>ENA-UOOR01002605-UOOR01002605.1-fermentation-metagenome-genome-assembly--contig:-NODE-2605-length-17869-cov-3.164814_pt1 | contig 17869 bp, 13 predicted proteins | sample MGYA00245780_ERZ724029 | MGnify/ENA primary metagenome ERZ724029 (study PRJEB28704, sample SAMN03018315) | fermentation metagenome | biome: anthropogenic terrestrial biome; feature: soil; material... | reverse complement strand
GGTACAACGGGCCTTATACCATTACTACCTTTGTGCAAGGCAATGAGAAAGTCTTAACCAAAAACCCGCTGTATTGGGACAAGACAGCTAAGCTCTTTGACACAGTGACCGTCAAAATGGTGGAATCCACCGACAATGCTTTCCAGATGTTCCAGAATGGTGAGCTGGATAGCATAGGCCTGACCGAGGCTAATCTGCAGACCATCTATCGTGACGAGAACCATAAGTATCACAATAACCTAGTCGAAATGCGTCCTAGCAGGTATGCCATGCAACTGCACCTCCAGTATGATAAGAAACTCGAAGATGGCAGCCCAGATAAGAATTGGAATACAGCCATTACCAACGATGCCTTCCGCCAATCTTTATATTGGGGAATAGACTGGACCGATTACCTCGCGCGCTCAAATGCAGTCAATCCATTGAAGTGCACGAATTTGTGCTTCAGCTCCCCCAGCTTGGTAACCACTTCCGACGGCAGGGATTATACCGATCTCGTCATGGAAAAACTTGGCATGAAACCTAGCTTGGAGAGTTATGTTCGTTACGATGCCGAAAAAGGCGCCCAGCTGAAGCAGCAGGCAATGCAAGAGCTTACAGCCAAAGGCGTCACCTTCCCTGTAGAACTTGACTACTACATTTCTGGCGGAAACCAGACCTCCCTCGATTCGGCCACTGTTATTAAGAACGTGTTTGCTAAGAGCTTGGGTGAGGATTACATCAAGTTCAATATCAAGACCTTTGTCTCCTCGTTCTCTAAAGAAGTACGTACTCCACAGCTGCAGTCTATGAACATCAGTGGCTGGGGTGCCGACTTCGGTGACCCGCTCACTTACCTTGGTCAGCTAATAGTGGGTGACGATAACGCCTTCTATGCCACCACGACGTCAAAGTCCAACAACATTACCGACCCAGAGTTGAAAGCCACTTTTAAGGAATTTACGCGTCTAGTCAATGAGGCCAGTGCTATCACTGATGATCTTGACCGGCGCTACGATGCCTTTGCTGACGCGGAGGCATATGCCCTTAACAATGCACTAGTGTTGCCGTTAAACTATAGTATCTCGTGGAAATTAACACATGCGAATGCTTACTCGAACATTAACGCAGCCTATGGTGGTCAGGATGCGCGCTATGTTAACTGGGAAACCAGCTCAGAACTCTACACTACAGAGCAATACGAGGAGTTTAGGAAAGCGCACGAACAGGGGAAAGGCGGGAAATAAAGCATGGTAAAATACACGATTAAAAGGCTCCTGCAGTCATGCATCACTGTTTTAATCGTGGTAACCATCGTGTTTCTCTTGCTGCGTTTGTTGCCGACTGATTATTATTTCACGGAAGAAGAGCTGATGAAGCTAGCTCCCGAACAGTTGAATGAACAGCTAGAAGCAGCAGGGTTGCTGGATCCGCCGTTAGTGCAACTTGGCCGTTATTATAGCCAGCTCGCACACTTTAATCTCGGCACTTCTCGCAGAATACAGACTGGTGTTCCTGTGACGCAGGTTATTGGAGGCAAGTTCGCTATCTCCATGCGTCTGGGCTGGATCTCACTTGCCATTTCTGTAGTTGCGGGTATGGCCTATGGTGTCGTGCAGACGATGAATAAAGGGAGATTTTGGGATCACATTGGTACAGCCTACACGGTTTTCGTGCGGGCTGTGCCCTCCCTGGTTTCCTATTCATTGATTTTGATACTAGGATCGCGATACTTAGGTCTACCGTCCATGTATTCAACGAGAAACGTCTTTCTATCCAGCATTTTACCGGTGGTATGCCTCAGCATGGGTTCCATAGCAGGCTATATGTTGTGGACGCGACGCTATATGGTCGACGAACTTAATAAGGATTATATTCGCTTGGCAAAGCTGAAGGGTATGTCCACAAGGAGCGTGATGTTTAAACACGTATTTAAGAACGCCTTTGTGCCCCTAGCCCAGTATCTTCCACAGTCGATATTGTTAGTGACCGGTGGTTCGTTACTAGTTGAGCGCTTTTTCTCAGTTCCCGGCTTGGGCGCGTTGCTAACCGATTCCATAAGCCGCTATGACCTAAATCTTGTCCAGACATTAGTTATGATGTATGCGTCTATGGGTATCGTGGGGCTATTCCTAGGTGACGTTCTAATGACGTTGATCGACCCCCGTATTCGACTACTCGGCCGGGAGGGTACGCGATGACAAACGATAGCAATACAAATACTGTCTCAGCCGATGCTACAGGCCTTAACGAAAAGCAGCTGTTCTCCTTTGTTGAATATCAGGCTGAGGCAGCAGAAGAGACTGGTTACTCAGAGTACTCATATTGGAAATCTGTTTGGCAGAATTTCTTGAAGAAAAAAGCGGCAGTGTTTATGAGCTGTGTGTTCATCCTGCTATTTGCTTTTACCTTCGTTGCTGGCCCAATCGGCAATTATAAGTACGATGAAATTGTACCCGATCAATCTCAGATCTTTATCCAGCCGAACAGTCAGTACTGGTTTGGCACAGATAATCTGGGACGTGACTACTGGTGTCAGGTCTGGTATGCAACTCAGACCTCGATCAAGCTCTCTATTATAGTTGCTGTAGGCGAGATAGCTCTTGGTGTAATGATTGGGTTAGTATGGGGCTATGTGCAAAAGCTTGATCGTTTCTTTACGGAGCTTTACAGCATTCTCGTCAACGTACCGACCATCATCTATATGACGCTAGTTGCCCTGATGATCGGTCAGAGCTTCAAGATCCTAGTTGGTACGCTGATCTTGTTTGGCTGGATGGGCTCGGCGCGGCTGGTACGTAACCTGGTATTGATGTACCGCGATAGGGAGTATAACTTGGCCTCACGTTGCCTGGGCACCCCTATGAGTAGGGTGCTTATGAGAAACATTCTACCTTACCTGACCAGCGTGCTGATTCTACGCCTTGCCCTCAGTATACCTGGTGCTATAGGCTATGAGACGACGCTCTCGTATCTCGGGCTTGGCTTGGGTGTAGATACACCCTCACTCGGAATTCTCTTGCGCAATGCCCGTAACTATTTCCTGGACTTCCCTTACCTGTTGTTGTTCCCAGCAATTATTGTGTCGCTAATTACCATTACCTTCTACTTGGTCGGTAATGCGTTCTCGGACGCTTGCGATCCAAGGAATCACGTATAAGGGGGCGGGGAGTTATGGAAAATAGGCAACCTATTCTTTCCGCCAGAGATGTAGAGGTTCAGTTCACGCTGCGCGGTCAGAAACTAACAGCAATTCGTAATACCTCGCTCGATGTTTATCCCGGGGAGACTTTGGCCATAGTGGGAGAGTCGGGCAGTGGCAAAAGTGTTTTCACCAAGTGTTTTGTTGGCATGCTTGACAATAACGGCGGCATCACTAACGGTTCGATCATGTACGATGGCAAAGACTTGGTGAAGTTCAAAACTGAAAAAGAATGGCTAACAATTCGCGGTAAAAAGATAGCTATGGTCATGCAGGATCCTCTAACTTCTTTAAACCCTCTAAGAAGTGTTGGCATGCAAATCCAGGAAGCAATTGAACTCCATCAAGACTTACATGGTCAAGAAGCTCGGGCGGAAGCAATACGTATGTTAGACATTGTTGGCATTCCCGATGCAGCTAGGCGCTACAGCCAATACCCCCATGAATTCTCTGGTGGTATGCGACAGCGCGCAGTTATCGCCATGGCAGTGGCCTGTAGACCGCAGATTCTCATCTGCGACGAGCCAACGACGGCATTGGATGTTACCATTCAGGCGCAGATTCTTGATCTGATTCGTAACCTGCAAAAAGAGCTCAAGATGACGATTATCTATATCACACACGATCTGGGTGTCGTGGCAAACGTTGCGGATCGAGTTGCCGTGATGTATGCTGGGCAGATTATCGAAATTGGCACGGCTAAGGAAGTCTTCTACGATCCCTGGCATCCTTACACGTGGGCACTGCTCGGCGCATTGCCGCAGCTAGGTATTAAGGGAGAGAAACTACCGGCGATTGACGGTACGCCTCCTAACTTGTTCAACACAATCAAAGGTGATGCCTTTGCGCCACGGAACAGGCGGGCGCTGGCAATTGATTATGTCAAGGAGCCACCATTCTTCGAGGTTTCCCCAACACATAAAGCCAAGACCTGGTACCTTGATCCGAGGGCACCGAAGATTGCCAAACCTGATTCTGTTAGGCGCCTGGCGCAACAGGCCAAGATGCAAAGTGCGGCTACCTTGGAGCAGCCCCGTGAAACCAGCGAGCGCGAGGCTATTATTCAGGTCAAGGATATGCAGGTTACTTTCGGTTCCGGCCGTAAGAAATTTGTTGCCGTCAATAATGTTAACTTTGAGATATATCGTGGTGAGACCTTTGCCCTGGTCGGTGAAAGCGGTTCAGGCAAGACGACGATTGGTCGCGCACTGCTGCGCATCAACCCAATAACCTCCGGCGAAATTTATTACAAGGGGCGGAGGATTGATGGCAAGATCTCGAAGGAGCTTGATCTCGAGGTCATACGCAGTTGTCAGATGATCTTTCAGGACCCGATGGACTCGTTGAACGAGCGTGCCAAAGTCGACTACATTGTCGGAGAGGGTATTCTTAATCACCGGTTGTACACCGATGCTGAGGATCGTCAGCGCAAGGTACAACAGGCCTTGAGGGAAGTTGGTCTCCTACCCGAATTTGCATCGCGCTTTCCGCATGAATTCTCTGGTGGGCAAAGGCAACGTATAGGAGTTGCCCGTGCTTTGATCATGGAGCCAGAGTTCATCGTAGCTGATGAGCCAATTTCAGCGCTGGATGTGTCTATCCGGGCTCAAGTGCTGAACCTCCTAAATGATCTCAAAGCTAAGCGGGGATTAACCTACATGTTCATCTCCCACGATTTGTCTGTTGTTCGATTCATATCTGACCGTATAGCGGTCATTCGCGCTGGGCGCATCTTGGAGCTGGCTGAAACGGAGGAGTTATTCCGTAAACCGCTACATCCATATACGCAAGCGCTATTATCGGCGGTTCCTTATCCGGACCCCGAGCTAGAACGAAATAAGCAACTCATTGTCTATGATCCTAAGGAGCATGAGCGGCCAGGAGAAGAGCTCCTCTGGGCCGAAATTGCGCCGGGGCACTTTGTATCTGGAACTAAGTCGCAAATTGCGGAATATCGCTTACATTACTAGAGTCTAGAATAAAGTCTAGAAAAAGCAGGGCGTGTAGCATACGTTTTTAGAACGTTTGCTACACGCCTTGTTCACTCTAGCATTATGTTTTGGCACCAGTTGCGAACCCATTATAGTAAGGATAAAACAAGAAAAGTGACACCACAGGTTGTATTGGCAAGCAGGCGGCAAGTCTCTCGCTCTTCCACTGTCAATTCAGCAAAAGAAATGACCTCTTCATCGAGGTAGTCGGACATATCATTAAGAGCACCCAGGGATCGCTTTGGGGGTCTGGCGATGGAGAACAACTGCCTCAGTGGGAGTTTGATACCGTCAAGGCGGAGGAAATTAAACCAGGCTAACGCGAGAAAAAACAAGCCCACGATAGTAAAAGCGTAGCTCATGGGAAAGTACATTGCTGTGTTGACAAAACGATTCCAAAGCAAGACGAAAACCAAGGCAGTAGGAAAATACGCTAGGATTTTGTAAATGATAGGGCGGAACATATAACGTTTCAAGTTTTTTCTTAGCCATTTTGTCAAATCGCTAACCTCCATTCTAGCCATGGGGACGGATCTTTTGCATAGGTACATTATACCTTAGATATGTCGACTGTATGAAAGGCTTTTGCATAACCAAGTATGACTTATTAATGAGTTTATCTGCGCATCTGGACTTCTTAAGTACTAATAGGTGTTGCTAGTTTCATATTGCACGGCTTATCTCCAAACCTTGACATAATATAATTTAGCATTTTTATAAGTATTTGTATAAAAATCCTGTAGGTATTCAGCCCTACAGGATTTTTTTGTTAACAATAAATAGCCATTTTAATTTTTTATTGCTTTGTTTCAGATTTTAAGGAAAGTTTTCTTTAAACAGGCAGGATTTATTCACTCGACGCTGAATATCATGATATAAGCAACATTGGCTCAATCCAATGTAGCCATAATGTTCAGTCTCTGGTGTATCAACATTATTAAGGAGGAAAAAAATGAAGAAGTTTCTCTTACTGCTGCTCTCATTGGCCTTAGTCTTGGGTATGCTAGTGGGTTGTGGGCCCAAGGTAGATACCAAGACGCTAATCGTCGGTAGCCCAGAACTCTCCGGCAACTTCATACCTGCCTTTGGCAACAGTGCTTACGACGTTTGGGTGCGCACACTCGTTATGGGTCACTCTACCTATGTTACTACACCGGCTGGTGAGATTGTTCTAGACGAATCGGTTGTCAAGGATCTCGCTACGGAACTAGACGACCAAGGTAACAAGACTTATACCTTCACTCTGCATGAAGACCTGAAATGGAACGATGGTAGTCCCATCACCGCCAAAGATTATGTCTGCTACATTCTTTGGTACGCCTCACCACAGTGGGTGGAAGCAGGTGCCTCTAGTACTGTAGCTGAAGCATTAGTCGGCTACTCTGATTACTATGAAGGCAAAGTTGATCGTTTCAAGGGCGTTGACCTGATTGATGAACATAAGTTCTCCATTACAATTAGCGCCGAAGAGCTTCCTTACTTCTATGAGACATCATATGCTGCATATATGCCGATCCCGATGGCTGTTTGGGCACCGGGTGCAACCATTGATGTCAATGAGGATGGCGCTAAGATTGATGGCATTAACTTAACTGATGCTTGCTCTACAGTGGCTTCTGAAGAACGCTTCAAACCGACGGTAACTTGCGGACCGTATAAGTTCGTTAGCTTCGAAAATAACGCTGTAACTGTGGTGGTTAACGAGCACTTCAAGGGCACTTACGATGGTAAGAAGCCTCAGCTTGAGACGATTATTATTCGTTCGATTAACCAGTCAACTGACGTCGACCAAGTGATTAACGGTGAAGTCGACATGGTGACCGGCGTTATCGAAGGCGAGAAGATTGAAAAGGCCAAAGCCGACAAGAACACTGTTGCTCATTTCTATGCCCGTAACGGCTTCGGTGGTTTCTTCATCCATTGCGACTTCGGCCCGACTGCAGTTAAAGAAGTACGCCATGCCTTGGCCTACCTCATGGACAGAGACGAGATCATCAAGAACGTGCTTGGCGGTTATGGCTCGGTCACGAATGGCCACTACGGCCTAGCTCAGTGGATGTATGAAGATAATAAGGCCGCAATCGATGCCTTACCACACTTAAGCCGCGATACCGCTAAGGCCAATGACCTCCTTGATCAAACCGAATGGAAGTTTGAAGAGGATGGCAAGACCCCGTTCGATCCGGCCAAGGCTAACGCTGATGGTACATATATCCGTCACAATGCCAACGGTGAGAAGTTAATCATCAACCACTTCGGTACAGAGGACAATAACGTGACCGATAACGTTGAGCTACAGTTGAAGGCCAATACTCCGCTAGCAGGTATCGAGTTTACGCTAACTCGTGGCGACTTTGACGCCTTACTTGCTCAATACTACTATGCTTACGAATTACCAGCAGACGAGCGCAAGTATCATACCTTCAACCTAGCGAGTAGCTTCGGTGTAGCATATGACCCATACTATAGCTTCCATTCTAAGTATCTGGGTACTTGGATGAACTCCAACCAAGTCAACGATCCTGAGATGGACAGACTGACCGTTGCTATGAGAAGTCTTGAACCGACACAGAAAGAAGAGTATTCCAAGATTTGGCTAGAATTCCAGAAGTACTATGCTGATTACTTACCAACCGTCCCCTTGTACTCTAACCAGTACTTCGATATCCATAGCAAGTACGTGCATGGAATGGACACCACACCGTTTGCTGACTGGACAGATATCATCTGCAATCTCTATAAGAAATAAGGAGATAGTGACCTGGCTTGGCGAGCAAATAAGTAGATGCGGATTGGGGATGGCCTCGCGCTATCCCCAATCCCCCTTCTTGCTTAGCTATTAATTCGCCCGCAATGCGTTTGCGCTGGGTCATGCACCTGATTCTTGGATGAACTTAGCTGCAACCGTTTGTTGCGGTGCAAGGAACAGCAAAGGAGGCTCCTGCTTTGTTAAGATACATTATTAAAAGGATTCTCTCGTTAATCCCTGTCGTCTTCTTAATAACTGTAATGCTTTTTACGTTACTAAAGATTATGCCAGGAGACCCTGTGCGGATGATGCTCAATCCAGGCTTAAAGGCGGAACATTATAAGGCAGCCTATGATGCTATGACAATTAAGCTAGGATTGGACAAATCCTATCCTGAGCAATATGTTAGGTGGATTGGCAATACGTTCCAGGGTGAGTTAGGTTGGTCAACTTTGCATAATCGGCCGGTAAAGGATGCTATCAAAGAACCACTAAAGAATACCATTATATTGAATATCTTCGTCATTATTTTGGAGTTGGCAATTACGTTGCCAGTTGGCATCAAGTGTGCTGTCAAGCGTGGCACGCGCTACGATAACTTCTGGCAAGTGTTTTCTTTGATAACTTATTCCATGCCTTCTTTTTTCATTGCACTATCGCTTATTTTCATTCTGGCAATTAGACTAAGATGGTTGCCCCCAGGCGGGATGCCCTTAACAATACACGGTAGGAACTTCGCCTATTATCTCTCCTGGTTGAAATACATGGCCTTACCTATCATAACTCTGACAATTATCAGCTTAGCAGGCACCATACGCTATGTACGGAACGCCATGATTGACGCTCTAACTCAAGATTACATTCGTACGGCCCGGTCTAAAGGCCTATCGGAGAAAGTTGTTATCTACTCCCACGCTTTTCGTAACGCCCTCATTCCTGTTTCAACTATTATTATCGGTGCAATTTTCTCCCTATTTTATGGTGCAGCCATTACAGAGACAGTCTTTGCATGGAATGGCATCGGCCATGTACTAGTAAAAGGCTTAAGTAATCGAGATTTCATGCTGGTGATTTCGATGAACCTATTCTTTGCCATGCTAAGTATTATCGCAAACTTCGTGGCTGATATCACGTATGGGTTGGTTGACCCTCGTATCAAGCTGGAATAGGGGAGGCGAGAGATCATGGAAACGAAAACCGGACAAGACCCCGTTTTGAAGCGGCAAACAGGTATATTGCAGTCCTTCTTCTCGATGATTAAACGTTTATTTGTCAAAGACAAGCCTCAGTTATCGGCCTTGGAAGAGGAGGCTATACAGACTCCTGCTAAGACTGTAATGAAGAATTTCCTACGTCATAAACTAGGCATTCTTGGTCTAGTCGGATTCATATGCATACTAGCCTTTTCCTTTGTTGGCTCTTATCTGAAACCGATTAATCTGGGGCATATGGAAACTACTTTACGTAATATTCGACCCGGCTATAATTACCTCAAATATCCTAGTCAGCTAGTCAAGGAAGGCGTTAAGACAATTTCTTCTGGTGTATCCTTTTCTGTGGGGCTTTCTCAAGCAGGTAATGTATACGTTTGGGGTACACAACCAGTCTATTTACTAGAGGGGTTCTCCACTTCAATACACAAGATCCCGGAAGAAGTAAAACAAGCTAATATCGTGCAGGTAACTGCCGGCGATCGACACATTTTGGCCCTTGATGATCGTGGCAAACTTTATGGCTGGGGGCTGAATAACTTTCAACAGGCCGAAGTGCCTACCAACCTGCAGTCCAAACTAAACAGCAAGCAAGTCGCAGAGATAATCGGTAGTGAACTCTATTCTGCTGTGCTGTTTGCCGATGGCGAACTCTATGTTTGGGGTAGTACCATGGCTAATCGGCTAGACATTATCCCCGCTGAATGTCAGGGGCACATTGTCAAGGTAGCTGCTAGTTCTAATAACATGGCCCTCTTACTTGATGACGGTACTGTAAGAACAACTGGTATTGAGAATGTCTTTAGACGAGTGCCGGAAGAATTACAAGATGGTTCAGCCAAGATTGTTGACCTTGCATCCTCCTACCGTGCCGTTCTAGCTCTTGACGACCAAGGCGAGTTGCACGCCTGGGGTGATACGGAATTTGGGATTCTCAATGCCCCTGAAATACCGAGCAAGGTGAAGGCCATGGCGGCAGGCAAGAATAATATGACGCTGCTGCTCGATAATGGGCAGGTCGTCTATTGGGGAGCGGACCATTATAACCAGCTTAGGCTGCCACCACGCTTGCAGCAGAAACCGGTTGCCAAAGTTTTCTCTACTATGTTCCAGAACTATGCCTTGCATGAAGACGGAACACTCACTGCCTGGGGTAACAAGGGTTTCCTCTTTGGCACTGACGAACAGGGCCGAGACTTGTTCACCCGCATTATTCATGGCGGCCGCATCTCGCTGACGGTTGGCGCTATTTCGGTTGTTATTTCGGTCATCATTGCTCTCTTCTTTGGTATGACTTCCGGGTTCTTTGGTGGCTGGGTAGATAACCTGTTAATGCGTTTTACCGATGTAGTAATGGCCGTACCGTTTTTGCCGATTGCTATTACCCTTTCGGCAGTGGTATCCGGTAAGGTACCTGAGATGATCATGGTTATTCTAGGTATTTTAGGTTGGCCTGGCACTGCACGCCTAATCAGGGCCCAGATCCTGCTGGAACGCGAAAAGGATTTCGTTCTGGCAGCTAGAGCCCTTGGGGTGAAGTACTATAATATTATCATCAGGCATATTCTGCCCAATATCTTTAACCTGGTCATCGTCAATATCACATTGCGTTATGCAGGGTCACTCCTAACTGAAGCAGGTCTGTCTTTCCTCGGTTTTGGTGTCGCTCCTCCAACTCCATCTTGGGGTAATATCTTGCAGAACGCCCAAAGCTCCGCTGTAATAGAGTATTATTGGTGGAGATGGCTCATTCCGGGATTGTTCGTGGTCTTTGCTGCCTTAAGCGTCAACCTAGTTGGCGACGCTTTACGTGAGGCAATGGACCCAAGAGCAAATCAGAAATAGGGGGTAAGAAAGATGAGCTTACTAGAAATCAGAGACTTACACACCTATTTTGATACCCGGCGCGGTTTGATCAAAGCTGTCAACGGGGTCTCCATGAGTGTGGAAGAAGGAAAAACTCTGGGAGTTGTCGGGGAGTCGGGCAGTGGCAAGAGTCAAACGGCCCTCAGTATCTTGCAGTTGTTCGAGGACAACCAGAAGATCTATTCTGGTCAAGTTATTTTTGATGGTCGGGAGATTACTCATCTTAAGAGAGAAGAACTCTATGAAATTCGTGGGAATTCAATCTCTATGATTTTCCAAGAGCCAATGACCTCACTGAACCCTGTATTTACAGTTAGCCGTCAGATAAGTGAGTCGCTCATACTGCATCAAGGCTTAAGCAAGCAAGAGGCCCGGGAGCGGTCGATTGAAATGCTGAAGGCCGTTAAGATTTCCAACCCAGAAGAAATCGCCGACCAATATCCGCATCAGCTTTCAGGTGGTATGAGGCAGCGGGTAATGATCGCCATAGCCCTAGCCTGTCGGCCCAAATTGCTGATTGCCGATGAACCAACTACCGCCCTAGATGTTACCATTCAAGCACAGATTCTGCGCCTGATGAATGACCTCAAGGAAGAATTTAACGCGGCCATTATGTTCATCACCCACGACTTAGGGGTCATTAACCAAATGGCAGACGATGTGGCTGTGATGTACTGCGGGCAGGTGGTAGAAATGGCACCGGTAGATTACATCTTCAAGCCGCGCAGCGATTTTTCTCACCCATATACAGAGGCTCTACTACTCTCTATTCCCCTCTTAAAGAGCCAGCAGGGAAGTCGACTAGAGGCAATTCCAGGAGCTGTCCCGCATCCGCTCGACTTGCCGCGTGGCTGTAAATACGCGCCGCGTTGTAAGTACGCTACGGCTAAGTGTCAAGAGCAAGAGCCCGACTTAGTGCAGGTCAGTTCCGTGCAGTCGGTAAGATGCTTTTACCCCGAGAAGGGAGTGAGAAGTAGTGGAGAATAAGAAGGTACTAATTCGCATCCAGAACTTGACTAAGCATTTTCCGATCAAGAAGAAGTCTATTTTCCAGCGGGAACAGCTTTTTGTGCAAGCCAATGATAATATCACTCTAGATATTTATGAAGGCGAAACGTTTGGCCTTGTAGGTGAGAGCGGTTGTGGAAAGTCGACTTTAGGGCGAGTAATTCTACAGCTTTACCCGCAGACCAGCGGCACGACTCTTTACTATGGTCGCACTTTGGAGGATTTTAAGCCGAAATACGTTAGGCGGGTAATACATCAGCTTGCCGGTATTGTTGCTGACTATGAGCGTTTGGTAGCTGAGACAGGCAAGGACTTACTGCAAGAAAAGCTTTCTACGCTTAATCCCCGGCAAAGAAGGGTGCGTTCACGCTACGAAGACGTTCTACGCATAGCCGGTGGCCTGGTCCTAGCCGATGATCTGCATGAGGTTTCTCGCGTGCTCGAGGCAGAGTATGAAGCAAGTACTATCTATTCTCCTCTAGCAGCCCGCTTAGTTGACCTAGAGATGAACCGCGATGTACTTGAGAACCTGGAAAATAGGACTATGGAAGAAAATCAGCGCCTCGCTGACTGCAAACAAGACATTGAGCAACTGATGCCTCAGTTGAAAAGAGCCAAACTAGAGTTTGATACCAGACAAGATGCACTAGACAAATTGAAAGATCGCTATGCTAGTAAAGAGGGTTTTGCTAGGTTAGACAAGATGCAGGACCATGGTATTGACTTAGCGAAACTTACCGGCGAAGAAATTCGCGTTCTGCGGCGTGAGCTGCAAGTTATCTTCCAGGACCCATATTCTTCACTTAACCCGCGGCTTACGGTCGGTCAGTTAATCAGCGAAGCTTTAACGGCGCATAATATTTTCAAAGCCGGCACGCGTATACTGGAGCAATTTGTGCTCAATATTATGGACAAGTGCGGGTTGCAGCCCTATACTTTGCATCGCTATCCGCACCAATTTTCCGGCGGACAGAGGCAAAGAATCGGCATCGCTCGCGCATTGGCTCCGCAGCCTAAGTTCGTTGTTTGCGATGAACCTGTTAGCGCACTCGACGTGTCTATTCAATCGCAAATCATCAACCTGTTGCTTGACTTGAAGCAGCAACAAAGACTAACTTACTTGTTTATCTCGCATGACCTGAGTGTGGTCAAGTTTATCAGCGATCGCATTGGGGTCATGTACCTAGGGGCAATGGTGGAGTTAACTACCCCTGAAGAGATTTTCCAAAATCCGTTGCACCCATATACAGAAGCACTGCTAGAAGCTATTCCGACAACCGAAGATGAATCAAAGAGAGAGCTAGCGGTAATTAAGGGCGACATCCCCAGCCCAATCAACCCACCGAGTGGCTGTCGTTTCCACACTCGCTGCAAGTATGCTACCGAAGAATGTAAACAGGTAGTACCGGAGTGGAGGGAGATGAAACCTGGGCACTTTGTCGCTTGCCATTATCCGCTGCTAGACAGAGGTGAAGCAGGTGCTGAAAAAGTTAAAGGCGCTTCTGCCTAAAAAAAAACACCGGAAGAACTAGATGAGCACTATCGGCAAATAGAAGAGATAAAGCTTGAGAAAGGCGACATGCCAGCCATGCTGATCGCCGCCTTTCTCACCCTTGGCATCCCTGCGTTGCTCATCGCAGGCGCCATCTATGGCTTTATCTACCTCGTCTTCGCCCACTGAAACAACGAACTGAACGCCCGAGACAGGGGGACGTTCAGTTCGTCTCATTTCCGAGACAAGGGGACGTTCAGTTTGTCTCATTCCATCAGCCGAGCCCTCTCTACGGCTGATTTACTGAACCCGGCTATCCGTGCGATTTGCCGTAGGCTCGTTCCGGGGATCGCCTTAGCCTGATAGAGTACCTGGTCTCTGGCTTGCGGGTTCATGTCTCTTAACACACTAAGAGATACGCCTCCAAGCATCTCCTCTATGATTTCGCGTAATTCGGCATCGCTAACTCTGGATACTGATTCTATGTCTAGGAATTCTTCGTCGCCCAATTGCTCATGGTAGCTGATTAATGCTTGGCGACCTCCGGCTATTTCAAGTATGAATTGCACGTCAGTAGTTCCAGTGCAGATTTCCTGGCCCGACTTATATGCTGGAAAGCTAGACCAAGGGTAGGTACCACAATTCCTGCTTAGGCCAGCTTTAATAGGGTTCTGATGAATGTAGCGAGTTGCCGCTAGCAGGTAACGCTCATCTTCTACTGGTTCGCTGACATAGCGGCCTTGAAACAAATGCCCCACACGGTCATGGCGTTGGTTATACCATTGTACATAGGAAGTGCCCAAACGCTTCATTGTTGTGCCTAGAGGTTCAGCTTGCTCCTTAACCAACAGATGCACGTGATTGCTCATCAGGCAATAGGCATAGATTTGCAGGTCCGTTCGTGATTTTACTGCGCTCAATTTCTCCAAGAAGCCTATGCGGTCATCATCATGCAGAAAGATTTTCTGCCGATTTACTCCTCTCCACATTATGTGATAAATTCCACTCTCGCTACGTAAGCGTGCATACCTTGGCACCGGACCATCCCCCCTATGATATTGCCTCACTAACAAAAGAAATATCCTTCTCTTGCAAACATATATTCGCCCTTGGGGTGGTTATTCCTGCTTGCAAAAGCAAGAATAGATGATATTATAAAATAAATGTATTGCTGGGAGGAATTGCTATGGCGCTAGATCTAGAGAAGCTAAGAAAGGGCAGGCAGGTACTGCAGAAAATGGGGCAGGGTATCAACCCGATTGATGGTGAGCCAATTCAAACAGACAGCTTTCTGCAAGACCCGCGCATTATTCGGTGCTTGTTTTTTGCTGCCGAAGTGCTAGGAATGGTGGCTGACGGGACCTTGATAATAAAGGACGAAAGGCGTAATTTTTCCATCACCGACGAGGAGAAGGCTCGCATCTGCCTACCCGATGGACCTATCGGCATCAATCAATTCGCGCGCTGTGTGAATGAGGTATTAAGTCCATCGAGTAAAAGGTTGACAGGCGTAATAATTAACAATGGCTTGAAGGAACTAGGCATTTTGACAGAGGTAGTTGACCCAAATGGCAAGAAGCGCACAACGATTACTGCCAAGTCGGCTCAGTATGGTATTAGCACGGAACCACGAGCATATAATGGGGCGGAGTATGAGGCGGTCCTCTATGATGATTCTGGCAAGCTGTTCCTGCTCAATAACCTGGAGCAAATTCTAGGTAGGGATCCTGCAGTGTTACGTCAAGACGGTTCTTGCAATGGCTAAGCACCTACCTCCAGTGAACTAGGCCACAAGCGCGCGAGTAGGGCCACGACCTTCATCAGCAATCTCGAACGTCCCTGTGTCTCTCTGTGTCTCTTAATCGCTTCGTTCCACGAAGCCCATTTCAAGGCTCAGCTCCCAATGGAGCTTGAAGTCTGCGCGGTGAGGAAAATCGATAGTAAGCACGTGGAAAGTTTGTCCGCGTGTTTTTTCTTGTACACAGCTAACAACTTCACCCACGCCAAGGTCTTTGTGTTTTATCGTTTGGCCTATGGCGGGAGGAGGTTGCCTGCTAAGGCCAGGAGCAATTTGCTCAGGGGTAGTCGTTCTATTGCCGCTAACTTTTGTAGCTGACCACTGAGCTTGTGTTTGTTTTGGTTGCTGGGGCCGAGCTTTCAACGCTTGGCCAAAGGCCTCTACTAAAAAAGGAGAATCGTCCGTAGTCTGGTCGTGATAGGCGTTAGGTGCCAGTAAATAGAGATAGTCTTTAGCGCGAGTACAGCCTACATAGAAAAGGCGTCGTTCTTCTTCTAGCTGAGCCGCTGACTTGCTCAGACGATGCGGCAGCAAACCATCAGTTACTCCCAAAATCCATACTGCCTTAAATTCAAGACCTTTTGCGCTGTGTAAGGTCATCAAGTTTATGCCGGGCATTTGCTGTGCATTTTCTTGTTGTTTTACTGCCGAGAGCATGTTGTCCACATGCTTTAAGTAAGCGGCTGTGCTAGTGAAGCGACGCAAGTCAGCTAGTAGGTCATCGCAAATGCTGAGGAACTGGTCGCTAGGATAGCCGCGCTGGGCCGCATACCATTCTAGATAAGAGCCGAAGCCCATGCGATCAAGATAGTAGTTAAGAGCTTCGCTGGGCAACAGCTTGCGCGCTCGGACCAGATGCTGCTGCAACTGGTTTAGCTTGCTCATATCCGTATAGCGAATAGGTAGTTGGCGATAGGCGGCATAAGGTGTAAGTTGCCTGTCTTGTGCCAGCCTTTGTAAGTATTCGCCACCTTCAGCATTGAGCCCTAGCTGGCGCCGCCCGACACGCAAAAACGATTCCATATCATTCGGGTTACTCAACAAGCGCAGAAAGGCATGGCACTCTTGCAGTACCCAGTGTTCTAGGCCCAGTTGCCCTTTTTCACGCAACACAAAGGGAAATCCAGCTTCAACCAACAGGCTAACAAGAGGGCGAGCTTGACTATTGACGCGGTAGAGTACAGCAAGTTCGTTTAAAGGCGTTTGCCCATCCTGCCATTTCTGTAGCATGGTGAGCACTGCCTTAGCTTCCGCCCACTCGTCACTTGGGCGTAGCAGGCGAGGTGCGGTGTCTCCCTGGCGCACCGGTTGCACGGCTATTTTATGTCGCAGTTGGTTATGGGCGATCAGCTGATTCGCTAAGTTTATTATCGGGGGCAGTGAGCGGTAGTTCTGCACCAGCTCCACATTCTGCCCACCTGGAAAGTCTTGTGGAAAGCGCAATAGCAACTCAGGATCGGCCGCCCGCCAAGCATAAATAGCTTGGTCAATATCGCCCACAACACAGATATGATTGGTAGGTGCGGCTAACATTCTGAGTAACTCATATCGCACAAGATTAGTGTCTTGAAATTCATCTACCATGATAAATTGCCAGCGCCGTTGCAGAGAACGTAGTAACTCAGGATACTGTGCTAAGAGGCCTAAGGTAGCCAGTAAGAGATCTTCAAAGTCAAGTAGGCCGGCTTCGGTTTTTGCAGCTTCGTAGTCGGCCCAGACGCTAGCAATTAGTGTGTTTTCTCTGCGCAGAGAAGCAAGCTCTTGGTTACTATTCTTATTAAAGCTAATCTGCTGCAGCATTTCTTCCACTAGGTCATCTTTGATTTCTTCTTGTTGATGAAGTAAAGCTTGCTCCACCCAGCGGCGACGCTGGCGTTCTGTAGCCAGGCGTGGGGCTTGTCCGCGCTGAGCCTTGAGAATCTGAAAGCAGAGCGCATGGAAGGTGCTCATGTTAACTGTACGCCCTTGTTGTTGAGGTAGCAGTGAAAGTCCCATCAAACGTGCTTTCATTTCGCGAGCAGCTGCCTTAGTAAACGTAAGCACCAGTATTTGGTCAGGCGAGACGCCAAAATGCAACAGGGCAGCGGTGCGGGCCGTAATTACCCGGGTCTTGCCGCTACCCGGACCTGCAATCACCATAAGGGGGCCACGGAGTGTAGCAACCGCTACTTGTTGCTGTTGGTTGAGTGCAAGGCCAGCCTGCCCTAGCTTATCGAAAAACTGCTCAAACTCCACCGCCAATCCCCCTCCATAGTCATCTGACCAAAAGCCACTGCCTATATTATCGCATAGACTAGGCCCTTAGTCACACAGAGGGGTGAGACGAACTGAACGTCCCCCTGTCTCGCCCTGTCTCGGGTTAAGTTGTGCTTGTAACTAGCGCTTGATTATGGTAATCTATTAGGTAATTCAGACGAGAACAAGGCAAGGAAGAAAGCTAGTAGCTGCTGCATTTTGCTGGCAGAGAGTCGATGGTTGGTGCAAATCGACACAGGTGCAGGTGGTGAATTACCTTTCGGAGCCATGGTAGTGAATCAATAGTAGCTACCGTCGGGGCCCGCCGTTATTGGGTT
>ENA-UOOR01002604-UOOR01002604.1-fermentation-metagenome-genome-assembly--contig:-NODE-2604-length-17870-cov-3.289980_pt1 | contig 17870 bp, 13 predicted proteins | sample MGYA00245780_ERZ724029 | MGnify/ENA primary metagenome ERZ724029 (study PRJEB28704, sample SAMN03018315) | fermentation metagenome | biome: anthropogenic terrestrial biome; feature: soil; material... | reverse complement strand
GTTATCCCATTTCAAAAAGATACTAAAAATAAACTTTATTATTTTGCAATAAACGATATAACAAATACAAAAATAAGAAATAAAATTGAAATTATTTGTAAGGATATAGGTTATCAAGCTGTATTTAATTTTGCTTTTGAATATGAGATAGTTAATAAGTATAAGGAAATTGAATTAGGAAAGATAAGCGAAAAAAACTTAGAAGTGACTGAGACTTTTAATGCTCAAGCTTTTGTTGAAGACACAATTAATAAGGCAATAGAGGAAAAAGCAAGTGATATTCATATTGAAAATTTAGAAGAAGGCATACAGTTAAGATATAGAATTGATGGGATATTAACAGGAAAAAAGGTATTTCCTTTTGATAAAAATATAATATCAAACATCATTGTTGTTATTAAAAATATGTCTGGGCTTGATATAAGTGAAAAAAGACGTGCCCAAGACGGGAGAATTGATGCTTATGAATATAAAAATCAATTATATGATTTACGTGTCTCCACCGTTAACACTGTTTTAGGAGAAAAAATAACAATGAGGCTTTTTGATAAAAACAGTAAAGTGTTAACTTTTGAGGAGCTTGGTTTATCTCATGAAGATATAGAAAAAATAAAAAGAATGCTTAAACATAAAAATGGGATTGTTTATTTAGCCGGAGCTACCGGTTCAGGTAAAACTACTACTTTATATACAATGATTGATTATTTAAACAGCGATGAAGTAAATATCTATACAATAGAAAACCCAGTAGAAAAAACTATTAAAAATATTAATCAAATACAGATTAATGAACTTGCCGGGATAAATTATGTAAACACTCTTAAGGCATTACTTAGACAAGACCCTGACATTATTGTAGTAGGAGAAATTAGAGATAGTGAAGAAGCTGATATAACTTTAAGGGTTTCTCTAACTGGTCATTTAGTTATGACGACAATTCATGCTAACACAGCTCTTGATTCTATAAGCAGGCTTTTGGATATGGATATAGACCCATATGTAATGGGGACAAGTTCCCTTGGCTTTATGTCCCAGAGGCTCGTTAGAACACTTTGTCCATATTGCAAAAGAAAAGTAAAAAAGCTACCCCCTAATGAGAAAACTTGGCTTGACATAAAAGTCAAAGAAAACAACATGAAGGATGTAGATATAAATAGTTTCTACGAACCTGTAGGGTGTATTCACTGTAATAACGGATATAAAGGAAGAATTGCAGTGGCTGAAATAGTAGAAGTTAGCGATAAGATGAAAAAGTTAATTTCTCAAAAAGCAGGAATAACAGAAATTAAAAAAGAAGCTATTTTGGCTATAAATCATTAACACAAAGAGGTATTGAAAAAGTTGTTGAAGGTAAAACCTCTTTAGAAGAAATAATGAAACAAACAATCTAAATAGAAAGAAGGGGGATAATCTTTGATGAAAAAGATTATATATGGATTTATTGGAATATTAATAGGAATTAGTATATATAGTTCATTACTTGTTTCGATTCCTAAAGATAATTCCATTGATGTTTTAAATAATATAAATGAAGAAAAAAATATACAAGAAGATATTTATTATTCGGGGAGAGACCCTATCATATTTAATACTTATCATATAGATAATGAAGATATTAGATATTTTGAGAGCATAAATTTAGTAACCTATGGTAAGAACAATCCAATGTGGTATTGGGAAAAAGTTACTATTCCTGAAAGTGATGATGAAAATGATAATGATAACTCTTATGCTCCTGGAGGAATACTGGGATTTGATACTTCAATTCAAGATTTAGTAAAAGTAGATATAAGCCCAATTAAAACGCTTATAGCAAAAGAAGGTCATTTACCGGTTAATAAGAACTTATTTAAAATAAGTTCTCCGTTTGGACCAAGAAAAGACCCATTTACAAAAACAGATGCTTTTCATTTAGGGCTTGATATTTCAAGTGAATTTATCGAGGGAAGAGAAGTTTATGCAGCTTTGTCAGGTATTGTTAAATATGCTTCAAGTCATAATGGCTTTGGTAATTTAATTATACTTAACCATGGTGAATTTGATACTCTATATGGACATTTAGAAGCATTTGGAGAAGGGCTTAAAGTTGGAGATAAGGTGGAAGCTGGAGATGTTATTGGTTATATAGGGAGTACAGGTCGGTCAACTGGTCCACACTTGCACTTTGAATTTGATATGAATGGAGTAAAAGTAGACCCACAAATATTTATAGACATGATTAATAATAATACAGTAGAAATAGATAAGAATGAAGATAAAAAAGAAGAGAAAGAGAATGAAAATAATGATGAGGATTTTGACTACAACACTTTTGATGGAAAGTTCAAAATGCCTAAAGAAGATGATTCTTTAAAACTATAAGCTACCTTAAAGGTAGCTTTTTTATGTCTTTCATTAACTTAATTAAGGTAAATGCCTTTTTTTTTATAGATAAATGTCAATTAACATATAATCATATGATTTGAAAATTTATTATATGAAAAATAAAAAAAGGAGGAGCTTATGCCATTGTTTGGAATATTTATAATAGGACTTTTTATAGGAAGTTTTTATAATGTAGTTGCTTTGAGAACATTAACAAAAGAGAGTATAGCTTTCCCACCATCTCATTGCACAAGCTGTAATCATAGATTATATCCTCAAGATTTAGTTCCGGTTTTTAGCTATATTTTTCTTAAAGGAAGATGTAGATATTGTAAGGAGAAAATTTCCCCTATGTATCTAATAGGCGAACTTTTAACCGCTTTCTCATTTGCTATATCTTTATGGCATTTTGGATTTACAGCTGAATGGGGAATAACTCTAATATTTTTATCAGTATTAATATGCTCAAGCGTAACGGATTTAAAAGAAAAAATAGTCCCAAATGGCTTTATAATATTTGGAGTAATTTCAACTATTATATTAAGAGCTATTTATAGTGAAAACTTTTGGTCATATATAGCAGGGGGAGTTATGGCATTTTTATTAATGCTTTTAATTTACACCTTCAGTGGGGGTAAAATGGGAGGAGCAGATGTAAAAATTTATGGCTTAATAGGGCTGAATTTAGGCTTTTACAATGCGGTATTAAGTTTACTTATATCTTGTTTATCATGTTCAATTATCATGGTTCCACTGATATATTTTAAAAAATTAAGTAGAAAAGTTGAAATTCCCTTTGTTCCATTTATAACGATTGGAGTATTAGGGGTTTATATAGCAAACAATTTAGGTTTTTCAATTATCTAAGAAAGGAGATTAAACTTTGAAATTAACACCAAGGAATAAAAATGCTATACAAGCTTTTATTGGAATAATTTTAACAGCAATAACAGTTATTACAATGCTATATCCAGGTTTATTTAATTATCCCTATTCTTATATAGCAATAAAAGAAAAAAAAGAAAGCATTGAAGATTTAGATACTACCATAACCAAGAATCAAAACCTCATAGAAAATTTAAATAATGAATTAGCAAATATGAAAATAAGTGCCCAAAGGCGTGAAATAGATGCTCAGAATATAAGAAACGGAATAGATGGAAAGCAGTTAAACCTTCATATACCATCTATTCTAATAGCATTAGAGGAAGGAGCAAAAGAAAATAACATTGATATAATAATTCACTATGACCAATTAAAAAAATACGAAGATATTAATTCGGTAGACATAGACTTTGTAGAAAAAAAAGATAATGAAGCTAAGATAAATACCGTAAAAGAAAATATAGATGAAGATAATATAGACAAAAAAGAAGAATTACCTGCTGAAAGTAGCAAAAAAACAAATGAAGAGTTAGATGAAGAATTAGATGAAAAAATAGATGAAAAAATTCCGGAGTCAAATCTTAATATTGAAGATGACAGACCTTATATTCCTGAAAAAAAAGAGAATAAAGAAAATAAAATTAATATTCCTTCAGAGGGTAATGAAGAAATTACAGATAATAATAAAGAAGATATAAGTGAAGATTCTACTAATGCTATTTCCATTGATGAAGTTAATCCTATTAACATCGATGAAAATACAAAGGATGAAGCAAAAGGAATAAAAGTGGCTACTATCCCTATAACGGTTAATGGGGACTTCATAAAAATGAGAGAATTTATAAGGCTTTTAGATAAAATTGATTTTATAGAGCCAAGACATATAAGAATGGTATCATCCGGAACAACCGTTGAAGGACATGTATTACTTTATATCTTTTATGGGGAGGTTTAATCTTTGAAAAAATATGAAACTATTGGAATAGATTTAGGCGAAAAATATATAAAAATGGCTCATGTGAAAACAACTAAAGCTACTATAAATATTAAATCTGTTAATTATTTTACAGTTGACGAATCCCTTGATGCAAAAGAGTATGCAAAATATCTGAAAAAGTGCTTAAAGGCTTTTTTAAAAGTAAATAACATTAAATTTGCAATACTCAGTTTTACTATACCTGCAAATAATAAAATTGCAAATATCAGCTTCTTAGAGATGCCTGTACTTAAAAAAAAGCTAATTAAGAAGAATGTTAATTATGAGATTGAAAGCAAAGAAGAAATAGGGAATATAAATGATATTTATACAAAATGGACCATTGTAGATGCTTCTGGGGAAGAAAATATGAATAGAATAATGATTCTAAGTATCAGAAAAGAGATAATAGCTGAATTATCTACAATAGCAGGCATTGAGTTAAAAATTGATAACATAGAGCTTCAACCTATTACCTTGGGAAGAGGGGTAACAGATGATTCTATGATTATTGATTTTGGACACAATGAAACAAGAATTTATGTATATAAAAATAAGACTCTATTTTTATCCAGTACTATTGATTTCTGCGGAGCTACTATAAATCAAATGATAAGAGATGAATTTGATGAAGAATTAACCGAAGAGGAAATAGACAGAATAAAATTTCAATTATATATAGGGGAAAGCCCTTATGAAGAAGGTTCATCTGAAAATTCCTTAATAAATGCAATAGAGTCTGTTTCAAGAAGAATTAACGTAAAAATAATTGAAGTAAAAGAGGAAATAAAGAGAACCTTAAGAGCATTGGAGTTGCAATTTGAACTGTATATAAACGATGTTCGTCTTACAGGTGGATTAAGTAATATAACGGGATTAAAAGATTTTTTATCCTATGAATTAGGAGTTGAAGCTAAAGATTTAAACTTTTTTACACTAACAGATGATTCTCAAATGGTCCAAAGTGAATTTAATGTTTTTTATTCAGCTGTTTCAGCTTCTCTTTATAAACATATCCCTTATATGAAAGATGTTAATTTTGGGAAATTAATAGGTTCCCAAATAGACTATTCATCCATTACAATATTAATACTTTGTGCATCTATTATAACCCATGTAGCTATGTTTAAAGCTCATGGAAAATACGACCAAAGATTAGGTGGACTAAATGAAAAAATAGCAATTCAAACCTCTCAAATATCGCAAAATCAAGAAAATATAAATGAATTTAAAAATGAAATAGAAGGAGCTTCTTCTTTTATAGCAAAGATAGAAGGACTAAGTAATCAAAATAAGTGGTTATCAGATGTGCTTTATGCATTATCAGAAGATACCCCTGATGAAATTATTATTTATGACCTGGATTTAAAAGATGGCAAATTAGTAATAAAGGGATATTCAAAAGACTATTCAGATATTGGCTTTATAGCAATGGGACTTGAAAAACATGGTCAAGTCAATATCGATTCTATTGAAAATACAATTCCTAATGAAATTTATACTAATAAAGCAAAGAAAATGACGAAAGAATTTAAGATAACTCTAACATATAGCGGTCGAATGTTGGATGATGTAGAAATCGATAAAATTGAATCATCTGTTAAACGTGAAGACTCTGAAAAAACAATTGAAAATATAGAGAAAATTATTGATAAAGAAGAAAAAAATAAAGATAAATAACTTCTTTAAGGAGGAAACATGAAATTAATAAAATTAGATAATAGAGGAATTGGGTTTTTAGATGTTATTGTATCTATAGTTATTACTATGGGGTTAGTTTTTGTACTTGCTAATTTCTCCTTCTTTGCAGAAAAAACCATATTAGAAAATAGAATTAAATCTACATTTTATGAAGAAGCAAACAAAGCTATTGAAACACGATGTTATGGGAAATCTAATTGGTCAGAAAATAAAGATTATTTATATAAAAGTAAAACTATTCCCTCACAATATGGAGACATAAAAGTAGATTGCAAAATAAATTTGGAAAACCATACAAATGGCGTTTATTCATATGTTACAGATAAATTAAATATTTCAGTAAGTTGTAATGAGAAAATAGAAACTTACGAGATAAATACAAGTAGAAATCATGTTGATGATTAAGGGGGATAATCATGAGAAAAGATAACAGAGCCTTTACACTGGTAGAAGTGATTGTTACATTAAGTTTAGGTATTTCACTTCTTTTAGGAGTAATTTTTATTCCAGTTAATATATCAAAATATTCTTTTATTGTTAAAAAAGACTTAAATTATTATACAAATTATTCAACTATATCAACTGCATTATCAACGGATATATTTAAATCATTAGGACAAGTTAAGACGGATAATTCAGACTTATTGATAATAGATGATGGCTTATACTACGAATTTAAAGATGATGGCTTGTATAGAGTTAAAGAAGGTAACACATCTAAAATATCTGGTAAGAGACTAAAATATGAGGTTATTGGAGAAAATAAAAATATTTTAGCAGTCAAAGAAATTTCTGAAGAAAAGATGGATGAAGATGCTCCTATAAATAAACTTGACTTATATTTTAATTTGGACTTTGGAGTTAAGAAAGATGGTGATAGTTATGAATAATAAAGGCTTTTATACCTCAACAGTAACTTTTGCATTATTAATTATTTCAATTACATTTATAACTTTAACTCTTCCTCAAATTCTTAATTTATATTCAAATACGAATAAAATAAAGATAGAGGCAGATGAAAAAGTAATAAAAAACAATACATTAGATGAAATCTATAAATTACTGTATTTAAACCCGTCAACAAAAGGGAAATTTAATATTCTTGATAAAGAAATAGAAATAAGTGAGATAGCCTCTGATGTAGTATATAAGCCTATAGTAATTTCATCAGCAATAGATGATATGGAGTCTATTACAAGTAGCTTTTCTATAACTAATGCAACCGATTTAATTGTAGAAACTAACTTCATTCCTTATGATGAATATGCTTTTTATACTATTAGCACAGATAGTTCATCACCTATATACGATAAAATACCAAAAGAAAATCTTGTAAATGGAATCAATATAAAAATACCGCAAGATATTTTTTATGACGAAGCAACTCAAGAGATTAATTATGGAAAGTATAAGCTTTCCTTTAAGGTGTATAATGGGCACTTAGATTATAAAATAAAATATAATCTACTTATTGATAGACCTATTAATATTACAATAAATGAAGGTTCTAACATCAATTTTAGATTAAAAAGAAAGGATTCTTATTTTGAAATTGTTTCTTTTTAAGATAGAGGGGGGATATAATTGCTGTTTAAATACAAAGGATATAACTTAGATGGTGAAATAATATCAGGTTATTTACACGCAAGTAATAAACGAGAAGCTTTAAATAAATTAAAATATGGGAATTCAATTATTGCACTTTTTTATATAAAAGTAAAAATAGATAATAGATATATAAATAAAGTTAGAAATTCATATGATAAGACTATAGTGAAAGTAAATGATAATTTTATAAGTAAACTTAAAGAAGAAAAATCATTAATAAGTGAAAAAAAGAAACAAAAAAAAGAAAAAGAAAAAAAGAAAAATAATTTCTTTGACTTGTCCACATCTCCTGTTCTTTCAAAGGTATTATCTAAAAATAAATTATCTAAGGATAATGATGATATATATTCAGAGGAAAAAGAAGGTAGTAACCCCTTTGAATCCAATGGTGATATAGTAATTACAAAAGCTAAATTATCAGAATTAATTAAAAGAGATTTCAATAAAGATAAGGAGATTGATTGGGGGCTAATCGGAGAAGATATAGATGATAAAACTCTAAAAAGAAATAAAAAAATAAAGGTTAAGGAAAAAGAAATAATTCTATTTACTAAAAGATTATCTATGATGCTTGCATCCGGAGTATCCCTAATGAGAGCATTAGATGTATTAAATGACAGTTCTTCAAAGAAAATGAAAAAGGTTATAGAAGGTGTTATTAGTTCTATTCAAGGGGGAAATAGCCTTTCTAACTCATTAGCCAAATATCCAAATCAATTTGACCAAACCTATGTCTCATTGATAGCAATTGGAGAAATGTCAGGTAGCTTAGAACAATGTCTGAATGATATAATTTATTATAAAGAAAAAAGTATAAAAATAAAAAAGAAGGTAAAAACAGCATCGATATATCCTTCGATTATAGGTTTATTATTAGTTGCTGTCTTAGTATTAGGTTCTATATTTTTTATTCCTATGTTTGAGGATATGTTCACTGAACAGGGTATGGCATTGCCAGGAATAACTCAAATGGTTTTTAAAATAGCTAAACGTGTTCCTTATACAGTTGCAATTATTATTATAATAGTAATAATCATATCTACTTTTAGAAAAAAAAGTAAAAAATTTGATTTGAGCCTTAAAATGTTATCTGATTTACAAATATTAAATATACCAGTTATAAAGAATGTCTTAAATTCTTCGTATATGTTTACATTTTCACTAACTGTATCACTAATGCTTAGAAATGGTATAAAAATAAGTGATGCTTTAATGCTTGCTCAAAAAGCTATTAATAACATTTATATTAAAAGTGAAATAAGTATGACTTCTCAGTTAATGATGCACGGACTAAGCCTTTCAGAAAGCCTGTCAAAACAGCCGCATTTTGATAATCTATTAGTAAGCGTAGCATTAACAGGAGAGGAGTCCGGTAAAATGGCAGAATCCCTTAAGGATGATGAAGAATTGAATAAATATGTAGATAATTTAATGGAGTTAATACAACCACTGTCAATTGGTACGATAGGGATAATAGCAATTCCAATAATTATTGCTATATACTTACCAATTCTGGATATTTCAAGTGGTGCATCCTTGGGATTATAAGTTTTATAAAGTTAGTCAAATAACTTCATGCCAGCGTTTAAATGCGTTGGCATTATTTTTTTAAATTTAAAGCATATAATACCTAAAATACCATGGAGTAATCAAAATTACATGAGGTAAAAAGGAGGAATACAATGAACTTTGAACTAAAATGGTCAATACAAGACTATATAAAAGACTATATTCTTTATAGGGTTAAAAATGGAGCCAAGAGGAATGAAATTTTAATAGAAGATTGTACTAATGAAGCATTTGAGGCAATAGGAATCCCAGAAATCAAAGAAGCTATTATATTTTTATCTAATGATGAATATATTGAGAGATTAAATGATTCAGAATATATCATAACTGAGGGATATTATGAATATCTCTGTGAAAAATTAGTAAATAATATAGGTTAAAATGTGAAAATTGAGCAGTTATTTCAGGTCTAAACCTATTTCATTATGAATTTATTTGTTCTAATAATTTAATTTCGTTATTATTAATTTCTATTATATCACCCTCTATAGAAGCATCTTTTGGGCTTACATGCAATAAGTCCAATTCTTCTTTTTCCGTAAATGGATAAAACTCCAACTCAAACACATCTCCCTTTCTTTTATAGCTTTTTAATGTTATCTTGCTATCTACAATTTCCTTTAGGGAATTTTCCACTATTTCAATATTTCTTACCTTTTGTTTATTTGAGAAAAACAGGCAACTTCTAAAGAAACTTAAATTAACCTTAATACTCATAGGATTAGCCCTTTTTGAATGTAAGGATATTCTTTCTTTTTGTAACTTAAAAATTAAAATTTCCGATGCCGGCAATTTAAATCTATCTATTACATCTTTATACATGCTGGTTGTTTTTCTATTTACAAAATCATTGACAATATCTATATTAAAAATAACTCTTGCATCTTCTCTGCCATTTATATTGTAGATTTCAACGTTATCTAAAATTTTTATAGTAAATCCTTTTAATTCATCATCTATAACTCCAGTAGTCAAATATTGCATCTTAAATAAACTTTCTTTAGCTCTTAGATAATTTTTAGCCCCTTGAGATTGAAAACAATTTTTAACTATATCCCCAATACTTACAATTACTTCTCGTGTAGAGCAAAAAGATAGTTCATCCCTTGAAGAAAGTAAATACAACAGAATTCTTCTATCATAAGTATTTAACATCTTAACGGCATTTCTAAGTGTTCCTGTTTTTAAGATTTGTGCATCTACAACGGATTCAAAAATTGTGCTTTCTCCTATATAATATTTATTTACAAAATATTGTTCATTTTCCTTTTGTACTCCAATTGTTTCCGGATTAATGCCATCACCTATTAGAGACTTATTTGTGTAATCTACAGGGATTGCCTGAATTGTATGAGGCATCTCTGATATCTTTAATGAATTATAATGGCTTATATTATCTTTTATATATTTATAGCTTAAACATTCAATATCATTTTTTATAGCTGCTTGAATTTGGGATAAATGCTTAGATTTAATATATATAAATTCTCCTAATAATCTATCTCTATCGTTTTTCCATTCTTCCATTTCTTCTTTTCTTAACTCAATTAATTCATCAGGATTATCTACTTCAAAGGTAATTTTAAATTTTTTTTCATCATCTACCATTTTAAAAAGCTGTTTAGCCAAATCAATTTCCTTTGCAAAACCTACATTAGCTTCTTCTTCTCTTTTTATCCATCTTCTCTTGGTTTTTTGAATTCTATCTGATACTAAGCTTAAAGCTTCCTTATCTATATCAACTATATTAACAAGATTGTCCATTATTTTCTCTATCGTGTTTTTTATTATTGTATCTATTTCATCTTCTTCAAAAACGCTTAAATAAATCTTATTTATTCTTATTCTTATTTGGCTCTCCATAGCTTTCTTTAATTCTCTTGGTATATCCATCTTTAAATCACCTCTTTGAAAACAATTATATAATAAAAAAAATATAAGTTCAATTTTTTATTTGTTTCTATAAAGTTATATAACTAACTTCATGCAATAATTGGCGTTATTGTTATTATTTTTATCTAAAAAGAGTATTATCCTATAATCAAAAAATAAGGAATAGACTATTTGTCTATATCTCATATAGGAGGCAAAACTAATGAATATTTATAAAGCAAGCGATTTGATTCAAAAGGAAAATTGTAACAGAAGATATTATTTTGATAGCCTTGGTATTACAACAATAAAAGATAAAAATTATTATCTTTCAATTGCTATAAAAAAGGCTGTAAAAGAAGGTGATAGCTCTATAAACTTCATTGATTCACTGTTGGATGATAAGTATTTTACTCCGTTATCTAAAAAACATGAAGTTGAGTTATTATCAAATCAATTAGATAGGTATTTCAGATATCTAAAAGCTAATAAGGCTAAAAAAATTTCTAATGAAGTTACTCAAGATATAAATATTAAGGGGAAATTAGTTACTGTATCTTGTGATTTAATCTTAGAATATCCTGAATCCGAATATGTTGAAATTGTAAAACTTAAAAGAAGTGAACCAAAATTAAGCTATGCTGCAAGAAAGAGTATGAATAAACCGGAGAATAGCCTCGAGCTATTTTTACTCTATCTTTTAGGTAAATATCTATATCCCAATAAAAAAGTAGCAGCATCTTTCCATCATATGGCATCTAAGAATGATAAGAATGGGTTTTTGTTGGAATATGAATCTAAAAGAGGTTATAACCTAATCAGCAGAGATGAAAATACTAAAGAAGGTTACATGACAATTGATAACGTTGAAAGATTAATAGAGGATAATTCAAAAGATACTACATTAGATACAAACAACTGTCAAATATGTTCCTATAAGAATATTTGCAATTACAAGAAGCCGCAAGAGTTAGAACTTCAAAAACTAACTCATATTAATAAAGCAAAGAATATATTCACTCTTACAAAAACTCAACATAGTGCAATTAACTTTGAAGATGGCATTGTCAGAATAAATGCCGGAGCTGGCAGTGGTAAAACAACTATAATTGCCTTGAGGGTAGTAGAACTTATTGACAGAGGATATGAGCCTGAAGACATACTTCTAATCACATTCACGAATAAAGGGGCTCAAGAGATGAAAGAGAAAATATCCTACTGGCTAAAAGAAGAAGGTATTGAGATAGATGAAAACAGATTCAATATTACCACCTTTAATTCTTGGGGAGATAAGGTTATTAAGGATAATTATAAGCTATTAGGTTTTACTGAGATTCCAAGGCTTATAGAAAAGGTAGAAAAATATGACATTCTTTTTGATATACTATCAAAACATAAAGAATTAGAGGGCTGTGATTATAAAAATCCCTTATTAAATTTTAGATATTCTAAGGGAGTTGTAGTTCAATTAGAAAATATTTTCAACTATATGAAGGTTTGTTTCGTAACCCTTCCAGAGCAATTAAAAGATGCTGTCTCTGAAGAAAATATAGATGAAGTCTTAGCTATGTATAAGGAATACAATAACATCTTAAAGAAAAAAAATCTAATTGAATATCAAGACCAAATAAACTTGATTATGGGTTTTATTGATGAAGAACATGAAGCCTTAGATGCCTATAATTACAAGCATTTGATAATAGACGAATTCCAGGATTCCGATAAAATGCAAATGGATTTGATTGTGTATTTGACTAATAAATCGAAGTTTAAGTCTCTTATGATAGTCGGTGACGATTCTCAAAGCATTTACGCATTTCGCAATACATCTCAAGAAAATATCTTATCATTTCATAAGTATTTTAAAGATGTAAAAGACATCAACATGGTAGAAAACTTTAGGTCTACACCTGAGATAATTGCACTGGCAAATTCACTTGATAAGTTAAATAAGAAAAGAATAGATAAGAAATTAATAAGCGGTCTACCTTCAGGTAAAATTCCTCTTTTAAAAACATTCATAAATTCAAGTGATGAATATGAATTTATATCATCCAAAATAAAAGAGCTATTAAAAAATAGAAATCCTGAAGATATTGCCGTAATAGCAAGAACAAAAATGGAGTTATTTGACTTAGAGGAATATCTCAAAGAATTAAATATTCCATATGTAATTGATGTTCCAGAGCCTTTATTAAATGATTCTAATATTCATATTGCAAAATCTCTATTACAGTTTCTACAAAATACAGATATTACGCAGGGTTTATTGGAATATTTGTATATTGTAAATAATAAATTTAAAGGCTTAACAAAAGAAGAAATAACAACACTTATTAATGATACTGCCGATGAAATAAAGGATGAGATTTTATTAGCTGAAGAAGATATTAGGGTTAAAAAATTCTTCAAGATGCTTGAAATAATCGATGATGATGTCTTTCAAAAATTTTTAGAAGACATAAAGATGAGAGAATTCACCTTTCCAGAGCTATATGATTATCTTACAAAATTCATAACATATGAAGATAACAAAACTTTGGACAAGGACAATAACAGATACAGAGCAATTACATTGACCACAGCTCATACATCAAAAGGTAAAGAATTTGATGTAGTATTTGTTACATTGTCAAAATTTAAAGCAGATAGTAATGAGGATAAGGACATAGACGAAGAAAGAAGAGTTGTCTATGTGAGTATTACTCGTGCTAAAGAAGAATTATTTATAACGTCTACTAAAATTTCAATACAGCAACATAAGCTCGATAATAGATTTGTTGATGAAATAAGAGAGACCAATAAAGTCTCAATAAATTAATAAGTAGCTCAAATAGTATAAAGTTGTTTAAACAACTTTATGCTATTTTTTTTTAGATATTTTTCGCTTTTACAGGCATACTGTCCATATATTTTTCGTTCTTACTGCACATTGTCCTTATATTTCACGTTCTTACTGCATCCTGTCCGCAGGTTCTTCGTTCTTACTGCACATTGTCCTTATATTTCTCGTTCTCACTGCACAATTACTTTTCATCACAAACATTTTATAGAAAAATTAAATAGATGTACACAGATATTTATATTCAAATTAAATAAACTTATTATGACAATCCTTGCAATTACTCTAATATAGCCATCCTTAATATCTGTCCTTACCTTTCTCGTTCTCACTGCACACCCTATTGTAATTATTAAATTTTCTTAATATTTAGTTACGTTCGCAATCTATATTCTTATTTACTGTCCTTAGATTTATCGTTCTTACTGCACAATTACAATTAATATATGTATTCTTAGTGTGTCTTTATAAAAAATCAATTACCTGTCTATATAATACTCGTTCTTACTGCACATTTTTTTAATTTTTTCTATGAATTTACAAAGAGAACAATTAATATCTTTTTAGAATTACTTAATTACTTACTTATAGCCACACTAAAACTTGTCCCTTTATTTCTCGTTCTCACTGCAATAAGTATCTAAGTATAAGTGAATTACACATATCAAAGATAAACTTGTCCCTTTTTTCTTCGTTTTCATTGCACTTTTTGCAAAATTAGACAATTTATTTTAAATGGCATATTATAACAAATAGTACAAGCATTGGTTTCACAAGTTTAAAGCAATATCTTTCTTAAAAATACAACTACGTTATTTGCTATGTCAACATTACAATCTTTAATGAGTTAAAGCAGCTAAATTCATCTATAACAATATTATAGTTGTAAAAATGATAATTATTGTATACTATAGTATTAGTTATTAAAAAATATTTATACTATAGTATAAATATAATAGAAATGATACAGACAAGGAGGGGATTTAGTGATAAACTTAGTTAATTTTGCAAGAATAGGTAAAAGGCTGATAAGAAGAATGACAGGGGTTCAAGAGAATTATAAAAAAATAGAATATATAGAAGAACTTGATTATACACCTTGCCAAAATTGTGAATTAAACAAGCTTTCTTGTGAAAACAATCAATATTGTACTGAATATTGTCAAAAAATAAGAGTTAAAAAAGAAAAGGTTACCTATGTAAACGAAGCTAATAGTTTTAAAATCCCCTCAGATGAGAGACTTTCCAAATCACAATTAAAGCAAATTTTATTATATCATTTTTTAGGTATAGATGAAAATGGAATACTCAGGAATATTTCCATTAGTGAAATTGCTAATATTTTAGACTGTGATGAAAAAACAGTTAAAAACAATAATAAAAGATTATCTGAACTTAATTATATATTACATTCCAAAGCAAGCAGCGATACTTTTTCTATTATGTTAGTAGATTATAAAAATTATCATCTTAGAAAAAATGAAGGCGGTACTGGTTACGTAAATATGACGAGAGATTTATTTTTAGAGTTATTGAACGTTAAAAATGTAAATGCTCTTAGAATTGAATTAAGAGAATTAATCAAATTTGATGATAGCAATATTGGTGTAGAAACAATAGAACAAGGGACATACAGCATGAATGATGTAAAGAGATTTTTGCCTCAATATGTAAGATATGAAAAAGCTATAAAAGAATGCTTGGAAAATGGTTCCGGAGCATTTGATGTAAAATTAAATAAAAAAGAATTGACCTTTAAGCTAAAGGATGAATACAATCCGAAAATATTAAGAGAAAAAATCTTTACAGACTTTGAATATGCTTTCGACTCTTACTACGAAGTGTTTAATTTTACAAACAATGAAGTTGAAAGCTTATATAGCTTATGTTTACAATATGGAATAGATGTCGTTCAAGATACTTTAGACATTATCTATAAAGATTATGTATTAAAGGGAATATATATTAGAAATTTAGGTGGTTTAATACGAATGCAAATTCGGATGGCTGCTTAAAGCATAAGCTTAATTTTCTAAAAGATTTTTAACCCCAATAAGGTTGGGGTTATTTTGCATGTCCAAAATTTATTTTGCTTATACTTATAAACTTTTATATTTAAAAAAAACAATAGATTTTCATAAAAAGCAATTATATATTTAGGTTTTTTTATTTTTTCTCTAAAACTTATCCACAGATAGAAATTATTAATTCACTTAATATAATTTAAAATTAACAATCAAAACTTATTAATTAATATACTATAATTTTTAATTATATACTTAGAAGCAAATAATCCACTTAAAATAATTAACAATTCTTATCCTTAAAAAATATTTCCACTTTGGAATTTTTAAAACTTGGGAAAATCCTCATAACTTTGTAAATTCAACAAGTAGATGAATTAGTATTTACGCAATTATTGTATAATTATTGTATTAATTATTGTTCTAATATATGTTTAATAGGTGTTTTAATTAATGAAAAAAATGACAAGATTTCTTTTTTCGTCTTTTCTACTAAAACAAAAAATATATATAAAGAAAGATTAATCAAATAATAGGTAATTCATACAAGTAGTTTTGTATATTATAAAGATAATAAAAAACAATAGGAGGTCCTTGTAATTGAAATATAAAAAATTTATAGCAATTGTTCTATTATTAATTATAATTTCTCCAGCTAATATTTTTGCTGAAGAGACAGTGCAAGATATAAACGAAGTAAGCAACTCTTACGATAGTGAAGCTGAAGAAGATTATATAGATTATAACCCATATATGGATGATAATGAAAATCAAATAATAGAAGAAGATTTAATTGATAGTGATATAATAAATACAGAAGACTTAGAAGTATACGATATTCCAGATTACAACTTTCAAGACTTTGAATCTTATAACCCATATAGCGATGTAGACTTTAACTTTGATGGTTATATGGATTATGACCCTACAAACCCAACAAATGAAAAAGAAGAACCTAAAAAGCCCGGTGATAATTTTCTAAAAACAGGACAGACAGTTCAATTCTTGTTAAAGTCAGAGCAAAAGTATCCGATATATAAAGATACTGGAATAAAGCCGGTTGATGGAAAAATTGACCTTGATTCCATGAAAGACATAATAAGGCAAATAGCTATAAGTAAGAATGGAAAGGTAATTGAAGATACTGATAGGTCAATGATTCTAATAGATGGGAAACTTATAATTACCGGTAAGAATGACTTAGATGCTAAAAATTTTATAGATAAATTTAATGGAACATCTGTAAAAGTCCTTATTCAAGATACAAGGGCTGGTGGTAAATTTAACGTAGTGGACTATATGGAGATAATGCAAAGGCTTGTAGTTAAAATAAATGACAAAAAGGTTATTTTGATAACAGACCCTATAATTGATAATTCAAGAGCTTTATTACCTGTAAGGTCAATAGCTACAGAACTTGGTGCAAATGTAACATGGGATAATGAAAAAAAAGAAGCAGTTGTAACTAAAGATGATAAAAGAATAGTATTCAAAGGAAATAGTGATATAGTAAATGTAAATAATAAAAATTATTTATTAACTCATAAGACGCAAATTCATCCAGTTGAAATGAGGATGCTTTCAACTATTAGATTGTTAGTAGTTGAATTAGGTGGTACAATGAAATGGGATACATCCAATTTGGAATTGATAATTAATTCACTATAATGAAGAAAATAATATTCCCTCGAATTCGGGGGAATTAGCTTCAGGGAAAATCCTTGAAGTTAGTTATATAACTTTAAGGAAAAACGTAAAATTATAAGTTATCAACAGATAGAAAAAAACAGATAAAATATGGGTGTATGGTAGTTAATAAGCTAAAGGTAGTTGACAATGAAGTAGTTTGTCAAGCTGGTGGATAATTTCAGAGTATAGATTAGTAAAACTATACTCTTAGAGTTATTTAATTAACTTTATAAGAAAAAAATATATTTAATACTATAATATTAATTATTTATAATAGGTATTCTAATTTTAACCCATAAATACTTGTAAAAATAGCTAATTAGGTATATAATATAGTATA
>ENA-UOOR01002603-UOOR01002603.1-fermentation-metagenome-genome-assembly--contig:-NODE-2603-length-17883-cov-2.576902_pt1 | contig 17883 bp, 25 predicted proteins | sample MGYA00245780_ERZ724029 | MGnify/ENA primary metagenome ERZ724029 (study PRJEB28704, sample SAMN03018315) | fermentation metagenome | biome: anthropogenic terrestrial biome; feature: soil; material... | reverse complement strand
CTTTAGCTTTCAGGTAACGCTTTTGGATACCGACAGAGGTGATAACGCCCCGCAGCAGGAGGTCTTTATCGAAAAGCCCTATTTCCGCACAGTAGAGTATCACTTGTATGACCTGTTCTTTTGACCGTACCCATCTATTTCCAATGGATTTAATCAGTTTGACTGCAAGCTTGGCCTTATCAACCTCAAGATAATAACCTTTATCCCGATAGATTAGGCATAAAACCCGCTTATAAACCGATTCACCTAACGGCCCGAATTCGTTACTTAAATCCTCTATTTTGAGGTCCTCATAAAAATCCACATCAAAAGGAAAATAATCCAATCCCTCTTTCAGTGGCCTTGCCAATTTATCACCTCCAAAGGGGAGGGGTTACCTCCCCCACTATTACCGTAAAACAAAACTTATGCAGTTCTGTTAAAGCTTTCCACTTCGTGTTTAATAGCAAAAAACAACTGTAGATAAGCATAATGCAGCTTTTTGGCATTATTTTTTATCTTGTTGAACAATGCTTCATCAATGCTGAAATTGTGGCTAGTTGTGATATGTAATTCATCCGCAAAAATGAACTTAATAAATGCTTCCGGGTCAGTTGGCTCCATAATTGCATTGCTTTTATCCGGCATATCCTCAAAAGCAAGCTTTTCTTGTGCTGCATCTTCCCAATAAGGGCGTATTGTCATGGTAATTGGATAGGCTTCCTTGCTTAAAGAAAACTCCAGCCTATTATCGTTGCATAATTTTTCTAATGTGGTATATTGTTCCTCAAAATTTAGGCCTAATTGATTATTCATTGTCTTTTCTCCTTTATGTTTTTAAGTTAAAACGGCAAATCATCATCCGGCGAAACCGAAGCATATCCCGCTTCCGCTTGGAATCCCGCCGGGTCATTATCCTGTTGCCCGCTATCCTTCGGGCTTAAAAACACCACATTCTCGGCTACAACCTCGGCAGCAATCCTTTTATTGCCTTCCTTATCCGTATAGTTGCGAATCTGCAAACGCCCGTCTACAGCCGCCATTTTGCCTTTGGCAAGGTACTCAGCGCATAGTTCGCCCAATTGGCGCCAAGCCACAATATTTACAAAGTCCGTTTCCCGGGTACCATTAGCGGATTTGAACCTGCGGTCCACCGCCAGTGTGAAGCTGCATACAGCGGTATTGCTTTGGGTATAGCGCAGTTCACAATCCTTAGTAAGGCGGCCTATTAAGGTAATCCTATTGAGCATGGCTTTCCTCCTGAACGTCTATCACTTCGCCTGTTTCGGCGTTCACGCCATCTGGCACAACCTCGTAATCTACATCAATAAATTGGTTTGGTGTCTCATACATATCTGCGCTGATTTCGGTTTTGATAGTTTCATCACTGGCAACCTGGCGAACAAAATCACTCTTTAAAGGAGCATATTTCAACACCCTTTTCAGAACAGTTTTCTTTGCCATTTCCTCAAAGTTTTTTGCCCAAGGGCTGTAATCCGAACCATAGGCCTGGCTGTACTTTTTGGCATGCACCCGTACATCCTGCACACTCATGACCTCAAAGCCATAGCCGCCATCTTTGGTTTTGAATATGGCATAGAACCATATAGGTTCGCCCCTGTTTTCTTTGGCAGGCTTATGCTTCAAATCAGGATTCAATCCTAATTCAAAGGTGAATTCATCGTTTTCATAAACTACATGGGCCTGAATGATGCTTACCTCGCCACTCCGATATGCTAAATCAATCAGGCCTTTATAGCCAAGCTGGAACTGGCACTCTAATTGACCTTTGTTTTTGAATGGTATCAAATAAGCCTGTCCCAATGGTGTGTTCGGTTCAACACCTAATTGTGCTGCCGTCATCATGGCCCCTAAAAAGCTTTTGGGTGAACATTCGCCTAATTTGGGGTTAGCGGATAATGCAGATAAAGTAATGCGGGTAAATCGTTCGGGAGTAATTACTGATGGTAAAGCCTTGGCAATTTCTTTTTCCATGGTTTTTATGTAGTCCTGCATTGTAGAGGGACGTTTCTTCTCCAAGGCCCCGTTGTTTCGTGCTGCTGCTTTTTGAATTGTATTTGCCATTGTTATCCCATCCTTTCTTTGATGCTGAATCTCCTAAATGTGCTAGTTTTGTAATATGGGCTTAAATCTAATTCCGGCATATCCTCTAGCAGGGCTTTGGGGTCTAATGTGTTTCTGGTTTGGCTTTTCCATTTGACCTCAAAAGAGCTGCAAGCCCCGTATTCGTTTTTTTGCAAATCTTCCTTAATGGTCTGTTCAATTGCTTCTTTCTCGGTTTCCAGTACCTTAATTTCATCTTTTAGGGCAATATAGCGCTTCAACATGTTTTCCCTGCCGAATAGTTCTACAGGGGTGCTTTCAGTAATGCTTTCCGCATAAATTGTATTAATGGCATCCGTTGTAGGCTTAAAGCCATCCACAGGCGGCGGGGTATCGGCATCAATAAACTGCCAAAACTCCTTTTCTGCTGCCATCAAGGCTTCTATAAAAATCCTGTCCAAATACCAGTACCGCCAAATACCAACGGTCAGCGCCCGTTACAGCCATATAGTGCACACATTGACAGTAATAAGTATCAGGATATTCCCCATTCTTAAATTTCCGCAGATTCATCACGCTTGTGGTTTTGCATTCAAGGCCTGCATTTTCACCAACAATGCTGCGGTCAATATTGGCATGTGCAAAAGGGTAGTCTGTATTTTTCAGTATGGCATTATTCCGCCGCACTTTCTTGCCGGTTACTTCCGTAAAGCGCTGGGCAACATAATCCTCAAAATCCCTGCCCTGCCGCATAGCCTCGTTATCCGGCTGTTCGGGTAATCTGCCTGTTTTATCTGCCCATACCGTGTAAGGGGTAATCCATTGGCTTAGGCCCAGTATAGCCGCCGCATCACTGCCGCCAAGGGAACCTCTGCGGTGCCACAGCCATTCTTCGCGGCTCATATTTTTGGTCGGTATCCTCGCAATATTGCTCATCGTCATTCTCCCTGCTATAATCACTGTTATAATCAGTAAACACCGGCACTTCCGGATCTAAAAAGCGTCTTTCCATTGCATTAAAAGCGCTCATATTTACAAATCCTTTCCTCCATGCTATACTGATAGTGGTTTGAATTTGCTTTACCTTTACCGCTTTTATCTGCGCCTGCCGATGAAGCGGCTTTTTCTTTTAAAAACTGAATGATTGCCTCCTTTTCCTGTTTATTTGTAGCTTTCAACAGCATATTTACCTGTTGCTGCCAAGTTGGGTGCATGATAATTCCTCCTGTTTAATTGATTGATACACTTTCACTGTCTGCCGTCCCACGGCCAATGCATCCTCATGTGTGGCGCAAAACACGTCAATAATTTCCTCATCGTATTTCTTTATAATCCACCCCGCGGGCTTGTCCTCAATAACGCGGTAGCCGTAGCCCTCTATGTAAATCTCTGTTCCTGCTGTTAATACACTCCAATCTGCGCCCACCGTGCGCCCAGACGTTGGTACTGTTCCACTGGCTGTGTTACTGCCTGCCCATTTGCCGCAGCACTGCTCACATGGGCAAAATCCTGTCATTGTAAACTCGCCTATGTATTCAAGTTGCGGTTCCACCTGCGGCACTTCGGGCGTGTAGCCTATAACCTCTATGCTGGCTATTGGCTCCGCTGCGACCTGTTCCGGCTCGGCTGTCTGTATAAAAAACATTACCGCCAGCATTGTCCAGGTGATTATGACTACTGCAAACGCTTGCATAACTGCCTTGAAAAAACTTAACATGATACCTCCTTAATAAAAAAACATCAACACCAGCCCAGCAGCCATTGCTACGCCTACCCACTCACTCAAATCGCCTACATCAAGTATTTTGTGCATCAGCTTGTCCACGGCGCTTCCTCCTTTTCTTCGCCCTGCAGCGCGAGCATATTAAGCTACAAGCCCAATTCCCGTCTTTTGTTTCGATTTTTTTCCAACTCGGTTGCATCAATGCCCCATACCTTAAAAGCTATTCTTGCATTGATGCAACCAGGAACAGCTACCGGTACATTCTCCGCTTTTTCCGCTTCCCACACAGGACGCTTTAACTTGCTTATAACAGAAGATGAGTTCACGCCGAACATTTTCTTTATCTGCGTGTTATTGATATGGCCATTGCCATAATAAGCTTCTAGTGCGGCATCAATATCCGCTATTGCAAACCGTCTAACTTTTTCCATGGTGATTCCTCCTTTGTTTGTCCTCCCCTATCAAAAGTGGTAATATTTGGATGAAGGGAGGTGAAGCACATTGTTTACAATCAAATTTATTTACAAAGATGATACCTATTTAGAATTTAACCACATAATTAAAATAGAGTATCAAGGGTATGACAAATTTGTTCTACTTGAAGGCAATGACATTCTTTCATGTAAATTGCCATCCACAAAAGATGTCTACATGTTTTCTGAAAATGCAAGTTATACCGCATACGGCCCAGATGTAAAATCGGTATCCATAGTCAGGGAATAACCTATCGAACTGCCACCTCGATGTTCACAACCACATCGGGGTGCTCTTTTTTTAATTCTTTTCTGATTTTTACAATTTCCGCTATCAATGCCTTGGCATCTGCAAATTCACTAGCCTGTAAACAAAATTTGAATGTGATATTCATCTCACGCCTCCTTATGCCGTATCTTGTTGTTCATCTTCATAAAACCGTGTCCATTCAAAATCCAATGCTTGGGCTATTTTTTTTGCAACGGTTACGCTAGGACAACGTTCCCCATTTTCAATATTTGCATAATGATTTTGTGAAATATGGATATTACTTACAAGCTCATTTTGAGTTAATCCAGCCTGTATGCGTTTATCTTTTAACCATTCACGCATTATATTCACCCCCTCAATATCTCGTGTTGTGATAATTATATACCATAACATACCATGTGTCAACTCTATTTGAGATATAAACGCAATTATTCTTGCATTTTCAATCCCTTAATGAGATAATGCTAGCAAAAGGAGGCGATTTTATTTTGAAACGGCTTTCTGAATTACGCAAAGCACACAATCTTTCCCAAAAAACATTAGCTGAAAATCTGAAAATAGCTCAAAATACGTTAAGCCAATATGAAACGGGAAAGCGTGAACCAGACTTGGAGACATTACAAGCAATCGCATCTTATTTTGATGTTTCCGTAGACTATCTTTTGAACGAGATGGACAACCCCACCCCTCGCAAAAAAAGCATAAAAATACCTGTACTTGGTAGAGTACAGGCTGGAATTCCCATTGAAGCTATTGAGGAAATTATAGATTATGAAGAAATTACGGAAGAAATGGCACGCAAGGGTGAACACTTTGCTTTAAAAATTAAGGGCAATAGCATGGAACCACAAATCAGTGATAATGATGTTGTTATTGTTCGCAAATGTTCCGATTGTGAAAGTGGCAGTATAGCGGTGGTTTTGGTAAATGGTGAGGATGCCACCGTAAAGCGTATTAAAAAGCGGCCCGAAGGGGTGATGCTTATCCCCGCAAACCCTGCATATGAAGCCATGTTTTACACAAATGAGGAAATTGCATCATTACCTCTTGTTATTATTGGTAAAGTAGTAGAACAAAGAAGAAGTTGGGAATAGCTGCCTGCAAGAACTGTTTACAAGAACATATTAAGGAGAGGTACTTATCATGGGATATCTATTAGCAATACTATTCATTATTCTATTTATTCAGGAAAACAAGAAAACAAAAAAACTAACGGCAACAAACCAAGAATTATCTCAGGAAATAGCTAACAATAAAGAAGCAATCAATAAGTTAAATATTGAAATAGAAGAATATAAAGCATTGGGCGATAAAGCCCAAAGGAATGAAGCCCTGGCTAATGAAAAACGCCAATTAGAAAAAGAAAAGGTGCGCATAGAAAAGGAAATTGTCTATTTGGAAAAAGAATTGCTGCTTGCCTCAAGTGCCGTTTTTTCTCCTGATGATAATATTACATCCGAAGAATATAAAAATCAGTTAAGCATTTTAAGAATCAACTATAAAGAATTAGTAAAATCCGATAAGGCATTACATATAGCATCACAAGATAGCAAGAAGGTTATCAACAATAATGCAAAGCAGATTTTGAGATGTTTTAATGCCGAGTGCTCTAATATACTTTGCTCCATTTCAGCGCAAAACGTGGATACCCTAAGGAACAAAATCGCAAAAACATTTGAAACCCTAAATAAAATTTTCGAAACAGACGGAATCTCCCTCACAAAAGAGGTTCTGGAAATAAGGCTTGAGGAATTACGGTTAATTCATGCCTATGAACTCAAAAAAGAGCAAGAAAGAGAAGAACAAAAGGCTATCCGTGAACAAATGCTTGAGGAAGAAAAAGTACGTAGAGAAATTGAAAGAGAGAAAGCGCGTATTGAAAAGGAAGAACACCAATTCAAAAATGAAATTAGTAAATTAATGAAATATATGCAAAAGGCTTCTGAAATTGAAAAGCAACTATACATAGACAAAATAAAAGAATTGGAAGCCAAGGTGTCGCTGTTAGAAAAAGACAAAGAAAATGTATTGGAACGAGAGCAAAACACCAGGGCAGGCTTTGTATATGTCATTTCTAATATTGGTTCTTTTGGTGAGGACATATACAAAATAGGCATGACACGCCGCCTAGAACCACTAGACCGCGTTAAGGAGCTTGGGGATGCTTCTGTACCATTTGAATTTGATGTACACGCAATGATTTTTTCAGAAAATGCCCCTGATTTAGAAACTACTTTACATCGTACTTTCAGGAAATATGAAGTAAACAAAGTTAATTCACGCAAGGAATTTTTCAGGGTCCCTTTGGATGAAATTGAAGCCGTTGTAAAAGAAAGCCATAATGCAACCGTAACTTTTACTAAAATCGCGGAAGCTATTCAATACCGTGAAAGCCTTGCACTAGCAAAGGCCGAAGCAAATAATACATTGGAAACGATTGCTTAACTTGTAAAACATAAAAACCCCTCCCGTAAACAGGAGGGGTAAAAAAATAACTAAAATATGGATGTGATCATATGCCAATATACAAAATGGAGGGCAAAAAAGACGGCAAACAAAAGTATCGGGTAAGAATTAATTATAAAGATGCTTTTGGCGAAGATAAACAAATAGACAGGGTTGCTTACGGCAGCAATGAAGCAAAAGAGCTAGAACAAAAACTTTCTTTAGAGATTAAAGAAAAGCCGCCTGAAAGCAGATTAACCGTCAAAGAATTATTCGAAGAATATACTAAAGTGAAGAAATACGAGGTTAGGGAAACCACCTTACACAAAACGGAGCAAATACTTCAAAACCATGTGCTGCCATCTTTTGAAAATAAAAAATTAAATCAATTAAACCTTATTAGTTTACAAAAGTGGAAAACACACATAGAAGAAAAGAATCTTTCCTTCAAAATGAAAAAGAATATCTTTAGCGAATTTCGAGCAATGCTAAATTTTGCGGTTAAGTTTGCATATATGCCTTCCAACCCATTACCTAGGGTAGGCAATTTCAAAAATGCTTATGAAACCCCAAAAAGCATTAACTACTACACAGCAGAAGAATTCTTAAAATTTATTTCTAAGGCCAAAGAAGCTGCAGAAACAGATGGTTTTTATGAATGGAATTATTACATGTTTTTTAATATAGCATTTTATACAGGCCTAAGAAAAGGCGAAATACATGCCTTAAAGTGGACTGATATAGAAAACGAAACCTTGCATGTCAGGCGCAGCATAGCCCAAAAGTTAAAAGGCGAAGACAGAGAAACGCCGCCAAAGAATAAAAGTTCTTATCGTTCTCTGCAAATACCAACGCCGCTTAAAAATCTGCTTGATGAACACCGCACAAGATATGAAGCCGTTGACGGATTTACGGAAGATTGGCGCATCTGCGGGGGCATAAAATGCCTTAGGGATACAACTATAGACAACCGCAATCAGGCATATTCAAAATTTGCAGGAGTAAAACAACTTCGCATACACGATTTTAGGCACTCTCACGCATCCTTACTTGCTAATGAAGGCATTAACATTCAAGAGATAGCAAGGCGGCTAGGACACTCCAAAATCGAAATTACATGGAACACATATTCACACCTATATCCGCGCGAAGAAGAACGTGCGGTAAATATTTTAAACAAAATCGTGTAAATATCGTGTAAAGTAAAATATAAAAAAGAAAAACCGCAGCTAAATGCGGTTTTCGAAAACAATTGGTGGAGGGAGATGGATTCGAACCATCGAAGTCGTAGACAACAGATTTACAGTCTGCCCCCTTTGGCCGCTCGGGAACCCCTCCATATTAAATTTTGTCAGTCTGCCAAGTCCGCTGTCCCAAAAAAATTGGAGCCGACGATGGGACCTGCTGATTACAAATCAGCTGCTCTGCCAATTGAGCTACGTCGGCAAAGACTGACCTTGATTATTATAGCAATAACAATACATAAAGTCAATACTTTTTACATGATAATTAGGCTCAAAAATGGCAATTGCGTAAACAAAAAACATAATTGCCATTAAATGTTTTTATGTAATTAATTTACCCGTTTTAGGCTTTATCTTTTAAAATATCACGAATTTCCGTTAATAAAAGTTCTTCTTTTGAAGGTTCCGGAGGGTCAGCAGGTGCTTCCTCTTTTTTTCTGCGCATAGAACCCAGAAGTTTGATGAATAAGAATATAGAAGCCGCTATAATCACAAAATCTATCACATTTTGAATAAAAGCGCCATAACAAAAAGCAACTTCCTCCACACCTTCCGAAGCGGGTGTTATTACCCAGGCCAAATCCGTAAAATTTACCTTACCTATAAGCAAACTTAAAAGCGGCATCAGCAAATCATTTACCAAAGAAGTTATTATTTTGCCAAAAGCTGTACCTATAATAACGCCAACGGCCATATCCACAACATTACCGCGCATAATAAAATTTTTGAATTCACTACTCAAATTTTTTGCTTTTTCGTTTACCATGGTATTCATGCCCCCTGGTTAATCATTTTCTCTGCTTTCCAAATATTTTTCCAGTTTTCTTTTTACACGCTGCAAAGCATTATCAATAGATTTAACATGACGGTTCAAATCGGCAGCTATTTCCTGGTAGCTTTTGCCTTCCAAATAATACATTAGAACTTTCCATTCTAGCGAACTTAATATTTCGCCCATTTTCTCCTCTATATTATCGAATTCTTCCCTGCTGATAATCAATTCTTCAGGGTCGGTTATTTTGTTTCCGGAAATTATATCCAAAAGAGTACGGTCAGAATCCTCATCATAAATAGGCTTGTTCAAAGAAACATAGGAATTCAATGGTATATGCTTCTGTCGTGTGGCTGTTTTGATGGCAGTGATGATTTGTCTGGTGATGCATAATTCGGCAAAAGCGCGGAAGGAAGAAAGCTTATCGCTCCTAAAATCGCGAATAGCTTTATACATACCAATCATACCTTCCTGGATAAGGTCCTCTTTATCGCCGCCCAAAAGAAAGTAGGTACGAGCTTTGGCACGAACAAAATTTTTATATTTATTAATCAGATACTCCTGGGCATCCATATTACCGGCACTGGCAAGTTCCACTACCTGCTCGTCCATCATATTAATAAAATCTTCATAAACCAAGCTTTTAACACTTACATTCAGATTATTCGTCATCTATTTCCCACCTCATACTGCATTGATCGAGCTTGTCCGCCTATAAAAAAAGAATTGTAACAACTATATTATCACTAGTTTATTATACTTGAGAACAAATTGCAAAGTCAAGCAATAACACTATTTACCTGCAAAATCACGCTGGCGCATCACTTCATACAAAATTACACCCGCTGTTGTAGATACATTTAAAGAAGTAATATTTCCTTTCATTGGCAATTCTACCATAAAATCACAATTTTCGGCAACCAAACGTGGTATGCCCTGCCCCTCACTGCCCAGCACAATTGCCAAAGGGCCTTTAAGATCTGACTTCCATAGGTTAGAAGCATCCGTCATCTGTGCACCTGCTATCCAAATACCGTTCTCTTTTAGGCCTTTCATGGTATGCACCAGGTTGGCAACTCTTGCCACGGGCACATATTCAGCGGCTCCAGCTGCCACACGGGTAACAGTTTCCGTCATCGGTACGGCTCTATGCTTGGGTATAATGATACCGTGCGCCCCAACGCACTCTGCAGTCCTTATCACCGCTCCCAAATTATGAGGATCCTCTACTTCCGCCAAAATTACAATAAGCGGTGATTCATTCCTCTGTTTGGCTAAAGCCAACATATCCTCCACCGTTTTATAGGCATAAGGAGCAACATAAGCTATTACCCCCCTATGCTCTGCTGCTATCTTATCCATGCGCATACGGTAGCTTTCTTGGCAGGGCACGCCTTTAACCTTGCATAAATCCTTGATTTGGCGGGTAAAAATGATATCTTGGCCCTGCGCCAACAGCACTTTATTGATAGGCCGTTCGCTGCGCAAGGCTTCCAATACGGGGTTCCTGCCACAGATTATCTCCGTATTTACAGGCATATCCGCACTGCGTTCCTCAATATTTTCCCTTGGTTTAAAATCACGTTTTGAACGTGAATCGCCACGGAAGGCATTGCCTTTATCAAAAGGTTTTTCCCCTCTTTTAGCATTTTTAAATTCACCTTTACTCTGCTTTGAATAATTGTTTTTGATTTCGTTTTTCGTCATATTTTCCCCTATTCTGTTTTCTCGGCTTCCGCAAACTGCCAAAGCCGTTCAAAAAACCAACCAAGCCTTAATTCATCCTTAGTCAAATACCAATAACCTATCAAGGCTTCCAAACCCGTAGCCTGTCTGTAAGTGGTAACAGGCACGGATTTAGGGTTATGCTGGCCTTTGGCATTACGCCCACGGTGCATTACCGCATTTTCTGTTTCCGTAAATTCATCTTCAAGCAAATGAACTAAAACAGCCTGGGTTTTGGCGCAAACCAAACCCACTGCCGCCTTGTGCATATCATTAACTTTATAAATACCCTTTTCCAAAAGATGCTGCCTTACCGCCAGCTCATAAACCACATCTCCTATATAAGCCAGGGTAAGGGAGGGCAATAATTCAGGACGTTCACTCATCAAATCCGTAACAGGCATTTTATACCCTCTTCCAGCGTACACCATCCGCTCCGTCTTCCAGCACTATGCCTATGGCTTTTAGGCTGTCGCGTATAGAATCCGCAGTAGCCCAATCCTTTTTGGTACGGGCATCCTGGCGTATCTTAATGATTACTTGCATAAGCTCTTCGCTCAAACCGTCATCTGCTTGGGTTTTTACTGCAAAAGCGCCTATTACACTATCAAAAGCGGTAAACAAAGCTTTGGCTTCCGCCAAAACTTTAGGCTCAGCACCTTTAGCATTACTGTTCACAGCCTTGCAAAAATCAAATACCGCCGCAATAGCCAAAGCCGTGTTGAAATCGTCATTCATGGCATTTTCAAAACCATCCTTAGCAGTTTGCATGGCCTCAAGCAAGGCAGTACCGGCAGCTTTATCTGTACCACCGCCATTGGCTATGGCATTATCTAAAAATGCTATGGAATTACGAATCCTGCCCAAGCTTTTAGCTGCAACTTCCAGCTTTTTATCATCAAAATCAATAGGGCTCCTGTAATGAGTACTCAAAAGATAAAAACGCACTACATCACCGGAAAATTTATTTAATATATCCCTGAGCAGGAAAAAGTTATTAAGAGATTTGGACATTTTTTCCTGATTCACCGTAATAAAACCGTTATGAAGCCAATAACGCACAAAATTGCAGCCGCAAGCGGCTTCACTTTGTGCTATCTCATTTTCATGGTGCGGAAAAATCAGGTCAGCACCGCCGCCATGGATATCAAAATCATCACCCAAATATTTATGACTCATTGCCGAACATTCAATATGCCAACCGGGGCGTCCCATGCCCCAAGGGCTTTGCCAGGCAGGTTCTCCGGGTTTAGCGGCTTTCCAAAGCGCAAAATCCATAGGGTCGCGCTTAATATCGCCAACCTCCACACGAGCACCTGCTTTCATATCCTCAATATCCCTGCCCGAAAGCTTGCCGTAATCCGCAAATTTGCTTACGGAATAGTATACATCGCCTTCCGCTTCATAAGCATAGCCGTTATCTATAAGCTTCTGCACTATATCTATAATATCCGCCATATGCTCGGTAACTTTAGGGTGAATATCAGCCTTCATCACGTTAAGAGCTGCTACATCCTCAAAATAAGCGGCTATATATTTTTCCGCCACGGCGGCGGCGGTAATACCTTCCTCCTTGGCACGGTTAATTATCTTGTCATCAACATCCGTAAAATTCTGCACATAAGTAACCTGCTGACCCTGATAAATAAAATAACGTCTTATAGCATCAAACACAACAATGGGGCGGGCATTGCCCAAGTGGATATAATTATAAGTGGTAGGGCCGCAAACATATATGCTTACTTTGCCTTCCTCCCTGGGTACAAACTTTTCCTTCCTGTTGTTCATGGTGTTGTAGACTGTTATATTCATATTAGCCTCCTCCTATAGTTCAAAGCCTAATGCTTTAGCTGCCTTTTGCAGGCGAATATTCATAATTTCCCTGCCCATCAGCGCCGCCAGTTTATCAATATCGGGTCCGTGCTGATTCCCTGTTAAAGCAATGCGTACGGGCATGAATACCTGTGCGCCACCCAAGCCCAGCTCTTTACGGATCTGCTTCAATGCGGTTTTTACCGTTTCGGGTTTTACTTCATCTGCCAAGGCCATTTTAGCATAAAACAGCTTCAAAACCTGTGCTACCGTTGCTTCCGCCATTACTGCTTTGGCTTCTTCAGTCATGGGTTCAGCTTCCTCACCCATAAACAAAGGCAGAAAATTTCTGATTTCATTAAAGGTGTTTATATGGTTGGCAAAAGTCATGCAAACCAATCCCAAGCGTTCACCTTCTATGCCTAAGTCTTTGAGATACGGTGCAACATACTTCACCAGTTCTTCAATAGGCAGTTTACGCAAATACTGGCCGTTAATCCATTTCAGCTTTTCAATATCAAATACAGCGGGGCGCTTGCTTACTCTATCCATAGAAAATGCTTTTACCAAATCTTCTATAGTGAATATTTCTTCTTCACCTTCGGGAGCCCAGCCTAACAAGGCCAAAAAGTTCACCAAAGCCTCCGGCAGGTAACCCTCTTTTTGATAAGCTACTACGGAGGTTGAACCATGACGTTTGCTCATTTTGGTTCTGTCTGTACCTAAAATTAAAGATATATGCCCAAATATGGGGGTTTCCCAACCCAATGCCTGATAAACAGCAATTTGCCTGGGTGTATTGGAAAGGTGTTCCTCACCGCGCAAAACATGGGTTATACCCATTAGGTGATCATCCACCACTACAGCAAAATTATATACGGGTATACCGTCGGACTTTACTATAACAAAATCACCTATACCATCTCTTTCAAAGCTTACCTGGCCGCGTACCATATCTTTTACTACTATAGGCTCACCTTCATCCACCCGCAGGCGGATAACAGGCTTGATCCCTGCCGCATCTTTGGCTGCCTTTTCCTCTGCCGTCAAATTACGGCAACGCCCTGAATAATTGGGCATTTCACCTTTGGCAAGCGCAGCCTGCCTTTCCGCCTCTATTTCTTCTTCCGAGCAATAGCAATAATAAGCCAGCCCCTTTTCCAACAAAATTTGGGCTGCTTCCTTATAGGTTTCCAAGCGTTCAGTTTGACGATAAGGCATACAAGGGCCGCCAATATCTATGCCTTCATTCCAATCTATACCCAGCCAGTGCAGGGATTCTTTAATGTTCTTTTCACTTTCCAGGGAAGACCGCTCCAAATCAGTATCTTCAATACGTACCACAAAATCCCCGTTATTTTGTTTGGCGTACAAATAATTGAACAATGCGCTTCTGGCACCTCCTATATGCAAAGGGCCTGTAGGACTGGGCGCAAAACGTACTCTTACTTTAGACATTATTTTTCCTCCATTATATATGCAATATTTTTTAATAATACATTAAGTCTTTTAATTATATCATTACAAACAGCCATTATAAAGGTTTTTTACAAACTTTTTCCTTATTAAAGGGCATTTTAGCTGTATTTTGCCCTTAATTAGCCAAAATAAAACTATCAATAATTTAACTTGATTTACCTTGCTATAAAGTTTAAAATAAAAACATGACATAATAAAAACAGAAAGAGGTATATAAACGTGGTTTCTTCTAAAAGCCGTTTGGTAGCATTGCTGTTATGCGTTTTTTTAGGATATTTGGGTATTCACCGTTTTTATGCAGGCAAAATAGGCACAGGTATACTTTGGTTGCTTACAGGTGGCATTTTCGGTATAGGTGCACTTGTGGACTTGATATTAATAGCCTGCGGCACCTTCAAGGATAATGAAGGCAAGCTGATTTCGGATTGGCAATGTTGAATAAATAAAAAAGCACACCTAAAGGTGTACGGATATAACAAACTATTAGTATTATTCCTGAGCGCAGTGAAGAATCTTTATAAATACCCTTCACTGCGTTCAGTAATATTATCACAGCTATTTTTATTATAAAATAACCCCAAAGTATGTTTAGCTAAAAGCTCATGTTTTTCATGAATATTTTTTGAAAATCATCATCCGTACTTAAATCTATATGTTGAGCGGTTTCGCCTATACGCAAAGCCTTTGCCCATTCTTCAGCGCTTAACAGCGCTTTTTTTGCGCCCGCTAACGCTCCGTTACCAATGGCTTTGATTTTTGCCACAGGTACATCGGGCAATAAGCCTATGTTTATTGCTGCCTGCGCATCAATGTGGCTGCCAAAGGCTCCCGCTAATACTATCTCATCTAAATCATTTACTGTAAGACCGGCATTTTTCAATAATATTTCAATACCTGCTGCCATAGCACCCTTGGCAAGCTGAATCTCCCTAATATCCTTTTGGGTAAGCACAACCGGTTTCAAGGCATCATGCTCACCGGGTAATACCAACACAAATTCCATACCTCGAGATCCCTTTTGCAGCCTTCTTGCCAAATGAGCAGGCAAATCATCAGGATACGCAAAACGGCCGCCTTTTTCAACAATACCACCTTCTAAAAAAGCAGAGGCCGCAGCTATAAGGCCGCTGCCGCAAATACCCACGGCAGGCTCGGAACCAATAACAGAGCAAGCTATTTGTTCAACATCCTCATTGTATTTTACATCACTTATTGCTCCCGGCACTCCGCGCATGCCCATTTGAATCTGCATGCCTTCAAAAGCAGGGCCTGCGGCTGTGGAAGCCACCAAAATTTTACCATCTACAGCAAGCATTATCTCACCGTTCGTACCAATATCCACCGCTAAAACCTTGCCTTTTTTTACTGCCAAGTTTTCAGCAAGCAATACTCCAACCGTATCACCGCCTACATAACCCGCAATATTGGGCAAAAGCCTTACTTTAGCAAAAGGGTTTACATTCAAACCTGCCATTTTAGCAATCAATTCAGGTGCTGCCTTAAATTTAGGCTCAAAGGGATAATGACCCAAAGATTCAGGGTCAATGCCCAAAAATAAGTGGCTCATTACCGTATTGCCCGCTAAAACTACTTCTTTAATATCCTTAGGCACAACTTCAGCACGTTCGCACAAACCCTTAAGCAAATTATTTAATGCGCATAAAACCGCGTTTTGCAAACCGGAAAGCCCTTCCTCACCATTTTCTGCCACATATTCGATACGCGAGATCACATCTGCCCCAAAAGAGCGCTGTGCATTGCCTAAGCTGGCATTTTTCAAAACCTTACCGCTTTGAAGATCCACAATTTGAGCAGCCAAGGAAGTTGTGCCAATATCTATTACCACACCGTAACCTTCACGGGGAGTAAACTCAATATCCTCGCTTGCAGGTATTTCCTCCAAGGCTATGCCTTCCCGCATGGGTGCATCAATTACCAGACGATCGCTTAAAGAGTGCCTTTGGCACATCAAGAAAAAACCGGTTGCCCTTTCATTAACACTGAGCACTTCCTCTTCTACTTCGGTAATAGGGCTTAAAGCGCCACTTATAAGGCGCGCCTTGCACTTACCGCAAGTACCTTTGCCGGAACAATCACCTACAGGATCCTGCCCCGCTTCCCTCAAACCTGCTAAAATATCCTTATTATCATCGATTTGCCAAACAACTTCCTGATCATATAAAAAACTTACAAAAACCATTTCCATCCTCCTATGCTTTTTCTTCTATCAAAACCACACTTTGGCTGGCTATACCCAAACCTTCACCAACAAAACCCAGTCCTTCGGTAGTTGTTGCTTTTACATCTACACAATCTACATTCAAAGCCAGTGCTTTGGCAATATTTAAACGCATATTTTCAATATGGGGTGCCATTTTAGGCTTTTGGGCAACGATTATACTGTCTATATTTACTATAACATAACCGGCGGCGGCAATTTTTTCCCCTACCAAGGCCAAAAGCTTTAGGCTATCCGCACCCTTATAAGTAGGGTCGGTATCGGGAAAGTGCTTGCCTATATCACCCAAGGCGGCAGCCCCCAAAAGGGCGTCGCTGATGGCGTGCAAAAGCACATCGGCATCACTGTGCCCCAATAAACCTTTTGCATAAGGAATATCCACACCGCCCAACACCAAAGCCCTTCCCTCTACCAGACGGTGAACATCATAACCTATACCAACACGCATTTTATTTATTTGCCCCCCTGCTTTCCAAAATCAATTCCGCTAAGCGTAAATCTAAAGGAGTGGTGATTTTAAGGTTATCCTTTCGCCCCTCAACAATCAAAACCTTGCCGCCAACTTCCTCTACCAGCTGGGAATCATCAGTAGCGGTTTCATTGCCGGCTTCATAAGCCCGCAAAAGTTTTGTAAACGCAAAAACCTGTGGAGTCATTGCTCCCCACAGTTCTTTGCGTTCCAAACTTTTTTTTACAGATAGATCTTCGGACTGCTTTATGCTGTCCTGCATTGGGTAAGCCAAAATAGCCCCATCCGCTGATTCCGCTGCATAAATAACTTTGACCAAATCCTCCTCGGTTAAAAGCGGACGAGCACCGTCATGCACAGCTACAAAATCCGTCTTTTCCTCAACAAAAGCAAGTGCATTTTTTACAGATTCATAACGGCTGTTACCACCCTTAACAATAAGACCTGCCTTACTTATACCATATTTAGCTACAATTTCGGCAGCTTTAGCTTCCTGGCCCTCAGCAGCTACTATGATTATATTTTTGATCAAGGGGCTTCTCTGGAAAAGTTTTAAAGCATACAGCAAAACAGGGTATCCTTTTAACTCCAAGTACACCTTGTTTATATTGACGCCCATGCGTGTACCCTTACCTGCCGCAACTACTATAGCGCAGACATTCACCGTAAAATCCCCCAAAAAATCAATTATTTTTGATTTCACCCTGCGGACGCACAAAAATCATTCTGCCTGCCGCAGTTTGCAATACACTAGTAACTTCCACGCCAATGGTTTTGCCTATATAGCTTTTACCGCCTTCAACTACTATCATGGTACCATCGTCCAAATAAGCAACACCCTGTGCCTGCTCCTTACCTTCTTTTATAACATCTACCACCATCTGCTCTCCTGGCAGTACCACAGGCTTTACAGCATTGGAAAGCTCATTGATGTTTAGCACAGGAACCCCATGTACCTGGGCCACTTTGTTAAGGTTAAAATCATTGGTAAGTACCGTACCCCCCAAATCCTGTGCCAAGCGAACCAGCTTGCTGTCTACTTCCAGAATATCGGGATAATCCGCATCACTGATAACCACACGTTCACCAAAATCCTTACGCAAACGGTTTAAAATATCCAAACCCCTGCGCCCGCGATTCCTTTTCAATAAATCGGCAGAATCGGGTATGTGCCTTAATTCATCCAGC
>ENA-UOOR01002602-UOOR01002602.1-fermentation-metagenome-genome-assembly--contig:-NODE-2602-length-17885-cov-3.528660_pt1 | contig 17885 bp, 9 predicted proteins | sample MGYA00245780_ERZ724029 | MGnify/ENA primary metagenome ERZ724029 (study PRJEB28704, sample SAMN03018315) | fermentation metagenome | biome: anthropogenic terrestrial biome; feature: soil; material... | reverse complement strand
GATAACTCTCAGGTGCGGATATCTCGAACGAATATCCGGGATTCTCTACCTCGTCACCCATCGGGGGATCAAACTCAACAGGAGGATTAACCACTTCCTCTATAAAACCAAGTTTGATATCAGCGAATGTAACATCGATATCGCCATCCTCATTCCATGCCTTATAGGGTGCATTTGCTAATTTGTTGTCCTCGGGTCCATCGGGATATACGCCATAGAAAAGTGCGTTGTTGCCGGTTACGGTTTCGGGGTCACCGGAAACTATCTCGGTTGGAGCGGAAAGAGTTGTGTAGAAGCTTGCTCCGGTTGTCGCTCCGAACGAAGAGAACGGAATAGACATCTCTATGTACCAGTAGTCATCGCCGTTGGTGCTCTTTGCATCAACATCCTCCCATTCAACTACCGCGGCTTGATTGCCCTCGGGAAGGGTATTTTGGTAAATAGTGAGCGTGTCGCCGCCGGGAATATATGCGTAGTTTAAGAAATAGTTGTAGGTTGTGTAAGCTACTGCGGGATCGCCGTATGTAGCACCGTCAACAAATATCCATAAGCGGAAGTTTGAGCCCTTGCCGTTTCCGTTGTTAGTCTCTGTTCCGAGAGGAGCCTGGTTCGACTTGATGGCAAGGTAAAGATTTGTGTCGTCTGTACGCATCTGGAAATCATAGGCGTCCGGTCTTGTAACATCCTCTTCAAGAGCAGTCTGCCATTTGCCGGTTGTGCTGTCAACAGTTGTCCAGCCGTCAGAGCTCCAGCCATTGTCATCAAAAACACCGTCTACTGTGATTGTCTCGGGAACTTCCACGATTTCTCTGGTATCAGCAACTGTTGCCTTACCGTTTGTTACTGTTTTTGCAACAAGGTCGATACCGGAAAGCGTGATTTGCATATCCTTTTTAACAAGAAGAGCTGCTCTTTTCTGCTCAAGATTAAGAGCATTTTCCGAGCCGTCCGAATGGATACCTATAATTATATCTCCATCCTCCAAAGCATATTCAGGAACATTTCCGTCGCCCTGAATTGCATCTTCTTTTACAACATAAACATTACCCTCAACCAATTCACAAATAATATTTATGGTCCATCTGAGATTGGCTGTTTTCATTGAATCTTCATTTGTTACAACAACTCCATCTTCGCCTGCGATTGCACCATCAACATAATCAATGTCAAATTCATAGCCGTCAACATCGATGTCTTCTGCAATAACGAAAAGGGTGCTCATTGTACTTATAAGCATCAATGATAAAAGAACTGATAAAAACTTTTTCATGCCTTTTTTAATTTCCTTTCTTTTAATCACATAAAATTTTTCTCTTTATATATATTGTTATTTTATCATCTTTTATGATGTATGTCAATACATTTTAAAGGTTTTTGTGAAATATTTATAACGTGATGCTCTTCTGATTCCGATACAAAAAGCGAGCAGGTCATGCCTGCTCGCTTTAAGTTTTTAGCTGCTTAGAAATCTAATTTAAGTATTTATCCCATATAAATCAAGTGTTCCTAAGAAGTGACGTTTTATCTTGAGATAATCCATAGCTGTTATGCTTTCTCCGCCACTTACGCGTCCTGCTTTGCTCTGTGCTTCGCCAAGCGTAGTTGTGCCAAGGAATGCTCTCTTTACAAGAAGATAGTCTTTTCCGTCAACAACATTGTCACCGTTGACATCGCCAAGAACAATTATTGTAAGTGTCTGATCGCCTGCTGTTATTGTAGCACCGGTGCCGACACCGTTAACAGTAACTTCGCCTGCGAAGAAAGCTGCGATTTCCTCTGCGGTCATTCCGGCTTCCACGCCAAGGAGAAGTCCTTCGGAAACTTCAACAGGAGCGTCTTCAATAAGTTCAAACGGATCGCCTGTTAATTCTCCTTCAACAACGCCAATCTCAGTAAGTGCAACGAATTCCCAAACTACCTTGTTGTCAGTTGTAAAGGGGCTCGGTCCTATATCAAATTCAATTCCTATATATTCAGCTTCAACATTTCTAACGTCGAATTGGTTTGCAATAGTTCCGAATTCGTTTGCTACAGCAGTACCCTCGAATGTGAACTCGCCAAGAGATGTGTAGGTTTCGCCGTCTGCAGAGTAGCTGAGTCTGACCTTATTATCCTTGGGAAGTCCTATCATTACGTTGTAGCAATGGTAGAAGTCAACAATCACCTTGTCAATGGTCTTAGCGGTTCCAAGCTTGAGTACAAGATCAACCGTAGGATTGATAGCTGCGTTTGTGCAGACCTTGTTTTGTACAAGAACCACTCCGGGGGCAGTCCAGTTGCCGGCATCGAGAGCCTCGTCACCGTCAGTGAGTTTTACCAAATCAGCGGGTGTAATGCTGATATGCTCGGTATTCGAATGGTCTTCTACCACATCCGGAATAACAGGGGTTCCTTCCTCAACAGTAAATCCGGCTTTTACTAATTCAACGACTGCAGCACCTTCAGCAAGTGCCTCTAAATCAACATTGTAGAGTGTGATTATGTCGCCAGCCTTAATTGCCTTGAAAGCATTCTGCATAGCCTCTGGACGACCACCCAAATCTGCATTCCAAAGTAGTACATAACCGCCCTCGGGAACTACAACATCAGTCTTGACACCGGCAGGTCGCAATAATGTCTGGTTAATCTGAGTAACAGTATTTTCTGCATTGACTACTACCATATAGAAATAGTTGTAATCCTTAACAGTGCCCGAGCATGCTCCGGATACTTCACCGAGAGTATCGTTTTCGCCGACTCTGGTAATGATTGTGGTCTTTCCTCCGACATATCCTGCAAAGTTATTAATGAGGATAGCATCTTCGGGAAGATCCTGAAGCTCTTCTTCATCATTGATGAGAATCTCGGTCATTCCTATGAATTCCCAAATTACCTTGCCGCCTGTTGTAAAGGGACTGTCGCCGAATGCGAAGGAGATAAGAATATACTGAGCTTCAACAGCGGTTTCGAGTGTTATTGCTGTATCTACAACACCCTTTTTCCCATCAACTGCTGTTCCGCTAACATCAAGTAGACCAAGGTCGGTAAAATCCTTATCCATAGCATCCGAATATCCTATGCTAACTTTGCCGTCCTTAGGTAATCCGATCATCGAGTTATACTCGTGATAGAAACTGAGGTTAATTTTCTCTAATGTTGTGACTTCATCAAGAACAAGGAGTAAATCAACCGTCGGATAGGTATCTGCCTGTGTGCACTTCTTGTTCTGGAACAGTACGATACCTGCATTACTGAACCCTTGTGCATCGGATACTTTATCTTTGTTAGTGAGAACGCCTAATGCTTTATTAGGAGCAACTGCGTCCGGATCTGATACATTGTATAGACCGGCTTTGAGAGGAACAATCTCTGTTTCGCCATCGATGGGAGCAAATACCGAGATGGTGTGTGTGCTCTTGAAATCCATCGTGTCTTTTACACCGAGTTTCTTAATATCCAGGTCATATACATATACTGAAGCACCGACTACGGATGCGTCGCGAAGTGAATTGCTTATAGAGTTTCTGCCGTTGCCGTTAGCCATGAAGACAAAGCCTTCAGCAGGAACAACTGTTGATGCCTTACTCGTGCTGTTTGAAGGGGCAAATGATTTGATGTAGTACTTATTTGCTGCTGCGTCGAAGTCCACTACCCAAACATCCCACCAAATAACGTTAGGATTTGCGACTTCACCGAGCGTCTTGCCCTCAGCAGAGGTGTAGATGTAAACCGCATCGCCTACTCCTGCGAGTTCAGCGCCGCCGTTGTATTTCCAGTTGGAGGAATCCTGATATCCCACGCTATACTGATTTGCGAAATCAGCGCTGAATGTGGTGCCTGTCTTGTACTGGTAAACTTCAATCTCGTTGATCATTCCGAAAACTGCGTTTGCATAAATCTCAAGCTTGATATAACGCGCATTCATCGCGTATTCGAGATTAAGCTTAGCCCAGCCGACTGTGGTTGAGGGATTGGTCAATGTTCCAAGCTCAAGCCAGTCTTTATTATTAACGGATGCGAACGCCTTAATTGTCGGAATACCTATTCCGGATGCGTTAGGCTGCCATACGTTAACAGCTATAGTACCGAAGTTCTTATTTGCGCCGAGGTCAAGGTAGAACATACCCGTACCGTCGACAGTATTTGTGTTTGCAAGGCCGTTGTAATAAACAGAATACCATTGATTATCATATGAACCTACGTTAGCGGCAACATCATCGTTAAGAGCCGCGGTGTAGTTACCTGTTCCGGCGTTGCATGTAACGGGAGTCTCTGCGTTTACAAGATCAACATAGTCCGCTTTTAAATCAACGAGTGTCTCTGTGTAATCGGGGAGAAGTCCGTCCGCAGCAGAAACTGTAATCTCAGATATTGCGGTTACACCGGTCTTTGTAACTGAAGCAGAAGCGCCATCGGGAATTTCTGTTCCTTCTGGAACAACAGGAGTAGTATCGGGAACAACAGGTGTTATTGCTATCTTAACATAGCGGGCTGATACTCCTACCTGTGATGTAAATGAATAATCTGCCCATTCTTTAAGAGTTGCACCGCCGTCATTAAGTACCTCGCCCTTATTGGCAACGCCAACTCTGTAGAAGGTAACATTATCCTCAGAAGCATAGAACTCTACCTTGGACGGGAACAGAATTCCGTATGCAACTATCTGTCCGAATCTTGCGGTATAGTCGTATAACTTGTCGGTCTTTGCACCGAGATCTATAGTCTGATAGAAAACGCCGTCTGCATTTCTCTCGTCAGCGGAGTAGGTGGTCGAATTCTCAACCCATGCACCGGCTACGCGACTATATGAGGTGTTCTTTACAATCTGGAATCCTACAAAAGGTCCGCTGCCGCCGAGTAATCTGAGCAGGCCGCCTGTTCCGTTGGTAAGTTTTGTCTTCTCCGTGGTATCTGTCCAGCCGCCTCTTGCAGCGACAGTTCCGGAATAAGTCTTACCGATTGAAACAACAGTCGGATCCTCGTCTTCATATACGCTTGTAGAATCGAGACCGTCAAAATAGAAGAAATCGTAAGTCTCTCTCTTGTTGTAAACGAATTTATCGGTTGAGCCTATAACACCATATCCGGGAACTTCTAAATCAGGGAATGTCTCCTTGGGGAATGTATCCGAGCCGCTGAATGCGAAAGAGAAATAGTCTCCTGCTTCAACAGTGTCGAAACCGAATTTAGCAGCGGGGATTGAAAACTCAATCTCGAAATATCCGTCTCCGTGTATTGAGCTCATAGTAATATCAGTGTCTGTAATCTTGTTTGCAACATTGGTATCGAGATCGGTAACTCTGGTAATTTGTGCACCAGGATCACCACCATCACCGGGATCTACGAATGTAAAGTCTACAAGACCGGTAAAGGAGCCTGTTGGAGTAGCCATTGAATCCTTGGCAAACCAGAATCTGAGGTTTGTACCCCTCATATTGGAGGCTGCCGTAGGAGCAGTGTAGCTTGGCGTAATCGGGAATTTAGCGCCGATTATTATTTTATTGCCTACATAGTTAAGCTTGTAATCATAATAGAATCCTTCGACATCCTTGTTTTTCGTGTTGGAATCTATATTCTGCCAAAGGCCGCGATTGATTCCGTCTACTCTTGTCCAGCCGTCTGTCCATATGGACTCCAAAAGTAAACCATCAATTATGGGAGCTTGTTCAAAATAGACAGAATCGTCCTCTCTTATATCCCAACATTTATATGGTTCACTCAATGTCTTGTTTGTCTTGCCGCTGTGGAGAGAGCCACCGCCAACTGACCATTTTGTTACCCAGTAATCGAGCTGATCCTGCTTAGCAAGACCGTCAAAGCTTGAAAGAGGTACTTTTACCGTAAAGGTATTTACGCCGCCTTCAAGAACATTAGAAAGTCTTATGCCGCTGATATCAGCCCAGTCAGCACCTTTGTTTTCTGTCTTTGACGTGTTGTACTTTGCATTTTCTACAGCGTATACACCTGCAGCAATTGCTTTAATTGTGATGAAGTCTGTATATACTGTAGCATCTGCTTCATCCCTGAACCAAAACCTGAACGCACTGCCGGATGTAGGAAGTGCATCATTTGTCTTAAACTCAAGAATAAGGTCTGTTGCGTCGTATGTAACCCTGTAGGAGTAATCCGAACCCGCTACAGCAGCTCCGCTCCAGTTCCCTGGTTCCGTGTCGCCGTTGACCGTGAGCCAAGGCACGTCATCGAAAGCGGAAACCGAGAACAATCCGACGCATGAAGTGGTTACCATCAGTATTGATAGAAAAATAGCTAAAAACTTTTTCATGCTTTGTTATTCCCTTTCTTATTTTTTTGTTTTTGTAACAGTTTTTCTGTTCTTTTCATATTTTATCACATATTTTTCTTTTAGTCAATAATCTAAAGCATTATTTTTTATATTTTACACAATTTTATTTCCCGTTGATTGTTCGATTATGTCGTTTTTCCTAAAAAATACCGTTCTTATGACATAAAAACCAATAAAATCAGATGTTCATTTGTTATTTTTAATTTTTACCATTGAGATGGTTTTCGTTCATAATAAGCAAAAAACATCATATGTCCCGAGGAAGTGCCGCTTGATTTTCAAATAATCGAATGCGGTAATAGAATCCGAGTCTCCCAGACATCCCGCTTTTTGCTGAGCCTGTGTCAGTAAAAAGGTTCCCAAAAAAGCTCTTTTTGCGAATAAATAATCCTTTCCGTCAATTCTGCCGTCTCCGCTGACATCTCCGCGAACGATAATGCACACCGACTGCTTTGCAGAAGAAACTAATGCTCCCGTGCCGGTGCCGCTTACATTTACATTTCCCTTAAACATTGATTTAATCTGAGCAACAGTAGCTCTGTCCCTCAAACCCAGAAGAAAGCCGTTCTCAATCGTTACCGTCGCATTATCTGCAAGGATAAGATATTCGGCAAGATTATCCGAATTATCATAATCCGTATCCGAGCTTTGTTGAGAATTATGCGAATCATCATAATCAGATCCGTTATCCGGATAAGAATTATAGGTATGATCGTAAATGAAAACATCGTTTGCGCTTCCCAAAGCCTCCAGTTGGGTAAGATCCCTGTTTCCGCCCCTTACATACTCATCGGGGACGTGAAAAGCGACTTCCCCTTCTTGTGCAATGATTCTGAAAGGTATTGTGAATACAATGTCTCCGTTATTATCCGCGACTTTTGTGATAAAGACATCATCGGTACCGAAGGTAAGATCGTAATACCCCTCATCCTCGTTCAGAAGTCCTATCGACTCCCATGATTCGGCATCCGGGCAGTTTGTAATAAAGGTTTTACAGCTATCGATTTCAGACGAAAAACCATCCTTCAATACGGGTACCGCCTTTGTTTTGTCATAATAAACGCGGAACGAAGCGTATGACATACCGCCCGATAATGTAATATCCTTTACAGTAAAGACAATATCGACCGTACTGCCGCTTTTATATGATTCGGGAGCAGTTACAGAAAGCGTGAAATATGTATTATCCGCACACACACCGGAAATGACCGCAAAAGCGATTAATACAACGGATATTGCCGCCGATATAACTTTTTTCATAGCACTTACCCTGAATAATATCTATTGTTGTATTGTTGTTTAAAACATTTTAGCATATATTTTAAAAATGTCAACATTTTTCGACATTATTTTAAAACTATGGTGAACTATTTTCATGCCAAATTAAATTAACTGTTTTTTGTTGTTTTTTTAGGCGGATTATAGTATAATGATGATGGATAAAAATATATATAAATCTTATCGGAAAGAGTTGTTTTATGAAGCTGTCCATTAAAGAGAACGCTTCTCTCGCACCCTTTTGCAGTATGAAAGCGGGCGGGAATGCGAAATATATTTGCACACCCGGCAGTATCCGGGAGTTGAAATGCCTGCTTTCTCTGATGAAAGAGAAAAATGAGCGTTTTATGGTACTCGGCAACGCCTCAAACACTCTGTTTTCCGACGAGGGCTTTGATGGAGCCGTAATCTTTACTTCAAAGATAAATGGGATAATTTCGGAAGGGCGGACAATTACTGCGGAATGCGGGGCTCCGCTCAACGCATTATCCCTGCAGGCGGCAAAAAACTCCCTTGGCGGCCTGGAATTTGCTTACGGTATTCCGGGAACAGTAGGCGGAGGCGTTTTTATGAATGCGGGTGCATTCGGAGGGGAGCTGTGCGACTGCTTTCATACAGCGTTATGCTTTACACCCGACTTGGAGGAAGCCACGCTTACAAAAGAGGAGATGCGCTTCTCATATCGCAAAAGCATTCTGAGTGAAAACGGATATATTCTTGTAAATGCTTCCTTCCTGCTCGACGAGGGCGACGGTAAAGCGGTAAAATCAAAAATGGATGCCTTTATGAGCATGCGCAGAGAAAAACAGCCACTTGAGTATCCGAGCTGCGGAAGCACATTCAAGAGGCCGAAAGGCAATTTTGCCGGTCACTTAATAGAACAGTGCGATTTGAAGGGATATTCAATAGGCGGCGCTTCCGTTTCGGAAAAGCATGCGGGATTTATTATTAATAAAGGCGGAGCTGCAGCGAACGATATCATAAAGCTTATAGATTTTGTATCGGACACTGTTTTTGAAAAAACCGGCGTAAAACTCGAACCCGAAATAAAAATTGTAAGACAGAGGTGAGGTTTCTTGTCCTTCTGTACTGATATCAAAGAATATCTTAACGGCATTACGGAAAAGCTCACCTGCTGTCAGGAAGCGTTTGATTGCGGTTTTAACAGCAGGGAGTTGTCGCAGGAGTGCGATAAAGATATCTCATGCTTTATAAGGGGTGTCTTTATAAAAAACGGATATGTTTCCGTTTCAAAAAAAAATACCGAGCTGACATTATCCTTTTTCGACGACTATATTTTTTATGTAAATGCCGTTCTCGAGAGCGTCGGGCTTGAAGCAAGAATCACAAGGCGTAAGAATAAAAACACATTATATTATAAAGGAAGCGAAAAAATCGAGGACTTCCTCGCTTTTATCGGTGCATCCAAATATGCGCTTATACTGATGGAGCAGAAAGTAATAAAGGAACTACGCGGCAATGCCAACAGAATTACAAATGCAGAAACGGCAAACCTTGACCGAATAGCAAAAGCAGCAGCGGAGCAGTGCGATGCTATCAGACTTATTATCGAAAAAAAAGAATATGCAAAGCTCTCGTCGGAGCTGAAAGAATGTGCCGATTTAAGGTTGTTGCACCCCGATATGAGCCTTGATGAATTAAAGATGCTTTTTGAAAATCCGATAAGCAAGTCGGGTTTAAATCACCGCCTTAAAAGGCTTATGGAAATCGCCAAAAACATAAAAGACAGGAAAGACTGAATATCAGTATTATATTAAAAGGAAGTAATCTTGTGGATTTTGTGCACCTGCACCTGCATACCGAATACAGTCTTTTGGACGGCGAATGCCGCATTTCTCAGATTCCCGAAGCGGTAAAAAAAGCGGGACAGACCGCCGTTGCAATAACCGACCATGGCGTACTATACGGGATTGTGGACTTTTATAAAGCGTGCAGGGAAGCGGGTATCAAACCCATCATCGGCTGTGAGGTTTATGTATCTCCAAGAACGATGGACGATAAGGAATACCCAATCGATGCGAATTACTCACATCTGATATTATTAGTCAAAAACGATAAGGGTTATGAGAATCTTTTAGCCATTGTTTCAAAGGCATTTATCCGTGGGTTTTATCAGAAACCCCGAACAGATATGGAGACCTTGAAAAAACACAGCGAGGGGCTTATAGCCCTCTCTGGCTGTATTTCGGGACTGATACCAAAGTGCATAATTAACGGAGATATTTCACTCGCAAGGGAAAAAGCGTTGTTATTTAGCCGTATTTTCGGTAAAGACAACTTTTATTTAGAGCTGCAGAGGCACGGAATCGACAAGCAGGCGGCTGTGAACGAAACGCTTGTGACGTTATCGCGTGAGCTCGGAATTCCGCTCGTCGCTACGAATGACGTTCATTATATAAACCAATCGGACAGCATTATTCAAAAGCTATTGATGGCGATTCAGTTCGGTAAAACTCTCGACGAGGGCGGTTACGGCCTGGAGGGGGATCGCTTTTATCTGAAGAGCAGCGAGGAGATGCAATCCCTCTTTGCAGATATTCCCGAAGCGATTGAAAACACCGGAAAAATTGCTGCTCGCTGTAATTATGATTTCGATTTTGAAACAATACACCTACCTGCATTCAATCCGCCAAAGGGTGTCGCTCCGTTCGAGCACCTGAAAAAGCTGTGTCATGACGGTTATCGTTCAAAATCCCAAAAAGGAACGGTTCCCGAAAGTGTGGAGTACACGGATAGGCTCGAATATGAGCTCTCTGTAATACAAAGCATGGGCTTTGTCGATTATTTTCTGATAGTTTGGGATTTTGTTTCATATGCAAAAAAGCGTTCCATACCCGTCGGTCCGGGCAGAGGAAGCGCTGTGGGAAGCCTGTGTTCATATTTTTTAGGAATTACAGACATCGACCCTATAAAGAACGGTCTTCTGTTTGAGCGTTTTCTGAATCCCGAACGGGTAAGCATGCCCGATATAGATATAGACTTCTGCGATGAACGCAGAGGTGAGGTCATTGATTATGTGGCGGATAAATACGGAAAAAATCATGTCGCTCAGATAATCACCTTCGGTACGCTCGCCTGCCGTCAGGCTGTGCGTGACACCGGAAGGGCGCTTGGAATGCCATATTCCGCAGTTGACGAAATCGCAAAGCTGATACCGAGATATCTTAACGTCACTCTCGACGCCGCTCTGCGCGAGAGCAGTGAACTTAAAAAATTATATGAATCAGACCCTCAGGCAAAGCGGCTTATTGATTATGCGCGAAGACTGGAGGGCAGACCCCGTAATTCCTCTACCCACGCAACCGGCGTCGTAATAACAGACAAACCTCTCACCGCATATGTACCTCTTGCGCTGAACGATGATATCACGGTCACGCAGTTCCCAATGAACACCGTTGCGGAACTCGGACTTTTGAAAATAGATTTCTTAGGGCTGCGTTTTCTTTCGATAATCGATGATACCGAAAAGTCAGTCGCAGTGAGCGAAGCGGATTTCAATCCGGAAGAAATACCGTTCGACGATGCGCAGACATATGATATGCTTGCCTCCGGGAATTCGCTCGGTCTGTTTCAGCTTGAAAGCGACGGTATGCGGAATCTTCTTATGCGGATGAAACCTTTTGAGTTCGAGGATATAATTTCGGCAATCTCGCTGTACCGTCCCGGACCTATGCAATCGATAGAAAAGTTCTTGCAAAACCGCAAAAACCCCGATAAAACAGACTACATTATCCCCGAATTGAGGGAAATACTGTCCGAAACCCACGGCTGTATAATATACCAGGAGCAGGTAATGCAGATATGCCGCAAAGTTGCCGGTTACTCGTATGGCAGGGCGGATATTGTTCGCAGAGCAATGGCTAAGAAAAAAATCGACGTTATGCAAAAGGAGCGTATAGGCTTTACCAGCGGCGCAGTCGATAACGGAATCCCCGAGAAAAAAGCGAACGAGATTTTCGATATGATGGTCGAGTTCGCAAAATATGCTTTTGCTAAAAGTCATGCTGTCGCATACGCTGTAGTCGCATATAAAACGGCGTATCTTAAGTGCCATTATCCGAAAGAATATATGTGTGCCCTATTGAATTCGGTATCGGGTGAAACCGGTAAAATCAAGGAGTATATAGATGATTGTTCCCGGATGGGCATCTCGATACTCCCTCCTGATATAAACGAGAGCGGGGAAAAGTTTACAGTCAGCGGGAAAAACCTGCGTTTTGGTCTTGTCGCCGTAAAAAATGTCGGCTGGATGTTTGCTAAAAAGCTCATCGAGGAGCGCAGCAGGAAACCTTTTTCAAGTATTGAAGATTTCTTAACACGTGTGCACAGTTTTGGTAACACTCGTATGATAGAATCACTTATAATGTGCGGGGCACTTGATTCCTTCGGCATCTACCGCAGCAGGCTTATATCGGAGCTTGATAACGCGCTTAGTATTTTATCAAGGCAAAAAAATGCGAATATTGAAGGTCAGATGGGACTTTTTGACGGCAGTGATGTCGTTTGCGACGGTAAAAGCGTCGATGGAATCATGTTAAAGCTTGACTTTCGGCAGATAAACGAGTATTCTTTGCTCGAAAGGCTCTCTCACGAAAAATCACTTACCGGGCTTTACTTTTCAGGGCATCCTCTTGACAAGTACCAGAGTTTGATAAAATCCATACAAGCCCTGACCACAAAGCAGCTGCTTTCGGGTCTATCGGACAGATCGATAAAAGACAAAAAGCTTATTAACTTTGTCGCACTGGTAACAAAAAAGCGTGCAAAGGTGACAAAAAGCAACACAATGATGGCGTTTATTACTGCTGAGGACCTGTACGGAGAGGCGGAGATTATCGTTTTCCCTGCATTGTACGAGGAGTTTGGCGGGGCGATTTCGGAGGGCGAAATTTATGTCTTTGCCTGTGAGGCAACCCTTAAGGAGAGCTTCAGTGACGATACCGTCGACGAGCTGAAACTGCTTTTAAAATCGGTCAGACCTGTGACTGACTTCGAGGGAGATATAAATCCGGCGCTGTATCTCAAAATTACCGATGCAAACAGAAGCCGGCTTGAAGATGCGCTTGAAATCATCAGGGATTACCCGGGAAAAAGCAGAGTGAAAGTATTTTTCGACAAAGAGAAAAAGCTCCGCGCTGCAAAGGATTTAAACTGCTGTGTAAGTGATAAGCTGATTTCCAACCTAAAGCTGGTCCTCGGCGAAAAAAACGTAGCGACAAAGTGAGAATAAATATAATATTATCATAAAAGAGCGGCTTTACCGGCGAAAATCGCCGCTTATATAAAAAATACAGAAAGATGGAATACGCCGGAGAAACGGACAGGTTTTATGCGGTACGATGTAAACAATAACAAAAAACCAAAAACAACATATTCGGGTCCGGGGAATGAAAGGGAAATAAACAAGTTCGGGGAACCCGATAACTGCATTATGAACGATAAGACAAGGCTTGTCGATATTTCCGACATTACAAAACAAACCACATCAGGCAGGAGTACGACGGGTAAAAGAAAAACAAGAGCTAAATCAGCCGCTAAAATAACGCTGAAATCGGTGCTTTTTATAATGAGAAAAGCGCTGACTTATCTTCTAAACGTTTTACTCACACTGCTTTTGGTCGGAGTTATAACCGGCGCAGTCGTCGGTATCGCTTTTGTTATTTATATAAAGAATTATATCGACCCCGAATATAACGGGCTCGATAACCTTCAGTACGATTCCGATGCTACAACTCTGCTATATTACATCGATCGTGAGGGCAACGAGGTCGAGCTGAAGGACGATGCACTTCACGGTTCCGAAAACAGGCTTTGGGCTGAATTCTCCACCTTCCCGGACGATCTTATCGATGCGTATATCGCCGTTGAGGATATGCGTTACTGGGATCATAACGGCGTAGACAACAAGCGTACGTTCTCGGCGTTAGTCAATTTCTTTATACCAACCAACACAAATTACGGCGGAGGTTCGACAATCACTCAGCAGCTTATAAAAAATGTTTCGGGAGAGAACAAAACGACTATCCAGCGCAAAGTGCTGGAGATTTTCAGAGCGCTCAATGTTGAAGAAAAGTTTTCGAAAGAGGAAATTCTCGAGATGTACCTTAACACCATCCCTCTCTCGCAAAACACTAACGGTGTTCGCACCGCAGCGGACGTATATTTCGGCAAAGATATACGGGACCTTGATCTCATCGAATGCGCCGCAATTGCAGCGATAGGAAAATCGCCCGCAAAATATGATCCTCTCTCTCATCCCATAAACAACCTCGAAAGACGAAACCTTGTGCTTAAATTAATGTTGGAACAGGGTAAAATCTCACAGGAGGAATTCGACGAAGCATATGACGCCCCTCTTGTTATGAAGGATGATTCGGATACCGAATATACCGAGACTATACATTCCTATTATATAGATGCGGTCATTGATGACGTTATCGACGCGATTCAAAAAAAAGAAGACTGTGATCGGACTACGGCTACCAACAAACTATACTCCGGCGGCCTGCAAATAGTAACCTGCATGGACCCAATGGTACAGGAAGCGCTTGAAGAAGTGTTTGAAAACACTGCGGATGAGACCGCAGGAATTCATGCACAGGCGGCGATGTGTGTTGTGGACCCGGATACGGGTGATCTGCTCGGCATCGTAGGCGGCAGGGGAGAAAAAAAGATAAGCCGCGGCTTTAACAGAGCAACACAGAGCAAGCGGCAATGCGGTTCGGCAATCAAACCCCTATCGGTCTATTCTTTAGCGTTGGAGATGGGGCTTTACACTTACGGCTCTCCCGTAGAGGATTTTCCGACCGTATATAACGAGTCCAGCAATTCATATTGGCCTCCCAACGCCAACGGAGTTTACAGGGGCAGAGTTCCTCTGACATATGCGATATCGCAGTCATTGAACACGATTGCCGTATCCACTGCACAGAAAATCGGCGTAGAGAACGTGTATGATAATATGGTCAACAATTTAGGCTTCACCACCTTAAACGGAAATGACGACGGTGACAGGTTTACCGATGTGGCGCTCTCCCCTCTCGCTCTCGGATCCTTTACCTTTGGTGTAACCACAAGGGAGATGACACAGGCTTACGCCGTATTCGCCAACGAAGGTGTCTATAATAATGCACGCACCTTCTCACTTATCAGAGATAAAACCGGATATAATTATATCAAGGACGAGATAGAACCGAGGATAGCATACTCCGATACGACCGCTTATATAATGACATCGTTGCTTTTCAATGTAATATCCTCAGGTACGGCTACGAGATATATCACTCTCAACAAGAGCTTTCCGAACCTTGAAATTGCAGGAAAGACAGGTTCCACAAACGATAACAGGGACGTATACTTCTGCGGCTACACCCCCGATTATGTCGCGTGTTGCTGGTACGGCTATGATAACAACAAAAAGATTCCGAATGCGGAGGGAAATGTTTCTGCAAAGCTATGGGACGCGGTCTTTAAAAAAATATATACATTTTTAACCGAAAACGGAATAAAATATCAGGAAAAGTTCGATGTGCCGGTTTCCATTGTAAAGGATGTTTCGTACTGTGCATATTCGGGCATGAAGCCCTGCGAAGCATGTAATCAGGACCTAAAAGTGCTTTTAAAGGATGATGTCAGGTTTGCGACTGTTGCCAAAGGAGTATTTACAAATTCAACCCTCCCCTCCTCTGAATGCAGCGTGCATAAGATGGTTAAGTGGGATACTGTGACAAGATCCGTTTTTGTAGATGGTTGCACGTATTACCCCGGAAGCAATGTTATAGATGTCAGCTTGAGGCATATAGAGAACCGCTCCTTTGTAAAACAGGTTAAAGTCACCGATTCGCAGTATTTGTATTACGATGTACCTGATGGATATGTCTATCCTACCGATCCCTCGGTGCCGTTTTTCCAGAATCTTATCGGAACCGGTGTCTATATCGGAACCTCAGGTTCAAACAGACCTTATAACAGGGTTTGCATCGAATACTACAATCCTTTCTCTGATATCAGTGATGAGAGTTCCGACGATTTTGAGTTCTTTGATTAAATATAATCTGATTAAAAAGGTTGATTTGGATGTTTGACGAATATCTTACGCTCTCATTAAAGCTCTCCTCCGCTATGTTAAAAAACGGCGGGGAGACATACAGGGCGGAGGAATGTGCAAGGAACATTCTCGCTTCGGGCGGCGCTACGGAAATTGAGGTGTTGGCTCTCCCCACCGGACTCAGCGTAACCGCTGTTCATGAAGGGATGGTCTACACAAGAGTTTTGTCTTTAAAATCAAGAGACAACAACCTTGGCAATATTGACATTTTAAATACAATATCACGGGAAGTTTCGGCGGGTAAGCTATTGCCTGCCGAAGCTCTTGAAAGGATATCGCAGATAGATTCCGCTAGAATGAGGCCATTAATAAAAACGATTTTTGCCTGTATATCCGCTGCTTCATTTACGGTAATGTTCGGAGGCGGTTTCTATGAATTCGCTTTTTCGCTGCTTATCGCTTTTATATCGCAGCTTTTTATCGCTTTTTTAAGTAAAATCGGCTCTTTGTCATTTTTTTCAAATATGGGCGGGAGTATGATGACCGCCGTCCTTGCAAGAATTTGCTGCGGTTTTTTCCCCGAGTTGAACATGGCAGTTATTATAATCGGCGGGATTATACCCCTTCTGCCCGGTCTTGCTACAATTAATGCGATAAGGGATACTCTGTACGGCGATTTGGTTTCGGGTGCGGCAAGAGGAGTTGAAGCACTCCTTTCAGCCATATCGATTGCGGCGGGAATCGCTCTGGTGCTCTCGATAGGTGGTGTTTCCGTATGAATATCGTTATCTCTATTATCGCCACTTTTGCGGCGGCACTGTTTTTCGGAATGCAGCTCTCCGCACCAAAACGCGCTGTCGTCATCTCCGCAATACTTGGGCTTGTGGGTTATTTTGTGTTTTTTATCTGTAATGAGTATACCGATAACGAATACCTTGCTGCCTTTCTGGGCACTCTTGCAGCTTGCTTCCCCGCTGAGATATTCGCACGGATTATTAAAACTCCCGCGACCGTAATAATTTTTATATCGGTAATACCGCTCGTACCGGGAGTGATGATTTATCAATCCATGCTCTTTTTTGCACAAAACGACTTTACCGAGGGCAGTTATCAGATAATGCGCACCTTCATATATTCCGGTGCAATGGCAATTGCGATTACAATATCGACAATATTAGGAAAACAGCTGCTTGCTCCTATTTTTAAGAAAATAAGGGAAAAAAAGCACACAAACAAAGCCTGAGCGAATTCACACCCGGCTACGAGGGAGTAAAAAATAATGAAAAAATCAATGTTCATCTGGTATGACGAAAAAAAAGATATCGGTTACTGTGCCGAGCAAATAAAAAAAGCAGGCTTTACTCACACTTTTTTAGGATGGAAAAGGGATGACGATAGCCGTTTTGAGCAGATACGTCTATGTGAGAAGCTCGGACTTGAGATAGAATCTGCACACACATCTTTTGAAAACATCAACTCCATGTGGCTTGAGGGCGACGACGGAAAATCTCTTACTGATTATTTTGTTAAAAGCATTGCTGAAGCGGAGGACTGCGGAATTCCGGTACTTATAGTGCATCTGTCAAGCACCTTTACTCCGCCTGCATATAACAGTCTCGGTCTTTCACGCTATCAGCGCATATGCGATGAAGCTGAAAAAAGGGGTGTCCTTATCGCTTTTGAGAACCTTCGCAGAGTCGATTATCTTGACTATATTATGGAGAATCTGGATTCCTCCGCAAAACGCTTCTGCTTCGATATCGGACATGAGAACATCTACAACGACGGTAACGGTGTTCTTGAAAAATATGGAAACCTGCTCGTTTCCCTGCATCTCCATGATAATTTTGGAAAAGAGGACAATCATATACTACCTTTTGACGGAAATATCGATTGGTATGATTTTGCGCTGAGATTTAACCGTCAAAAAAAGGATATCCCCATCACTCTCGAAGTGATGAAAACCAACTCAGAGCCCGATTATGCAAATAAAGCGTTCGAGCGCGCCTGCCGCATAGAAGAGTTTATTCTGGCGACAAAAACAGAAAAACATAATAAATAATTGATAATTTCACTATTCTTTAATTATTTTTATCTTTTTATGACACATTTCGTCATATTAAAAGTGGTATAATATTGACAACATTTTTATTCATCGAATTTAATCGACAGCTTAGTTGTCATTAGGAAAATGCCCTGCATTTTCAAAACCTCAGTGCAGGGTTAAACATTTTTATTCATCGAATTTAATCGACA
>ENA-UOOR01002597-UOOR01002597.1-fermentation-metagenome-genome-assembly--contig:-NODE-2597-length-17911-cov-5.718358_pt1 | contig 17911 bp, 15 predicted proteins | sample MGYA00245780_ERZ724029 | MGnify/ENA primary metagenome ERZ724029 (study PRJEB28704, sample SAMN03018315) | fermentation metagenome | biome: anthropogenic terrestrial biome; feature: soil; material... | reverse complement strand
TAATAAAATTGCATATTTTGCTTTTTTAAACATTAAATCCTCCAAATAATATAAATAGTTGCAGATGTTGTCACACCTTAATATATGGTAATAAAAAATGTATTTCTTATACCAATTGTCTTTTATTTTAACATAAGCAATTATCATAAGCAATAAAAAATACAGTTTTTTTCATTTTTCGACAATGTAATATTTGTAATATGAAATATACTTCATACAAAACAGCAACGACACATTTTTGTGTCATTGCTTATTTTATATATTTCATCTTATAAAATTCTATCTTCTAATTTATGAAATTTTATAGTTTTATTTTAGTACTCAATTATTTTAGTAACCATAATATGTTTTATACACTTAAAATAATTCAACCTTATTTTGAATTGTTTACATTTCTATTATAGCTTTGACATCTTCACCGCTTCTTGATTTTAGTCCTTTAAAACCTGCTTGTAATTCTGAAAATTTAATCCTTGTAGTAATATATTTTTTTGCGTTAATCTTTTTATCACCTATTGATCTTGCAACTACTTTAAATTCATCGAAAGTATGACCCTTACTTCCCTTAAGAATTATCTCTCTTAAAACAATCTTTTGATAATCAACCTTGATGTCGCCGTGAGGCAATGCCACAGCTGTAAACTTTTTCTTAAATTCAGGCTTCAGGGCTTTAATACCTGTAGCTATAGCAGATTCAAAACCTGCACAATCAAATACCACATCATATCCTCCACCTGAAATAAATTGTAGCTGTTCATCAACATCAGGTGCATTTGCTTCAACAACATGATTGACTATCCCAAAACTTTTAATTGCTTTTATTTTTTTCTTGTTCATTTCAGTAATAGTAATTTCTGATGCACCGTACAGCCTTACCCATTCTGAAATAGATAATCCGATTATTCCTCCACCTAAAATAAGTACTCTATCTTCAGGTTTAATTTCTGTTAATAAAACTGCATGTAGTCCAACAGTAAAGGGCTCTATTAATGCAGCTTCGTCCTGTTCAATGTTTTCGGGAAGTTTGTAAATACTTTTTGGAAACCACGTAGTATACTCACTATAAGAACCTTGGTGTCTGAATTCCCCGCCTTTCCAGGTTAACACTTTTTTATTTGCGCAATTTTCAAAATCTTCGTTTAAACAACTATCACAATGTCCGCATGGCTCATTATAAACATTTTGAGTATAACCAGCAACCCTATCACCTTTTTTGAATAATCCTGTTGTTCCAGGCTCTTCAACTATACCGGAATATTCATGACCAATACATAATCCTTTATGTTTTGAGCCTTCATTCCAATATAATAAATCTGTTCCACAAACGCCTGTATGCGTTACCTTTATTATTGGGTTGCGTTTTACATTTAAATCACATTCTTTTATTTCAAACTCTTGATCATCTGACAATACCGCATATTTCACTTTATTCACTCCTTCATGTGGATACAATCATTTCATTAACATTCCGCCATTTACATCCAATGTTGTTCCTGTTATATGACTTGCACTGTCGCTTAATAGGAAATATACAGCATCAGCAATATTTTCCGGAGTCCCCAGTTCATTTAACGGTACCTGTTTAGGTTTATAGTTACAAATTGATGCCCCCTCTGTGTCTATTAATCCAGGTGCAACCGAATTAACATTTATTTTCAGGTGAGCTACTTGTTTTGCAATTGATCTTGTAACACTCATAATTGCCGCCTTTGATGCTGCATAAGCCGGTGTCACAGCCATTCCTCCTGTATAAGCAGATAAGGATGACATATTAACGATCTTACCTTTTTTATTGTTTTTTAATGTAGGTAATACTGCCTTGCAACAATTAACAACCCCCATTAAGTTCACTTTGAAAACTGTATTCCATTCTTCATTTTCAACCTCTTCAAAGGGCTTTCCAAGTCGAATTATTCCTGCATTGTTTACTAATGCATAAATATCGCCGAATTCATCCAATACTCTTTTTACCATTGACTTAACATTATCTTCATTTGATACATCAGTTTTTATAGCTAATGTCTTTACATTATACCTTCGGCTAATTTCATCTGCTGTATTAATAGCAAGGTTTTCATCTATGTCAACCACAACTACATTCATACCGTTGTCCGCGCATTTTTCAGCAATAGCTCGCCCTATACCTTTGCCAGACCCAGTAATAATCACAACTTCAGATTTCATATAAACCTCCCATGATTTATTCAAATTGTTAATGTATAATAAAGTTCTAACAATCTTGTTTATTTCTAAAATATGACTTTTCTTTAATTTCGTATATTATATCTTCTTCATCATCTTGTACGTAAAAGCACCTTCTATATCCATTTAATTCATCTTCAGTTTCAGATTCAAAAATTAACTTTACTCCTTTTTGTTCGAAGTACATTCTCCAATAATCATAGTCATCTACTTTAAATGCAATATGATTCATCCCTTTTTTCCCCGAGTCTGCCATTTCCCTATGAATTCCCTCATTAGATAAAGGTTGAATTATCTCAAACCCTGTTTTATTGTTTTCGGCTGCGGACATGGCAATTTTAAGTTTGTAACCTTTTATTTCTTTTCCGTTGGACCATGCCCTTGATGGGGAAAATTCATATATACTAAAGTTTTTTATTCCAAATATATTACTTAAATGTTCCACTGTTTTTTCAAAATCTTGAACTACAAATCCAATGTGCTCAATTGGATAATCTATTAAATTTTTCATTAAATACACCTCTTTGTTTAACCTCTAAACCAAACTTTACCTAATAGGCTAACCATCCTCCATCAACATATATAGTCTGACCAGTAACATATTGTGCTTCTTCGGAAGCTAAAAATACTGCTGCTCCTCCGATATCTGAATATGTGTTTCCGGTTCTTGCCATAGGAATTCTTGATAGAATCTTTTTGTAACTCTCTTCATCATCAAACAATGCTTTTGTTAAGTCGGTTTTGAAATAGCCTGGACCAATTGCATTTACGTTTATGCCATACTCAGCTAATTCAACTGCAAACCCTTTAGTAAGTTGGGTTATACCACCTTTAGCTATAGAATATATTACAATATTTCTTGGAGCTATTATGCTTGTTAGTGAAGCTAAATTAATAATTTTACCTTTTAAATTTTTGCTAATCATATGAATTGCAACTTGCTGACATGTAAAAAAAACACTTTTCAACTGTACATTCATTAAATAATCCCATTCTTCTTCTTTCACTTCTATGGCAGGCTTTCTAATGTTTAAGCCTGCAGAATTTACTAAAATATCTATTTTGCTAAACATTTCTATAGTGCTGTTAATTAAAAATTTAACATCGTTTGGTTTAGTAATATCTGCTTGTATTCCAATTGCCTCAGTACCGGTTTGATTAACTACTTCATCTAAGGCTAAATCTAAGCTGCTTTTATTCCTGCCGGATAATACTACATTTGCTCCTGCCCTTGCAAGAGATACTGCTATACCTTTACCTATACCACCACTACCTCCACAAACTAATGCTGTTTTTCCGGACAAATTAAACATATCACTCATCATTTCCTCCAAATGTAATTACTAAACAGTAACTATAATTAATGTTAATTATTTATTATAACTATTTTGCAGTTGGTGCAGGAGATAGTGCACATACAAATACTAAAGGCTCATTTCCGGTATTTTTGGTATAATGTGTACTTCCTGCCGGCATATACACGGCCATGTTTTTCTCTAACTTTATTTCAGTTCCATCAACAATCATGAATCCTTCTCCAGATATTATAAAATATCCTTCCTCATTAAAATGTTTATGTGGCGGTAACTCTTCACCTGGATTAACATAAACAACTCCCATCCCTAACTTATCAGATCCGTTTACATCCGGATGTATTAATCTAACAACTAATCCCCCTACACCTTGAAATTTATAACCTTCATTAACTTTTGTTACATATCTTAGTTTTGCTGCCATGATATTCTCCTTTTAATTGATTTGAAATAAGATATCTTTAAATATATATATAAGTAATTTATTCTAAGCAATTGTATGATTGATTTATTAAAAATTCAATTTATCGCAATGCACGAATATAAGGAAACTAAACTATTTAAGTAAATTAGGCAAAAATACAGATAATTGAGGTATATATGTTATAAGCATCTGCACTATTAATAACACTCCAATCATCGGTATCAACCATTTAAACATTCGTTCAAGTTTTATATTACCAACCCTTGCCGCAACATACAGGTTAACACCAACAGGAGGTGTGCATTGACCAATAACAAGGTTTAGAACCATAATCATACCAAAGTGTATAGGACTTATTCCTAATGGTGTTACTATTGAAAGCATCAAAGGTGCCAATATAACTATGGCAGCTAATGTCTCCATAAACATACCCGTTATGAATAAAACAACATTTATTAGCAGCAGAATAATTATAGTACTATCTGTTATGCTTAATATTGCCGATGCAATGGCAGTAGGAATATGAAGCAATGCTAATATACGTCCAAAAGCGGTAGCACATCCAACCAAAACAAGCGCCGTTCCTGAAGTAAGTGCACTTTTCGCGAAAATTTCAGGCAAATCTTTAATTGTTATTTCTTTATACACGAAAAGCCCAATTATTAGTCCATAAACACATGCAACTATAGCAGCTTCCGTTGGAGTGATTATACCTCCGTATATACCACCAAGTATAATTACAGGCACCATTAATGACCAGATTGCATCTATAAAAGCTTTAACCTTTTCTTTTGTTGTAGCTTTTTGTCTTATTACTCCAAATTCATGTTTCTTTGATGTAATTTTTACAAATATAATTAAAGCTATTGTCATTAAAACACCGGGCACTACACCTGCAATAAAAAGTTCTGTAATAGATACCTGTGCAATTACACCATACATAACAAAAGAAATACTTGGCGGTATTATCGGACCTAATGCACCTGCAGATGCCCCAAGAGAACAAGCATATCCCTCATCATAACCTTCTTCAATCATTGCAGGTATTAATATTCCCCCTATAGCAGCAACTGTAGCAGGTCCCGATCCTGATATAGATGCAAATATCATACTGGCAAATACAGTAATTACACCTAACCCACCTCTTTTAGTTCCCATCATGGTTTTGCAAAAAACAATAAGCCTATTTGAAATTCCGCCTTGCATCATTATATCTCCAGCTAATATGAAAAATGGTACAGCTAAAAGCGGAAATGAATCACCTGATGAGAAAAATGCCTGTATAACAAATCCCAACGGTAAAATATCATAAACGAGTATGGTTACTACCGAAGCTATTCCCAGCGAAAAAGCTACAGGAACATTTAAAAACAATGCCAGAAAAAATATGCCAAATAATAAAATTCCTTGTTCCAATTTAAAATTCCTCCTCTGATTAGTATTAATTTTCTATACTAGTTACGTCAAACAATTTACCTTTAATAATGTTGGCAATGATTCTAATTGTCATCAATGCATAACCAAAAGGTATAGCTAAATACGCCCATCCCATATTTATTTTAACAGCTACTGAAACTTGCTTAGAAGCAAAAACACCATAAGTATACTTAGCACTTACATATATAATGATTATGTTAAATGCAACCCAAATTAGTTCACCAATTATCGCAATTACTTTCCTAATTGATTTAGGCCACATATTGTTGAATGCTTCAATTCTTATATGAGCATTTTGTTGTGCTGCGTAACCTATCCCTGTAAAAGTTAACCATATAAATAAATATCTAGCTAATTCTTCTGACCATTGCGGAGTATAATTAAAAACATATCTTCCTACAACTTGAATTGTCAATACTATAAGAATAGCTGTCATTAAAAAAACGCAGAAATTCTTTTCAAAATTTTTAAAAAAATCGTTTAATTTATCCACTCTTTAATCCTCTTTTCTTTGTTGATTACTATATCTTAATATAAGGATACTAGGGGAATGCTAGTTGGCATCCCCACTATGCATTTTATTTTGAAAGAAACTCTTTTACTTTTGCTACAAAGTCCTCTCCAGCCACATGCGCCATATTATCAACAACCTCAAGTCCTAAGTCAACAAATTTCTGTTTCTGTTCTGGAGTATATTCTGTAAGTTCCATGCCATACTTTACCATGGCTTCTTTTGCTGTTATTTCTTTTGCATCTTCTAATTCTCTCATCTTAAGAACGTATTCGTTCATGCATTCATCAAAAATCAGTTTTAAATCATCAGGAAGCTTAGCATACCATTCACCATTAACCAAAGGAATGTGGAATATTGTGAAAGGATCTATAGCACCCATGTATTTTTGCACTTCATAAAATCTGTCTGATTCATATAATGAAGTTGTTGTCATCATTCCGTCAACAGTACCTTGTTGTAATGCTGTAAACAATTCTCCGTAATTAACAGGTGTAGGACTTGCTCCAAATGATTTTACAAGTTCCATATACATTTCAGAGCTTGTAGTTCTGATTTTTAATCCTTTAACATCTGCAGGTTCAAGTATTGGTTTTGAGTTGCTTGAAATTTTAACCCATCCCAGAGGAAATCCCGGATAAACTTTAATGTTAAGTTTTTCTTCAGCTTCAGCTCTCATTTCATCACCAATTTCACTGTCTGTGAAATCATAAAGAATTTTAGTATCCGGCATTAAATATGGATAATCATAAATAAACCATTCCTTTAAATCAGCATTCATCGCAGCTAATGTAAAAGCAGGAGTGGTACCTAATTGTGCCAACCCATTCTGCACCATTTCAGCTTGTTCTCTGTCTGAGTTAGCTAACTGCTTGTTTCCATAAATAGTAACCTTTATTCTGCCATTAGTTCTTTCAGTCAAAATATCATTTAAATACTCATAACCAATATGCAGTGGGTCTATTTCTGTTGTTAAATGGCTAATCTTCAATTCATACACTTTCCCATCACTTACTACTTCTTTATTACCTTCTTCTGCTGCGTGTGCTCCAGGAGCTGAAGATTTACTGCAACCTGCAAATAATAGTACAGAAATTAATAAAACTGATACTAATAAATAAACTTTCCTTCTCATTTTTTCCTCCAAAGTTTTAATTTTAATTAAATGTAAATTAATTAACTAATTTAATAATATCTACATTATTTGTTAATTGCAAATAGAGGTATCTTCCTTTATTTACTTAACATTAAATAATTTTACACTTGAACAAGTTTTATACTTTTTTAAGTAATTTTACATAAAATGTATTGGTCTATCCACAGCTGCATGAAACGCTTCATGTATTGCCTCAGATACTGTAGGATGCGGATGTATTATGTTTATCATTTCTTCGGCTGTTGCTTCCAAGCCCATTGCTGTTACGGCTTCGGAAATCATGTCTGTTGCATGCATGCAGAACATATGCACTCCTAATATTTCACCTAACTTCGCATCTGTTATTACTTTGATAATACCTTCTTCTTCACCTGCAACCTTGGCTTTACCGTTTGCTAACATTGGGAATTTACCAACTTTAATATTTTTATATTTTTCTTTCGCTTGCTCTTCTGTAAGTCCAACACTTGCAATTTCAGGCTGAATATATATAGCGCTTGGTATTTTGTTATAATCCATTTTCTTAATTTTACCGCAAATATTTTCAACAGCTATTAAGCCTTCCATTGATGCTGTGTGAGCTAACATTGCCTTGCCATTAACATCACCGATTGCGTAAATATTTGGAACATTTGTTTCTAATTTCAAGTTTGTTTCTATTGCTCCTCTTACTGTTTTAATTCCAACTGCTTCAAGATTTAATCCTTCTGTGTTTGCAACTCTTCCAACTGCCATTAAAACAGCACCTGCAGAAACTTCGGCTACATCTCCCTCCTTATCAAACAATATTGAAGAATCTTTTATTTCCATTACTTTACTGCTTGTATGAATTGTTATTCCTGCTTTGGTCAATAATTTCGTTACTTTGTCAGTTATTTCCCTATCAACCATCGGTAATATTCTGTCTAAAAATTCGATCACAGTTACCTTTGTTCCAATGCTGTTTAGGAAATAAGCAAATTCAATTCCTATTACACCTCCACCAATTATTATTATATCCTTTGGAATATAATCTAAATTTAATATTTCTTTGCTTGTCAACACATTAGCCTTTTTACTTATTTTAATTGGAAGCATTTTTACATCTGAGCCGGATGCTATTATAATATTTTCAGCTGTATATTTTTTATCTCCAACTACAACGGTATTTTTGTCAACAAAACTTCCTTTACCATTAACAGTAGTGACCTTGTTACCTCTGAGCAGACCTTCTACGCCACCTACCAATTGTCTTACTACCTGAGATTTTCTATTCTGGACTTTTTGCATATTAAGCTTTGCATTTGCTATTTCAACATCAACTACTCCGAATTTCGAGCTTTCCTTAACTTCTTTCAAAGATTCCACACTTCTTAGCAGTGTTTTTGTTGGAATACAGCCTTCATTTAAGCAAACTCCGCCATAGTGTTCTCTTTCTATTATGCAAGTTTTTTTGCCCATTTGTGCAGCTTTAATAGCAGCTACATAACCGCCCGGTCCTCCACCGATTACTATCACATCAAAATCAAAAGACGAAGCTGATTTATTTATTTCTACCTTTACATCTGCCGCGGGTTCTGATTTTTTTCCAAGCTTATTAAAACAATCTGCAATTTGAGCTTCTATATTTTCATCTCTGTCTGCTATTATAGCTATTGGTAAAGTTACATCTATGCTATCGCCTTCCTCAATGAATTTCTTTCTGAACACTCCGTCAGAAGTTGCTTCAATATCTATGCTTGTTTTATCTGTTTCAACTGCGAAAACCGGTTCACCTTTTTTAACTGCGTCACCTTCATTCTTGTACCATTTTACAAGCTTTCCAACTGACATATTAAAACCAAGTTTAGGCATTATTATTATTTCTGCCATTTAAATTACTCCTAACTTATTTTAACAATAAACTTAATGGATTTTCCAATAGTCTCTTTATTTCACCAACAAACACCGCAGCCAACATTCCGTCAACAATCCTGTGGTCTGCTGATAAGGTAATGTTCATCATTGGTCTGATTATCATTTCTTTATTTCCATTTTCATTAACTTCAACCACAACTTCATCTTTTGTTGCACTTACTGCCAATATGGCTGCTTCCGGCGGATTAATTATTGCGGTGAAACTCTCTATTCCAGCCATTCCTAAGTTAGATATAGTGAAAGTACCTCCTGTATATTCATCAGGTGTTAACCTTCCATTTCTAGCCTTCTCAACCAAAACATTTGAAACTTTTGAAATTTCCACTACATCCATTTTTTCAGCATTTTTTACTACAGGTACTATTAAACCGGTAGGTGCAGCAACAGCTATCCCAATATTTACAGTTTTATATTTGATAATTTTTTGTCCTTCCAATGCTGAGTTTACATCAGGATATTTTTGCAATGCTTTTACTACTGCTTTAGCTATATAATCAGTTACTGATGTTTTCTTTTCTTGAGAAGCGTTTATATCTTTTCTCAAATTCAGTAATTTCTGCAAATTAATCTTTTGTGTAAAGAATATATGAGGTGATGTTACAAAGCTTTGTGATAATCTGTCTCCGATAATCTTTCTCACACCTGTGTATTCTGCTATTTCTAAAACTTCTTTCTCATTAATGAAAATTGCATCACTTGCAGTTTCACCCTGTGTAACTTCATTATTTAATAGTCCTTCAACATCTTTCTTAAGAATCTTGCCGTTTATACCTGTTCCTAAAACATCTTTGATGTCAATGCCATCAACCTGTGCTAACTTTTTCGCCAACGGTGTTGCTTTCACCTTATTTTTATCTAAATAATCAAGTATATCTTTTTCACATATTCCACCTTTATAGCCTGTTCCAACTATATTAAGTGCTGTTATGTCCATTCCTTTTTCCGCAACCACTCTTTTAGCTCTTGGTGTTATCTTAATTTTTCCATCAGCAGGTACCATTGTAACTGTTCCCTGCTTAACTGCCGCTAATATCGGTGCAGCCGCTTCTTCTGCAGCCGTTGACGCTCCCTTACCTAACTGTCCTAAGCAATCGTTAATTACCGAATCAATGTTTTCATTTTTATCGGCTATTATGGCTATGGGAAGTGTAACGTCTACACAATCGCCTTCTTCAATAAATTTCTTTCTGAAAACACCATCTTGAGTTGCTTCTATATCTATACTTGTTTTATCTGTCTCTACAGCAAAAACCGGCTCTCCTTTTTTAACTTGGTCTCCTTCATCCTTGTACCATCTGACAAGCTTTCCAACAGACATATTAAAGCCCAGTTTAGGCATTATTATAATTTCTGCCATTTCTTCACCTCTTTACTTTAACATTTCTCTTACTTTTTCAATTATCTTATCTCTTGATGGTATTATAGGAAATTCTAATGCAGGGCTGAACGGCAACGGTACATTAGGTGTTGATACTCTTCCAATTGGAGCATCCAAGTAATAAAATACTTCATCTGAAATTTCTCCTGATATACCTGATGCAACTCCACAGAAATCATGGCTGTCATCCGCAACTATCAATTTGCCTGTTTTCTTGACTGATTCTATTATTGTTTCTTTATCTAAGGGTACTATTGTCCTTAAGTCTATTACCTCTACAGAAATTCCTTCTTTTTGCAAAATTTCTGCTGCTTCCTGCGACCTTAATACCAATGCTGATGTTGCTGCAATTGTTATGTCTGTACCTTTTATCAATATGTTTGCTTTTCCAAACGGAATTGGTTCAACTTCATCATCTATCATGAATTTTTTATTGTATTCCATTTTATGTTCAAGAACAAGAACCGGATTATTATCTCTTATAGCTGTCTTTAATAAACCTTTTGCTTCTTGTGCCGAGGAAGGCATTGCAACCTTAAATCCCGGAAAATGAGCCACTAAAGCCTGCATGCTTTGAGAATGCTGTGCTGCTGAAGATCTTCCGGCACCTATCGGAGTTCTTATTACCATTGGAACTGTAACTTGTCCGCCGGACATGTATCTGATTTTTGCAGCCTGATTAATTACCTGGTCAGCACATACTAATAAAAAGTCTGAAAACATTAATTCAACAACGGGTCTTAATCCTGTTATTGCCATACCTACTGCCATTCCAACAAAACCCTGTTCGGAAATTGGTGTATCCTTTACTCTTAAATCTCCATATTTATCTAATAATCCTACTGAAGTTTTAAAATTTCCGCCTATAAATCCTACGTCCTCGCCCAAGGTAAGAACATTAGAATCTCTTTCCATTTCTTCATCCAACGCTTCGCACACCGCTTGTGCATATGTAATTTCTTTCATAACCATGACCTCCTTTAATTATGCAAATATATCTGTAAATGCTTCGCTTACATCCGGATACGGGCTTTCAGCTGCAAATTTTACAGCTTCTTGAATTTCTGCTTCAACTGCATTTTCTATTTCTGCAACCTGATCTTCTGTTAAAACCTTTTTCTTAATTAATTCTTCTTTTAAACAAGTAACAGGACACTTGCTCATCCATTCAGCTTTTTCATTTGGATTTCTTCTCGATCTGTATGTTGCAGGGTCTCCAACATGATGTCCCTGCCATCTGTATGTTTTGCATTCTATAAGTGTGGGGCCTTCTCCTTTTCTTGCTCTTTCAATAGCTTCTTTAGCTGCCTCATATACTGCAATTACATCCATGCCATCTACTACAACTCCGGGTATTCCGTATCCAAAGGCCCTGTCGGCTAAATTTGTTACATTTGTTACATCTCTTGTATCTACGGATATTCCATACAGGTTATTTTCCAATACATATATTATCGGCAGTTCCCAAGCCGACGCCATATTTATACTTTCATGGAAAGTTCCTTCATTTGAAGCACCATCTCCGAAAAATGATACGGCAACTTGATCTGTCCCTTTGTATTTAGCTGCATATGCTGCACCTGTAGCTATTGGAATTTCACCTCCTACTATACCGTTTGCTCCAAGAATTCCTTTATCTAATGCCATAATATGCATGGAGCCGCCTTTTCCCTTTGAATAACCGGTTTCTTTTCCAAGAATTTCAGCCATCATTTTATTTATGTCTGCGCCCCTGGCAACTAAATGACCATGCCCCCTATGTGTGCTTCCTATATAGTCATCTTCTTTTAATGCTGCACACACTCCTGTAGCCACTGCTTCTTCACCCATATATAGATGAGCTAAGCCAGCCATCATGCCCTTTTTATAGAACTCAAATATTTCTTCCTCAAATCTTCTCATTCTATACATAGTTTCATAAAAACTACTTAATTGTTCTTTGCTGTAACCTTTAATTTTCATTTTGCCTCCTATATTGAATCAAATATCTATACAACTTAATAACGCAAATACCATGCCAAAAATATAAAATATATATAATTAATTAATATGTAACTTTAAAAACATAGTACACGCATCATTTAGCCATAAAATGATAAAAATAAGACAATATTTAGAATCTTTAAATTTTTTATAAAATTCTTATAAGTTAGATAATTGAAAGTTCATAAGTAATAACGAGACATTAATGTCACGTATGTGACACACGTTCTCAATGTCACATGTGTCGAAAATTTGCAAATAATTTGACATATTCAAATAAAACTTATATAATCTATAAATGTACTTTATAAAAGTAATAACTGTTAAGCATTTGGAGGGTGCCTCATGTATGATAGGAATTTAAATTTGAAAGTTTCGGAAGAATGGAATAAGTTCACAACGACAGGTTTTTGTGATAGCAAATCTTTAAGACCAATTATTTATGATTCTTGGATAAGATCTAAAAATTATAATGTCAATCCAAATAATTTAAAAGAACAACTTTTAACAGAAAGTGATCTTAAAAAAAGAATTTCCAAATGTTCTGACTTAGTAACGGTTGCTCAGCCATATATAGATAATATATATTCTTTTGTAAAAAATTCCGGATTTGTTGTATACCTAACCGATGAGGATGGATATGTTCTTTATTTGGCCGGAGATGACGAAATAATCAAATCTTCAAATAATGTCAGCAAATTATGCGTTGGTGCTAATCGTAGTGAAAGATATTCCGGCACAAATGCAATAGGTACCTGCTTAGCTATAAACAAACCAATTCAAATTTATGGTTCTGAACATTATGTAAAACATCATCAATCTTACACTTGCTCTGCCGCACCTATACATAACGAAGGAAATAAAATAATTGGTTGTCTTGATATAACAGGAAAAGTATATAATGTTCATAGCCATACTTTGGGCATGATAGTTGCTGCTGTTGACGGTATAGAAAAGGAATTAAAAATAAATAATGCATACAATAAAATGTCTATAATGAAAAACCAATTATCAACCACATTGAATTCAATTAATACCGCAATAATTGTTGTTTCAAAAGTTGGCACAATACTTAATATTAATAAATCAGCATCTGACATATTTAATATTGACTCAAATTATATTAATAAAAGAATAAATGATGTATTAGAATATGATAAACGAATACTAAATTTTGAACATTTAGATAAAAATTATATGGATGCTGAATTGGAAATTAAAAATACAAATTATAGCATTACTACAGCGAATTATAGCAATAAATACGACCAAATAGAGGGAACTGTAATATCTTTTAGAGAAATGAAACGTATCCATAAAATGGTTAAACGAATAAGTGGATTTACCGCCACTTATACTGTGAATAATTTGATCGGGCAATCCTCTCAGATAAATTATGTGAAAAGTTTATGTTTAAAAGCTTCCAAAAGCATATCTAATGTTTTAATATTAGGCGAAAGCGGAACAGGCAAGGAATTAGTTGCTCAATCTATACATAATGCCAGTTTTAGAAGAAATGAGCCATTTATTGCAATTAATTGCGGTGCTTTACCCAAGGGACTAATAGAAAGTGAATTGTTCGGTTATGAAGGAGGAGCTTTTACAGGTGCTAATAAAGAAGGTAAACCGGGTAAATTTGAATTGGCTGACGGAGGAACAATATTTCTTGATGAAATCGGGGACATGCCCTTAGATACACAAGTAAACCTTCTTAGAGTACTTCAAGACAAGGAAATTGTAAGAATAGGAGGGAGCAAACCTAAGCCAATAGATATACGGGTTATTGCAGCCACAAATAAAAACTTGTTAAAAAGTATTCAAAATAATTCTTTTAGAGAAGACCTTTATTATAGACTTAATGTTTTTACAATAAATGTTCCTCCACTAAGAGAACGAAATAGAGACATTCAAATATTAGCTGAACATTTCATTAATTATTATAATAAAACTTTGAATAAAAACGTCATAAAAATTGATAAAGATGCTTTGGAAGCTTTTAAAAAGTATTCTTGGCCGGGAAATATTCGAGAACTGGAAAACATTATAGAAAGAGCTATAAACATTGTAGAAACTGATGTAATAACGGTTAAGGATTTACCATCCTTACTTCAAAAATTAGTTTTAGAGAATGGACACCAAAAAGAAACTATTATTTGTGGTGAATTGGACGATACAAATATAGGTAACAACAACAATGATTATTATAATGAAGATTTATCTGACAAGAAAATGAATTTTGAAAAAGATGAATTAATACGAGCATTAACTATTAATAATGGAAATGCAGTAAAATCCTCACAACTTTTAGGTATTAGCCGAAGAACTTTATATAGAAAATTAGACAAATATAATATTTCGATTGATAGTTTCCGATAATTAAGATTGCATTTTTAAAAATACTGCATACAAAATATGTTGCATGCAGTATCTTATCTTTTATTTAGATTTATTATATAGCTCTTCTAAATTTATACCTTCTGTAGCTTTAAATCTATTTTTGGCAAGGAAATATCCAATAAAAGATACTTCAAATGCTAATAGAACTTGGTTAAATACTTGCCCCGGCATCCAGCCAAATAATATTGGATTTGGCAAGTATGGTGTTATAAGCATTTGCACAAATACTATTGCAATAAGAATCATTATTACTTTATGCTGTGAATTATTTTGTTTTTTAAATATTTTGTCAAAATAATCAATTGTTTCTGAAACTGCCTTTTCATCTGTTTTTGTAGCCATACTTACAATAACAAATACTATCGTATTAAGAATCAATCCCCATAGAATTGGATGCAGTCCTTTTATTGGGTTATGAATAAATAATGTACCTAACACTGCGATTAATCCTACTATTGTACCTGAAATAGCACCCTCTTTTGTAGCTTTTCTCCAGTAAAGACCACCAAACAAAGCAGGCATTACTTGGGCAAAACCTGGAGCAGAGAATTTATAGGCATAATCAACCAACAAAGCCGGTCTGTATTTTACAACAACTAATATTACAGCCATCATAACTACTATCCAGATTCTTGTTTTCTTTAACGTATTTGATTCATTACCCTTTTCATTAAATATATCCCTTTGAATTACTGAAGTAGATACAACTAACTGTGAGTCCGCTGTAGACATACCAAATGCAAAAACACCTACTACCAACAATGCCCCTATAATAGATGGTGCATAATTTAATGCTATCATAGGTATCAAATTGTCAGTTGCTGCACCTTTTAAGCCTGGATAAGCAACCTTTCCAACCCAAATGCCTTGCAAAGCAAACTGTCCAAAATTTAGCAATTCTAAGAGTGGAAACGCAACAGCCATAACTCTGAATACTTTTTCGGATTTTGCCATGTAAGATCTAACAAATATATGTGGCCAAGCAATTATACTCATCCCTGCTGATATAGCTAAACCTAAAATTCCATACCATGTAGAAAATTCTCCGGTTGCTCTTAATATATCCGGTGAAGTTTCGAGAATTGTTTGTGTAGCAAATGCAAGACCACCTTCTCCAAGTACAGCTTTTACAAATACAACTGTTGTAATAATAGCTATACCAACACCAACAAATCCTGCCAATGTATCTGTATTTACAACCGAATTAGAACCGCCTTTCATAACATGAAAAACTATGTATATAGTCAGAATTGCCACAACTAACCAAAATCCAATTTGACCTGATGATACAACATCAACTCCATTAGCAACTCCGATTATCTGCAATGCAATATAAGGGACTATAAAAATTATATTTATTGCAGCTGTAAGTAATGTGAAAAATTTAGAATTATATCGTTGCTGAAAGAAATCTCCCGGCGTTATATGCCCATACTTATTACCTAATAACCATAATCTGTGCTGTATTGTCGGAGCATATAAACCTACAAAATATGCGCCAACTGCACCTGAAAAATATCCTATTCCTTGTCTATACAGCCCGGCACCATAACCAAAGAATGCTAATGCACTCCATATAGATAAGCACATTGTTCCTAATAACGCAATTGACCCTACGCTTCTTCCAGCTACAAAATATTCCGTAGTATCTTCCTTCGTTTTCTTCGAGCTCTTATATGAAATATAAAACATAAATACTCCATATAACAATATAGCTCCAAGTATTAAAGCTGACATTCTTTTTCCTCCTATAAATAGTTATCTATAATTATAAATTATAATACCAAGCAGATATTATAATTTCCTACTAATTATCATTTACAAGTTTTCCAACTGAAATATAAGGAATTCTTTTCATATCTATATCTTTATTAAGCACATCAAATTTTACATTGCAAATAACCCATTTTTACGTGAAGTTCAAATGAAGCCTTTTATATAAATTTACTAAATAATGGTGCTATAAATATTCAAACTTAGCACCATTATTTTTTTAAATCTTATAGCATTAGTATAATTTTGCATAAATATTAACTAAATCTTCTTCTTTAAAAGGAACATAATTGTTTACAAGAAGTCTTTGCTGTGTTTCAATGACATTTTTAGCAAAACCTTTGATTTCTTCCTCTTTCATACCATATTCTTTTAGTGGTTTCAAAGCCAATAAATTGTTTAGCAGATTTCCCAAGTCCTCAAATGCTTTATCTTCAGTAGTTCCAATGATACCGGCGATTAACTTCTTAATTTCTTGGATTTTACCTACAGGCTGTTTCTTTTCATAGTATTTGAACACTTCTATAAAGAACTGATAATTTGCTTCTCCATGAGGCACATGATAAACTCCTCCTAAAGGATAAGACATAGCATGAACGGCTGCACAACCGGCATTTCCGAAAGCTATGCCTGCATAGTTGCTTGCAACTAAGAAATCACCTATTATTGTTCTAAAATGCTCTTTGCCTTTTTCTGTGACTTCCATATAACCTTTTAATATCATTTCCATAGCCTTTACGCTAAACATTTCTGAATAGCTACTTGCTTTTGGAGATAAAAATGATTCAGCTGCATGTATCAGTGCATCAACTGAACTTGTTGCAAATACTTTGTACGGTAATTTTACCAATAATTCCGGTATCATCACTGCATAATCGGCATACAATTCATCACCGGATAAACCTAATTTTGTGTTTTTCTTTTTTAATAAAGCTATTGATATATTTGTAACTTCACTGCCAGTACCACATGTAGTGGGGATAATAATTAATTTTTTCTCTTTAACGATGGGAACTTCCCTTAAAAACAGCTGTTCTGATCTTTGCGCTTGTTTTAAAGCAAATAACTTAGCTATATCTACAACACTTCCTCCACCGATTGCAATTACTCTGTTAAAATCGATGCTTTTAATATCTGCCAATATTCTGTCTATCATTTCATCTGTTGGTTCACCCAAAGCATAATGCTCCGGAAATACAACATTTAACTTTTCTTTTCTGTCTTTTAAATATGTATTAAAAATAGGATCAATTGTTAATATTAAATCATTTTCTCCTACGTTAAATTCCTTGTAAAATTCATTAAAAGTATCTACCTTGTGTAGTTCCGGTTTTATTAATAACTGTTTCATTTATATTTCCTCCCTATTAGTATGCTTCTTTAAACCTTTTTTCATATTCTAAAGCCAATCCTTCTCGAAAATCAGGATGAGCTATTTGAA
>ENA-UOOR01002594-UOOR01002594.1-fermentation-metagenome-genome-assembly--contig:-NODE-2594-length-17924-cov-2.936202_pt1 | contig 17924 bp, 19 predicted proteins | sample MGYA00245780_ERZ724029 | MGnify/ENA primary metagenome ERZ724029 (study PRJEB28704, sample SAMN03018315) | fermentation metagenome | biome: anthropogenic terrestrial biome; feature: soil; material... | reverse complement strand
CGGATAGAAAAGGATCCCAAATGACCCAAGCATCGACTGCACCCTTTTCAAAGGCAGCACGGGCATCTGCAGGCGGTAAGTAAACCACTTCAATGTCACTAAATTTCAGTTTATTGGCTTCAAGCAGTTTCAATAGTAAGTAATGCACGTTCGAACCTTTGTTCAGCGCGACACGCTTACCCTTAAGATCTTGAATGGTTTGAATGTTCGAGTCTTTTTGTACAATTAAAGCTTCTGCTTTCGGTACAGCCGGTTGATTGGCGATATACACTAAATCGGTTTGTGCTGCTTGCGCAAAAATCGGTGGTGCTTCACCGACTTCACCAAAAGACACGCTACCGACATTTAAGCCTTCAAGTAATTGCGGGCCAGCAGGGAATTCAACCCATTTCACATTGACGCCTTGTTCTTTCAGTGAGGTTTCCAATGTGCCGCGTTCTTTCAGGATGGGTAATAAGCCATATTTTTGAAAGCCAATATTTAAGGTCACGCTTTCTTGTTGTTTTTGACCGCAACCGGATAACATCATGGCACCCGCAACCGCTGAAGACAGTACTAATGTTTTTGTCCAGTGTTTTGCTTTGTTCGTGCTCATGTATGTGCTCCTATCGAGGGGTAAAATGCATAACTGTTGATTTATGAACACATAAGCTAAAGAGTTTTCTTTTTCGAAAAAAATAAGAAAATTTAAATTTAAAATCAGGAAAAAAGATAAATAAAAATAAGCAAAACTTATGAATAATTATGATTTTGTATAAACATATATTGTGCTCGTTTAAATTATTAAGTATTTGATAATTATGATTATTATTTTGTTATTGCGTTGCTGTATAAGCATATCGTATTCGATGAAAAGCAATTTAATAAATTTGAGCGTTGTTTTTGCATATCCTTATGCAAAATAAAGATAAATTGGCAAGAAAAAAGCCACGTTTAAAGTGGCTTTTTGCAGACTAAAGAGTTGCGTTGGTAGTTATAAAGTGCCTGACGGGCATTCGGCAAATCATCAACACTGACTTGCTCAAAACCTTGTTCCAAGAACCAATGTGCGGTGCGGGTTGTCAAAATGAACAATTGTTCGATACCAAGTGCACGGGCTTTTTCTTCGAGATAATGCAAAATTTGGCTGCCACGGTTTGACTTACGATAGCCTGGATGTACAGCCACACAAGCAATTTCCGCCGAGCGTTTTTCACCTTCCGCCGCTGGAATTGGATACAGTGCAGCACAGGCTAAAATGGTGCCATCACGTTCAATCACCGCAAAATGTTCAATTTCATTTTCAAGGCGTTCACGTGAGCGATAGACCAATATCCCTTCTTGCTCGAGTGGGCGGAGTAAACTGATTAGACCCACCACATCTTGAATATTGGCGGTACGTACTTCTTCATAGTGAGCATCGGTGATCATGGTGCCAGAACCATCACGGGTGAACAGTTCTTCGACCAATGCGCCATCATAGGCATAGGAAATAAGATGTACACGATGTACACCTTGTAACGATGCATCTTTGGCACCGCGTAAATGCAGCGCAATATCTGGGTTTGAATCTTGATACTGATAAATATGCTGATCCAGCTGATGCGGAGTAATCTCACGCTGTAACTGACCATGTTCATTGTTTAGGCCATGTTGCTTACCTAAAAAAATCAATTTATCGGCTTTTAAACTAATCGCCGTTTTGGTTGCTACCTCTTCAGCCAATAAGTTAAACACTTCACCTGTGGTGGAATATCCAGTAGGCCCGAGTACCACAATATTTTGACTGGCTAAATGACGTTGAATGGCATCGGTATCCACTGAACGGACTTCACCAGACAATTGAAAATCGACCCCATCACGAATGCCATAAGGTTTTGCCGTGACTAAATTACCTGAGACCACGTCAATGCGTGCGCCATACATGGGCGAGTTGGCCAATCCCATAGAAAGCAAGGCTTCAATTTGCAAACGAATTGAACCGACCGCATTCATTACAGCAGGCAATGATTCACGAGTGGTAATACGACGATGCTGATGGAAAGGGGTAATAATGTTATTGCTGTCTAAATTATGGTTGATTTGCGGACGCGCACCATGAACCAAAATTAAACGAATACCTAAAGAGTGAAGTAAGGCGATGTCGTGAGTAATATGTTGAAAGTTGTCATGCTGTACTGCTTCACCATCAAACATAATGACAAAGGTCTTGTTGCGGTGGGCATTGATATAAGGCGCAGAATGTCGGAACCAATGCACATATTGTAAGGTTGTGCTTGATGACGGTTCAGATAAATTCGTTTGCATGCCTAATTTCACTTAATCAGTTTCCTACATCTGATTCTAATCAAAAAAAGCAGAAACGGAACGATAAAAATAAAAAACACCTGAACATCGTTCAGGTGTTGGGAAAGGGACTCATTGAGAGAGACAATTAGTAATTAGTTTCTGATACGGATAATACGGTCGGTACGATCATTCACGAGGACATAGTCACCATTGATTTTGTACCACTGTTGGTAACGGCCTGTATTCGGTAAACGACGTGCTTCACGATCACTGACTTTATAACGGCTTGAGTCATAAGCACGTGGAAGTGTTTGCCCTACACGCCAATCACGGCTTAGATTTACACGTGAGTTATAGCGGTTGTTGTCATAACGATTATCATAGCGGTTATTGTTGTTCCAGTTACCTGAATGCTTGTTGTCATTCCAACGTGAATCTTGGTGCTGAGCGTGATAACGGCGGTCATCTTGACGATGATCTGGTGCAGCCATTGCAGCAGAGGTTGCCAAAATTGCAGATACTGAAAGTACGAGTGTAGATACGAACTTATGCATGGAAATCACCTTCATTTTTAAATATGTTTTCGATGATTCAAAATTAACGTGGAAGTTCAGAGAAAGCGTGAGCGAGATATAGTGGAATTGTGAACTATATGAAGAAAAAAAGGAGATCTGTAAATCAGGGCAAAGCCAGTGTTGGTCATGCTTGAAGAAGTTTCTTAGATCTTAAACAACGGAAAAGCCCAGACAAAGTATGGGCTTTTTTATATCGCGATTTAGAAAATGTAAGCTGTCTTTTAGTCGATTGAAATTAACTTTAAAGACCTAATATTTTGATAATGCTGTTACTGTCGGAATTCACCAAAATATAGTCGTTGTTAATTTTGTACCATTGTTGATTCCGTGATGGTTTTGGTAGGTTATGGTCTTTGTATTCAACTTTATAACCATTGCCTCGATAATGTTGAGGCATGACATAACCAGTTTGCCACTTATGTTGTTGTAGACGTTTGACTCCGCGCTGTTCGCGCATACGGCGTCGATCTTCAATATCGTCATCGTCCTGAGAAGCACGGAAATCACGGTCTTTTTTCATATGACCATAGGCATTACCGCGTGGGCCATCAAAGCCACGTTCATCGTTATTGAAGTGAGGAGCCGCAGACGAAAGACTGCTTGCCATTAAAGCACTGAAAGAAATAGCCAAAATAGGCAAAATCTTTTTCATGTTCAACCCTCATAAAGTTATTGATCTTCAATACAACTACTGTACGCATTAATTGCAGAGAAACTGTGAAGAAAAATGATTATTTATTTAAATAAAACGAAGAGAATACGGATATTATGCGATAAAACAGCCCATAAGAACAATCGCTTATCAAAAGTGGTTGCACCTCACTGCATTAAAGCCTGCAATTTAAAACGCAAGATCGATTAAAATCAGATAAAGCTCAAAATCAAAACGTAGATAAAAAAATGCCCATCAGGCGTCGATGGGCAAAAAGGTGGAAGGGGTTAGAGCGTGCGGCAAAATATCTGAACATTAGTACCACTGGTCATTGAGTAATTGCAGTGAGTTAACGGCTTGAGCAACAGCTTCTGCTTGGCCTGCATCATCCATCGCATTAATTAAATTTTCAGTCAGTTGCATACGCTCAATAGAGCGAATGGTTTCGGTTTTACGAATTTGATCTGCCATGTGTTCAGCTCCTTGTATAACGTTTTGGCTTGCGGAGCATATTAGGCGTTTTTAATTAATATGAAAAACCGAATATAATTATAAAAATTATTTAAAAATACGATTAATCTTGGTTTTAATTTTTTAATTCATTTGAATACACAAAAAAAGGGCATGTGAAATGCCCTTAATGGTTTTTTTTGCGGGTCGCTAATGGCCCTGCTGCAGTAGGTTTCATGCAGATTAGTAGGCGTATTTGAGGTCTGTATAATCATTCAATGATTTTTGAATGTGTGCTTGAATGAACTCATTAACATCTTCTGGGGTCATAGCTGCCCCTTGCTTGGTAATCACATGTTCAAATGGGGCTTGTTCAGCAGCCGTAATGCGATAAACAAAGTTCGTCACCACTTGATAGGTCGATTCCAGTTTTTGAATGCAAGTTACATAGAAATAACCATGTTCGAAATTGAGGTCGGTATGCGAAAAAATGAACTGTTCAAAGAGTTTGGCATTTTGACCATCTTCTAATGCTTGTAGGTCATCCACAATGCTTGGGTCAAACTTCATGCCATATTTTGCTGAAATGGGCTGACCATCTACCAGTAAGTTGATCATGCCATCTTCTGTAGGGCTTACCGTAATATTGCTAAAATCAGACATGAGAGATTCCATGGTTTTTGAGATTGCTGACAAGTATCAGCAAATTTTATAAAAACTCAAGCCGACTTTATGTCAGGTATGACCCTAAAAGTAGTTAACCCGCATATTTTTTGAATTTTACCAACGCAAATTAAAAGTTTGTTTATTAAAAAAAGGAAGCCATGGCTTCCTTTTTTTGTTCATCGCAGTGATGTTAATCCTGTGCGTCGATGCTTTCACCATTTAGATGTAAGCTGTCATCGCCCATTAAATATAAATATGCGGGCATGATGCTTTCAGGCGTTGGTAAAGTTTTTGGATCTTCATCTGGATAGGCTTTGGCACGCATCGCGGTACGTGTTGCCCCTGGGTTAATGCAGTTGAAGCGAATATTCGGATGTACATTTTCTTTTGCGAATAAAGTGCTGACCGCTTCAATGGCAATTTTTGAAACCGAATATGCGCCCCAACGTTCACGTGCTTCACGACCTACACCCGAACTGGCAAAGACTACCGAAGCATGTTCAGATTTTTCCAATAGCGGCATCAGTTCTTGGGTCAATAGAAATGGTGCACGCAAGTTCACCGCCATCACATCATCCCAAACATCGGCAGGGTAGTTGGCAAGTTCAGTGCGCTCACCCAAAATGCCTGCATTATGCAAAATACCATCTAAACGGCCGAACTGCTTTTCAAGGGTATCGACCAACAATTCATAATCACGAGGAGAAGCACTAGAAAGTTGTAAGGGTAAAATTGCTGGCTGCGGCGCACCTAAGCCTTCAATTTCATCGTAAATGACTTCTAGTTTATTTAGGGTACGTCCATGTAAAACCACGGTTGCACCATGTAGGGCATAGCTGAGCGCTGCTGCACGGCCAATACCATCGCCCGCACCTGTAATCAGGATGATACGATCTTTGAGTAGATCGGGGCGAGGCTGATACTCTGAATATTTCATATGACCTCCTCGTATTATTCTGTTGTTTTATCTATCGTTATAAAGTCGCTGATGCTGGGTTGAGGGTTGGGATCACCAATTCACGCACAACCTGATGCAGTTCAGATACAGTGTTCACTATACAATCTGCCTGCCATGCTGTTAAGTCATCTTTGTGCTGTAACGGTAAATATCCGTAAGCAGCCAAAATGGTATACATGTGGGCATTACGGCCTGCATCAATATCACGTGGATGATCACCCACATAAATACAGTCTTGCACGTCGGTCTGAATCTGCTTTGCAGCCAGAAACATCGGTTCTGGATCTGGTTTGGTTTTGCTAACATCATCAGGACACACCAATACCGCACAGCGTTCTGTTAAGTTTAGCGCTTTAAGCAAAGCTTCACTGAGCCAGCGTGGTTTGTTGGTGACAATGCCCCACGGAATTTGATGTTGTTCTAACTCTGCGAGTAGTGGATACATGCCTTCAAACAGGTCGGTATCAACTGCAATATCAGCACCATACAGATCTAGAAAGCGTTGACGATGTGCCAGAAAGACAGGATCTTCAACATCTAGTTCTGGATAGACCAATTTGACCATGGCACGTGCACCTTCTGACACTTGCACACGGATATCATCGGCAGCCACCACCGCACAGCCTTTTTCACGGCACATGTCTTGAATAATACGTATAAAATCCGCAGCGGTATCAATCAGTGTGCCATCAAGGTCAAACAGTACAGCTTTCATTACACACCTGCTTTTGTGGTATGTACCATGTAGTTCACATCGACATTTGGCGCTAACCAGTAGCGTTTAGTGATCGGGTTGTAATGTAGGCCAGTCATATCTTTGAGCTGTAATTCTGCACCGCGAATATCGTGAGCCAATTCAGACGGCTTAATGAATTTTGAATAATCGTGTGTGCCTTTAGCCAACATGCGTAAAATATATTCAGCACCAATAATCGCAAATAAATAAGATTTTGGATTACGGTTAATGGTCGAAAAGAATACATGACCACCTGGCTTAACCAATTTTTGACATGCCAAAATAATCGATGCAGGGTCAGGTACGTGTTCGAGCATTTCCATGCAAGTCACTACGTCGTATTGTCCGGCTTGTTCTTCAGCCAGTTGCTCTACAGGTACTTGGCGATATTCAATATTTTGTACATTTTCTTGTTCAGCATGGAGACGTGCCACATTTAATGGTGCTGCCCCCATATCAATGCCAAGGACTTGAGCACCACGACGTGCCATACTTTCGGCCAAGATACCGCCACCACAACCAACGTCTAAAACTTTTTTGCCTGTGATACCACCTGAATGTTCATCAATCCAGTTTAAACGTAGTGGATTGATCATATGCAGAGGACGGAACTCAGAATGCTGATCCCACCATATGGCAGCGAATGCTTCAAATTTGGCAATTTCTTGTGGATCAACATTCAATTGCGACATCGGTGTCACCTCAATCAAGTCTTTATAATTTAGAAAAAAGTTTAATGTGAGTTAGTGTAGCGTGTCTTGTAAAAAAAGCGATAAAAGCAGTAAAAAAGTTCACAGAATGAAAACGAAATCGACAGATTTGATTTATAGTGTCGTCATAAACTAATCATAATGATTTTGAGGACGATAAGTTCAATGAAAAAATTCCTTTTAGGCAGTATCGCTACAGCAGTTCTTGCATTTTCTGGCAGTGCCATGGCAGCTCAATTTGTTGCGGGGACAGATTACACCGTTATTCCAAAACCTATTAAAGTAGAACGTCCGGGTAAAATTGAAGTCCGTGAATTCTTTTGGTATGGCTGCCCACATTGCTTCACATTAGAACCACATATGCAAGCTTGGTTAAAGCAATTACCGAAAGACGTTCGTTTTGTGCGTACACCAGCAGCAATGAATCCGCTTTGGGAACAAGGCGCACGCGCTTACTATGCATCTGAAGCATTGGGCGTACGTCAACAAGCGCATTTACAATTGTTCCATGACATTCATGCAGGTCAGAAAAATATTTTAGAACAAGGTGCCTTTGCGAAATTCTATACGCGTTATGGTGTACCTGAAGCGAAATTTAACAGTACTTTCAAATCATTTGGTGTGTCATCTAAAATTGCGCAAGCAAAAAGTTTAGCGGCGCAGTATCAATTGAGTGGTGTTCCAGCCATTACTGTGAATGGTAAATATATCGTACAAGGTGAAGATGCACGTACCGTTGAAATCGTGAAATATCTTGTAGATAAAGAACGTAAAGCAAAATAATTTTTTTGCTGAATAGAAAGGCCGCAGTCATGCGGCTTTTTTTATGTGTACAGGCCTATGATTTTTAAATGTAGTCTGAACAGCGTGCTAACCATTTGTTGAAGACGTCGTAACTGATCTGTCCCAATTTAAGATACCGCGAAACAGCAATTGCACTTGGGTTTGCGCTTGGCGACGGCATTGTTGCAATGCCTGTTCCCGTAGATCGAGGTCTGATTGACGATGTACGTCGATCCACTGCATTGCCCATCCGAGCGCTAATTCAAATAAAATCTTTGCCAATACATTAAGATCTTGTTCAGACTGAATATGTTGGGTGGCTTCAACTTGTGAAAGGGCTTGGGCGAGGTCTGTACCAAGAAAATCAAATTCGCGGGCAATTGCTTGCCTTAATGCATTTGAGCCACCCCAACGTTCGGCAATGAGAAACATCCATGCTTCGGGGAACTCATCCACAGACTCAAATAAGTAGTCCAAGCTTTGCCGAGTTTGTGCATTGGCCTGTTGAAAATACTGTTGACGCATATGCGTTAACATACTTTTTAAATGTAATGCCATATGATCGACCAACTCTAAACCAAGTTGATCCATGTCTTTAAAATGTCGATAGAATGCTGCGGGAACTAAACCCACATGGCGGGAAATTTCACGTAAGCTGAGACTACTAAATGCACGGCCTGATGTGCTTAATGCAAGAGCCGCATCAAGGATCGCTTTACGACTTTGTTGCTTACGTTCTTCCCGTATCGACATGCAATTCTTCCTGAATTTTTGCGAAACTTAAGTCTAACAAATTTCATTTGAGCACACGAAGCAGAATATTTTGCTAATGTAGCATGGCAGATGAATGGATTTTGTAAATGCAGTGCCTGCGATTCCGAATCTTGGGATGGCTTCTGTTATAATGTGTCGCAACAAATTTCAGTCAGATTCAAGGAATCATTATGCGTATCGACCAACGAGCATTAGATCAATTACGTGAAGTTAAAATTACCCGTAACTACACACGTTATGCGGAAGGTTCAGTATTGGTTGAATTTGGTCATACAAAAGTTCTTTGTACTGCAAGTGTCGATAACTCAGTGCCACGTTTTTTAAAAGGTAAAGGTCAAGGCTGGGTAACTGCGGAATACGGCATGCTTCCACGTTCTACGCATACCCGTAGTGACCGTGAAGCAGCACGTGGTAAACAAAGTGGTCGTACACAAGAAATCCAACGTTTGATCGGTCGTAGCTTACGTGCCATGGTTGATTTGAAAAAACTAGGCGAGAATACTATTAGCATCGACTGTGACGTGATTCAAGCCGATGGCGGTACACGTACTGCATCAATTACGGGTGCTGCAGTGGCATTAATTGATGCCATGAATTTCTTGCTTGAAAATAAAAAAATCAAACAAGATCCGCTTAAAGGCTTAGTTGCAGCGGTTTCTGTAGGTATGTATCAAGATGAAGCATTACTTGATCTTTGCTATGAAGAAGATTCAAACTGCCAAACTGACTTAAATGTGGTGATGACGCAAGCAGGTGAGTTCATTGAACTTCAAGGCACAGCTGAAGACAAACCATTTACGCGTGCACAGTGTAATGAAATGCTTGAACTGGCTGAAAAAGGCATTCAAGAGTTAATTAAGAAACAACAAGAAGCTTTGGGTTGGTAAGATTTACTCAAGCTTAAGTTGATAAAAGCACCTTCGGGTGCTTTTTTTGTTTTTAAGTTGGGTGAGTAATATCAACTGACAAATTAAAACCGAAAAGCGCTATTGTTGGCAGCAAAGTTTCAGCACAGTATGAAGAATAGAATAACAAGGAGAAAATAATGAAAGCGTTATTGATCGGTTTTTCATTGTTGGGACTTTTAGGACTGAGTGCTTGTGATGTTTCCAATTCAAAAGATGAGGATAAAGAGCGCTCTGTTTTGTCATCAGATCGTGATCATGACAATGAGCAAAATGATGATGATCGTGATGCTAAAGCTGATCAAGATCAGGATGAAGAGCGAGAAGAGAATTCAAAAGACAAAGATGATGATTAAAAGGAATCATCTTAAAAAGGGTGCTGATGAGCACCCTTTTTTTAAATGGATTTAATTTTGGTAACGTTTAAGCATTAAAGCGCATAGACAGGTCAATTGCTTTCACATCTTTGGTTAAAACACCCATCGAAATATAGTCAACACCCGTTGTCGCCACTTCACGTAAATTCGCAATAGTAATGTTGCCAGAGGCTTCTAATTTACAACGTCCTGCAACATGCTTTACGGCATCAATCATTTGTTGCTGAGTAAAGTTATCTAGCATCACAATATCCGCACCAGCGTCTAAAGCCTGATTAAGTTCATCCCAAGTTTCCACTTCCACTTCAACGGGTTTACCCGGTGCAATCGTATGCGCTTTAGCAATAGCTTGGCGAATGCCACCAGCAGCCATGATGTGGTTTTCTTTAATCAAAAAGGCATCAAATAAACCTAAGCGATGGTTTTGACCTCCACCAACAGCGACAGCATATTTCTGAGCAATACGTAAGCCTGGCAGCGTTTTACGCGTATCTAATAAGCGAGTATTTAAACCTTCCAGTTGTTGAACATATTCAGCTGTTTTAGTGGCTACAGCCGATAAGGTTTGCACAAAATTTAGTGCAGGGCGTTCAACGGTTAATAGGCTACGTGCAGAACCTGCTAATTTTAAGAAAGCCTCACCTGCTGCGACACGTTCCCCATCATTTTTTAACCATGTGACTTGTACACTTGCATCAAAAGTTTGAATGAGGGCATTGACCCACGGTTGCCCTGCTAGCACCATATCTTCACGACTAATAATTGTTGCGGTCGCTTGTTCATCTTCTGGAGTTAAAAGGGCAGTGATATCACCCGAACCAATATCTTCATGTAGTGCTTGTTGAATATTGATTTGGATAGATTGTTCAAGCAAAGATTGCGATATGCTCATAAGAAATTCCGTATCTTTTTTAACCCGAGAAAATGTGCGCGCTATATTAGCATTGTTCATGAAAAATGAGCGATTTTTAACAGCAATCACAAACATGAATTGAGAAATATCAGTGAAAGTTTTAGCATGAATGCCTTTAGGCTCTGATCTAAAATTCACGAGCAATGCAGACTCAGGATCACTTTATGTCACAGGCAACTACATTTCAGGTTCAGGATGGGCAACTTATCGGTGCACGGCAAGTTCCATCACCGAACTTTAATCAGCGTCCCGCAGATACTGAAATTCAGCTTGTGGTGATTCACAATATTAGTTTGCCACCTTCCCAATTTGGGGGTGGCTATATTGAGCAGTTTTTTCAAAATCAATTAGATTGGTCGGTGCATCCGTATTTTCAAACCATTGAAGGTATGGAGGTTTCTACCCATTTATTGATCTTGCGTACAGGTGAAGTACTGCAATTTGTGAATTTTAACGATCGTGCTTGGCATGCAGGGCGTTCTACTTATTTAGCACAAAAAGAATGTAATGATTATTCGATTGGGATTGAGCTGGAGGGCAGTGATGACTTGCCTTTCGAACCTGTGCAATATGATGTATTGACTCAAGTGGTGGCATGTTTGCAGCAGGTTTATCCAAAAATTCAACAACATATCGCCGGGCATTCAGATATTGCACCGGGACGTAAGACCGATCCGGGCCCATTTTTTCAATGGACTGAATTTCGTAAACAGTTACGTGATTTTAAAAACAAATAAACAATACATACTGCGTTTAATAAACCAATGAAATTCCTTGACGAGTTTCATTACAATAGGCGCACTTTAAAAAGCGAGTAAAAGCGATGGCGCTTTGGCGTTCGACTGTCATTGTCAGTGCAATGACAATGCTGTCCCGTGTATTGGGACTGGTACGGGATATTGTCCTGTTAAATGTATTTGGTGCAGGCAAAGACTTCGATACTTTCGTAGTGGCATTTCGTATTCCAAACTTTTTCAGGCGGCTATTTGCAGAAGGGGCATTTTCTCAAGCTTTTATTCCTGTTTTAACCGAATATAAAACCAGTCGAACCCATGCTGAAGTTCAGATTCTCATCAGCCGCGTCTTTGGTTGTTTAGGTCTGGTGATGACCAGTTTGACCTTCGTCGCAATGGTGGCAGCACCTGCCATTATTTATCTGTATGCACCGGGCTTCCATGGTGATGCAGACAAGTTTGCTTTGGCAACTGATATGTTCCGCCTGACCATTCCATATTTACTGTTCATGTCGCTGACGGCCTTTGCCAGCAGTATTTTGAACAGTTATGGCTCTTTCAGTACGCCGGCCTTTGCTCCCGTGTTGCTGAATGTGGCAATGATTGCGGGTGCGTTGTGGTTAACGCCGTACATGGCCGAACCGATTATGGCACTCGGTTGGTCAGTGGTTGCAGCCGGTTTCTTACAGTTGGCGATTCAGATTCCTGAATTGTGGCGTAAGAAATTACTCATTCCACCCAAAGTAGACTTCAAACACGAAGGTGTCGATCGCATCATGAAGTTGATGCTGCCTGCATTGTTTGGTGTTTCTGTTACCCAGATTAATCTATTGCTGAACACCATTTGGGCATCATTCATGCAAGATGGTTCGGTGTCATGGTTATACAGTGCCGAACGGATGACCGAATTGCCATTGGGCTTAATTGGTGTCGCGATAGGTACTGTAATTTTACCTTCGTTGTCTGCGCGTCATGCTGAACAAGATCAAGAAAAATTCCGTAAGATGATTGACTGGGCGGCGAAAGTGATTGTATTGGTGGGATTACCTGCCAGTATTGCGCTGTTTATGTTATCTACCCCAATTATTCAGGCTTTATTTGAACGTGGTCAATTTACCTTTGAAGATACACAAATGACTGCGATGGCACTGCAATGTATGAGTGCCGGCGTGATTTCCTTTATGTTAATTAAAGTCTTCGCCCCCGGTTTTTATGCGCAGCAAGACACTAAAACGCCAGTACGTGTGGGTCTAATGGCGGTTGCAGCCAATGCCATTTTAAACGTGGTATTCATTGGTTTCTTTAAACTGATTGATTGGCATGCAGAGCATATGGCCTTGGCATTAGCCTCATCAGGTTCTGCTTTAGTCAACGCGGGTATGCTGTATTTCTACTTACACAAACGCAATATTTTCCGTTTTGGCACACATTGGAAAAAACTGATCTTACAGTTTGCACTGGCCAATGCGGCAATGATTGCTGCTTTATGGTATGCCTTAACGTGGTACAACGGCGATGTATCGACTTGGATGCGTGTTGCTGAAGTGATTGGTCTATGTGTGGTAGGTGTCGCAGCTTATGGATTTGCCTTGATTATTACGGGTTTTAGACCACGTCATTTGAAGCCTTAAATTCAAAGTGGATGAACAAGTTATTAGATAAAAAATAAGAGCCATTAAGGCTCTTATTTTTTTGCTTTAGAATCATGTTCTTTACAATTGAGTGTAGCTAAGTAGCTATGTCGATTTAGTTTCTTTTGTAAATAACGCCTGCAAATAATGTCATATACATTTTCTACAGTCACTTTCGTGTGAAAGCGTAAATGAAACTAAACTTTTCCTCTCGAAAGGAAACCGACGATTGCAAGAATCACTGCAATGACCAATAGAATTACAGCAAAATCTTTTGATAATCCTGCAACACCACCAAAACCAAGCAGACTAGCAATCAGTGCGATGACAGCGAAAATAATAGCCCAGCGGAACATAGTTTTTTCTCCATGTGATTTTTTATTCTGTGTATTCAGTATAGAGAGACTGAACAATGCTCAATGTTATTCTTTTGTTTATTAAATGTTCAATATTCGGTAACGTAGACTGAGATTTTTCGGCGCGCTCAGCTAATATGCGTGCCATATTAGTTTTGAGCTAGATTATGACTGACACACTGCGCCCACATTTTTGGAAAAACTTTGCATTGACGGAGCTTACGCATGACGAGTGGGAAGCCTTATGTTGTTTGATTAAGCTTGAAGATGAAGATACTCATGAAGTTGCGTATACCAAAGTGGCATGCAAACTTTTAGATTGTCAGACGGCCAGTTGTTCAGATTACCCAAATCGTAAAGAATTTGTACCTGATTGCATTCGTTTAACGCCAGAACAGATTGATCAGTTTCATTGGTTACCGCCAAGCTGCGCCTATCGTCGTATATCGGAAGGCAAAACATTGCCACGTTGGCATCATCTCGTTACAGGAAGCCGTGACAGTATTTTAGCGGCACGTAAGTCCGCAGCAGGCCGTTGTATCAGTGAAGAAGACGTCGATCCCGAAGAGATTGAAGACTACATTGTGCGTTGGGTCCGTTAATGAGCTATAGCATCTGCTGCCTAAAATTGTTCTTCAATCATGGCGAGAAATTCGTGTTCTGACATGACTTGAAAACCATGTTGCATCAGTAAGGTTGCGGTTATACCTTGGCCTTCAATTTTGGTACGACTAAAACTGCCATCATAAATCGCGTGAGTGCCACATGAAGGGCTAAATTCTTTAAGTACCACAATGTCAACGTGATGTTGTTGAGCCAGTTTGAGCGTTTGGTATGCGCCTTCAATAAAGGCTTTGCTGACATCTGTACCTAAACCGTCTCTAACTTGAGCATGACCATTTAACACATCGAGTGCGGATCCATTTTGAATTTCAGCAGGTAAACGTGGACAACTCAGACCGCCTAACATTTCAGGACAAGCAGTAATAACTTCATGGGTTTGCATTAAACGTTGCAAACCCCTAAGCGGGATTGATTTCGCATCATAACGAACAGCATGACCAGCGAGACAAGCGCTGATTAAATATTTGAGCGGCATGATTGTGTGTCCTAATGAACTTAGCGACGCAACAGTTGGGTGGTTTTGTCGAAACTAAGTGGACGATAAAAATAGAAGCCTTGACCAATATGACAATCACAGTCCTTTAAGGTCGTGACCTGTTCAGGGTTTTCGATACCTTCTACCAAGATATCAAGTGAAACACTGGCGCCAATTTGAGTGATTGCTTTGACAATTGCGAGGGCAGAGCGATCCGTATGCATGCGTTCTACAAAGCTGCGGTCAATTTTAATGCAATCGACCGGATAATTACTCAGTCGGGTCAGTGATGAATGTCCCGTACCAAAATCATCCAAAGAAATATGAATGCCATTTTCTTTGAGCAGGTGTAAAGCACGAATCACATAATTGGCACCACGCTCAGATAAGCTTTGTTCGGTAATTTCCAATTCGACTACTCGAGGAGAGATGCCATACTGCTTAAGGCGTTTTAACAATTTTTCTGCATAGTCATCACGTAAAAATTCGACAGGCGCAGCATTAATCGAAACAGGTAAAGGTTCTAGTCCTTCCTTCATCCACTGTTGCATGTCTTTGAATATTTTAACCTGCATGATTTCGCTGATACGTGACGCCAATTCATAATCTTGAAATGCTGCGAATATGTGCGAGGGAAGTTGTAATTCTTGATTTTCATCATACCAACGCAGTAAAGCTTCGAAACCGACCACTTTACTGTTTGAAAGCCGAACTTTAGGTTGGTAATACGGTACGATTTGATCAGATTTGATAATACTTCGGGCCAATGTAAGCTGACGTGTGGTTTCTTCGAGTGCTTTAAACATGGTCTGGGTAAACATACGCACACCACCACGACCACTGATTTTTAAATCATTTAATGCAATATCTGCACATTTTAAAAGGTTCGAAGTGCTCTGGGCATCACGAGGATAGAGTGAACAGCCTATACTCATGCCACTATTGATAAATTGCCCCATATAACTAATGGGGATTTCCATTTGGGCACAAGCGATTCGCGCTATCTCTAGCAGTTGCTCTTGTGTATGTAGGTTCGGAATCAGAATGGCAAATTCATCACCGCCTAAACGTGACACTACAATCTCAGAATTAAAACATTTTTGAAAGCGCAGACCTAAGGTATGCAGCAAATGATCGCCAGCAATATGCCCTAAGGTATCGTTTACATGTTTGAAATAGTCTAAATCAATTAACAATAATCCAAGCTGCTGATGCTTATCACGTGCAAGTTTCAAATTATTTTTAAAAACACGGCTAAATGCACGTCGGTTCAGTAAACCAGTTAGATCATCTTGTTCGATGATTTGTTGCAGCTTGCTTTCAGCTTGGCGTTGTAATGTTACGTCTCGAGAGACACAGAGAATTTCTTTCACTTGACCAAATTGATCCAATACTGGAGTCAACATATTGTCCCAATAAGCCGCAGGTTCATTTTCGAGCTGGCTCATCCCCATAAAGCGCGAGGTTTTACCTTTTGCAGCTTCTGCTAAAGCGATGGTTCCTTTGTCTCGTACCGCCTCAGGCAGTAAATTGAGCCATGTCATGCCAAAGTTTTTTTCATCGGTCGGCACCCCCAGTGCTAAGCAGCCAGCCCGATTCATATGCCGAACCCGACCATCAACACTTAATAGTTTGATGCAATCGACACTGGCATCCAGCATATGATTTCTGCTTTCTACCTGCTGTTGTAATTGCTCAATTAACACATTGACTGGTTCAAGGTCGGTGAATTCGACCATGCAATGGTAGTTATCATGCGCATTTGTGCGATATGACACTTGGATGAGGGTGTTGTGGTAACTTTGGTTAGTTTGTTGAAAGGATTCTTGCACTTGTTGAGAGCGACGCCACTGTGTTTCAAAATTATGTAAGTCAGTGTCATGAATTAAACTTAACCAGTCCCGATCACTTGGATGATCCATAGCTGAGGGCAGTAATTGTGTTAACGCTGGATTGGCAAAATATTTATTGTCTTTAGTGCTGAACCAAACAGGTTGCTGAAATTGAGCGGAAAATTGTTGTCGTTGTAATTGTTCACTACACGATGTTTCGGATAGTGGATTATATAAATCAGAAGGGATATCCGAGCTATGCTGAACTGAGGGTATCTGCTTGTGCTTTAGTGATTGCTTCATACAATCTGTCCAATCTAGGTCAGGCAAGTCGGAAAATAAATCTGCTGCCGATAATACTGTAAATTGAATCAACAGGGATAAGGAGTCTTGTTACATTATAGTTAACATTAACATAAGCATATTTACAGCATAATGCAAAGCAAAAGACATGCATTTTCGACAAAAATATCGTAGTCAAAAGCGGCTAAAATTAAGCCAAGAGATTATTTAAAGGCAGTGTTAGAATAAGTTCAGAACTCCATTTAGCCTGAAATGAAATAATAAGATGTCAGACAGTCATATTCCGCTTCCTGAACGCCTTCGCCCCTATGATTTATCACAGATTATTGGGCAAGATCACCTGTTGGGTGAAGATGCGCCTTTACGTCAAATGATTGATCAAGGACATTTACCTTCGATCATTTTTTGGGGGCCACCTGGGGTCGGTAAGACCACAATTGCATTGTTGTTGGCACAGGCTGTAGATCGTCCATTTATCAGTTTGTCTGCACTGAATACTGGTGTGAAGGAACTACGTGAAATTATTGCTGATGGGGGAGATTTACTGACCCCTGTGGTATTTATTGATGAAATACACCGTTTTAATAAGTCACAACAAGATGCACTGTTAAATGCGGTAGAAAAAGGCAAAATTACTTTAATTGGGGCAACCACAGAAAATCCTTCTTTTGAAGTCAATAATGCCCTGTTGTCGCGTTGCCAAGTTTATACCCTCAATGCATTAAGTGATGAGTCCATTCAAGCCTTATTAAAACATGCACTGGAGCAGGATGTTTTTTTAAAAGAGCGTTATATTCAAATTGAAGAATATGAGGCTTTATTGCAATTTGCAGCTGGTGATGCACGTAAGGCACTTAATTTACTTGATTTAATTGCCAGTACCTTTGAGCCAGATGTAGAAAATATCATTAGCAATGCCGTGGTTGTGAAAGTCGCACAGCAAAATATAGCCCGATATGATAAATCGGGTGAACAGCATTACGATTTGGTCTCTGCATTTATTAAATCCATTCGTGGTAGTGACCCAGATGCGGCCTTGTATTGGATGGCACGTATGCTCAAAGGTGGTGAAGACCCCGTCTTTATTGCACGTCGTATGTTGATTGCTGCTTCAGAAGATATTGGTAATTCCAACCCAAATGCATTATTGCTGGCAGGGGAATGTTTCCGTTCGGTTCAAGCGGTAGGCATGCCTGAATGTC
>ENA-UOOR01002589-UOOR01002589.1-fermentation-metagenome-genome-assembly--contig:-NODE-2589-length-17943-cov-4.541480_pt1 | contig 17943 bp, 24 predicted proteins | sample MGYA00245780_ERZ724029 | MGnify/ENA primary metagenome ERZ724029 (study PRJEB28704, sample SAMN03018315) | fermentation metagenome | biome: anthropogenic terrestrial biome; feature: soil; material... | reverse complement strand
TATGATATCATAAAAGGGGTTTTGCTATCAACGCCATTAATCTATTCTTACTATCTGGCTCTATAGATATTAGCATATAAATAATTATTTGAATTTATAGCTTGATAGTAATCTGCTCCGATATAATATTGACTCTCTTCCTTTGTAATTAAGTTTTTTATTATTACGTATTTCTTTTGTATTTGTTTACAGATAGTTGGCGTAATAACATTTTCTATATCAACTCCATATCCAGTAAGCATACCTTTATCGACAATTATATCTGACATTGTATCTTCTTCCGACCCAAATTCATGCCCATGGATAATAACTAAATCACCATATTTAACAGTCTTTCGCGGTATTTCTTCATTTGCGAAAAATCCCAACATATCAAATGAAGAAATACTTTTTAATGACTCGGATACATATTGTGATAGTTTTACGCAATGATTAAGTTCTTTTCGTAATTTTCGAAAAAACATTTCTATCCCTCCTACAGATCAATAACTGTCTGAGCAGTTATACTTGCTCCCTTTTTATTATATTGAATACGCGCTTTCCATTCACTTATTTCCGGAGAGTGCTCCTTGCTAATTACACGTACCTGATTATGAGGATCACATTTTAATAAAGCTACCGACGTTTCATCAACTGAAATAATCGTAGGCTTAGCATTTGCCGATTGCTCTCCTACTAAATCAATCAAAAGTCTTATCGCATCAACGCGATGATTGCACCCCATTTTCTCTTGAAATCTATTTAGTGCTTCTTCCCTCTTATCATCTAAGCTAATTAAAAACTTTGCACTCATTATAACACTTCACCTCTCTTTATTAATTAATATATACTATAACCGAAAAAATATATAAAATCAAGTATTGAATTATATACCTGATGTGTATATAATATATGTAAATGAAAAAGGGGTGAGAAATATAATGAAAAGAGAAAACTATATTGCATCAGTTATGCAAATAAGCTTTTCGAAGAATGGCAAAATGCCCAATTTTGAACAGCTAAAACATAAGGTAAATATTATGGACGAGATACCTGTCGTAACACCGGAAGAATATTATTCAGCTCAAAACAAGAATAAAAAAGATAGTTTTGATAGCCTATCTTATAACCAAAGAAAAATTATCATCCAAGAGGTAACTTTGTATCTAATGGCAAAAGATTTATATTGCAAAATAAAACAAATTGAGGGAGGCAATGCTTAAATGGAAAACCATCAAAACGAAAACCACGTGTTAACATTTGAAAATTTAGCCAACACGATCAAAGATAGACTACTACAATTTAAAGCCGAAGATAGAGATTTATTTGTTTGCGATAGAATTATGGACAATATCGGATTTTTATCTTTGTTCAAAGATGCTTTGTATGAATATAAAAATGGAGTAATACTTTGTGAACGTTTTTTTCTGCGAAACATAGTACAATACGAAGAAAGAGAAATGATTAAATACACGGAAGAAAATAAAAAATTGTATGAGGATTTTCTAAATTTCGCTAACAATGAAGCAATTAACAAGGATGCAGATCAGGAAGAGATTTCGAAAAAATTAAAAGAATACGAAAATAAATTTAATACGGATAATATCCCGACAGAAAAAAAGAAGCTCCCCTATTATGAAGTTATGCGTGGAGCACAAAATAAAATTTTGTTAAAGGATTTAAAAAATATCGATAACGACGTAATTGAAATAACTTCTAAAATCATTTCTGATTTTATCGTTTCTTTTTACAGAACCATGTTTTTTGTTCCGGATAAAGAATACGGAATAATGCTAAGAAGCATTACACATCCAAATTGGATAGATATAATTGCAATTATAATAAAATAGCGGGATATCCCGCTATTTTATTATTCTATATCGTCATCGTCCTCGGTGATAATATTTGAACCAAGCTCTTCAATGCCAGCAATCTCATCAGCATTAATCAGCGGATCTAATTCCCCTGCATCCATATCGGAAAGTGCTTGATTTGCACGTTTAATCTGTTCATCTGCAATTTCATCCATGCGCTTTTTGTAAAGTTCCATAATAACACCTTGCGAATGTGTGTCCGTAATGCCGCTATTCCTGCCTGCACCCGAATCAGTAGCCTGAATAGATTGTACTTTGTCATGAGCAAAAGACATCATTTTGGCAGTTTTTACAAGAGGATCTACCACATCACGATCCTTGTAATTATCAAGTTGTTTAAAGCGATTATATCCTCTCGCTACAATGTCAGAGAACATACTCAAAAAATCATTTCTATCCTCGGTAGCTGATTTAAAAGCAAATTCAGAATACATCGCGTTTAAAGTTTTGATATTGTCATCTAATTCTTCAATTCTAGTTTCACTCTGTCTTTTTATCAACAAGCGTTCTCCGAGATCCATGTCACCATAATCTTCCGTGTTATCAAGGTCATGAAGTAACTGCTCAAGGGAAATTTTTTCTGATTCTAAGGATTGAATCCTTTCCTCGACAGACTGTGTTTTAATATTAAAAAAAGATTTCTTATAGCAAGCAATATCATAACGATTAATCTTTACATTAAGTTTAGTTTTAAAATAATCTGCGATTCTTGCATCTGGCACATTTTCTAAGATCATCTTGTCAATCAAGTAACGTTTCGGATGTAGCAAAATCTTATCCATGACTTTAAATGTTGTTGACGAATCTAGAATGCGTTCTCCGTTTTCATCAACAGGAAGTCTAGCTGCACTTCCATGATATTTATATATCTCGTTAAGCCATAAATCACCAACCTCGATATACTTAATAAATTTACAAAACTTAACTTGCATATCGAGATCATTATCAATATGAAGTCTATAGTTTAAAATATCTTTTGAAAAATCCCCTCTAATATTGCCATCTCTCAAAAGTTTATTTTTGTATGAACCATATAATGTCCCTACTCCGAAAGCTTTCGTAATTGGATCAATTACGCATAAATAATAAGCAGTTAAGTTTGCTTCGTGCGGCGCGGAAAGCCCCAAACGATACAATTCCTTTTTTATTACTGTAGGCGAATAACGTTTCGTTAGTAAATATCGTATATATCGAACATGAGGTTTGGATTCGATTATTCGAACAGTATTTTGAAATCTGAGATCAATTAAATCGTAGTTTACCTCAAACATTCTATCAACTCCTTTTCCATAGTATTAATTATAATGGAATTAGTGGAATAAGTAAATAAATGAAGATAGGTAGCTAATTACAGCTACCTATCTTAGCAATAGAAAGTATTTTTTTCTTATACTCCTCTATCTTATTTTTATTTTCCAAATCCTTAATCCACATAAAAGTGCCAGGGATTTTCTTCATTTTGTTAAGGTCATATTCGGAATATTTTATAGGCAGCATCTTTATTGGCTCTCTCAAATACTACTCAAAAAGTCCTTGAAGGATTTCCGATGCTATTTTCTCTACATACTCCTCTGCAGGCGTTTCTTCCATTGCTATCTTATCAAACTCACAATTAACAAGTTCTGCTACTGCCTGACCTGCCGTATATTGCTCGTTTGCTATTTTATTAAATGCGGCAGTGCCAAATGCATCTCTGTGCTCAGAACTATTCTTAAGCAATTCGGATACTCGCGATGCATAATCCTTGAGAGTATCCTTCTTACTGTTTAGGTAATCAATTCCCCTATCTACGTAATCTTCAGGCTTATTTTTAAAATGATTTATAATGTCTCTATCAACAACGCTATGAGGTCTATTCCCAAACATACTTTGAGCGTTGTTAGACATAGAAAATCCTTTGCCTTTCACGGTATTTTTTGCAGCCTTAGCAGCATCTAATCCTTTTGATCCTACTGACTTAGCAGCATCTAATCCTTTTGATCCTACTGACTTAGCAGCATCTAATCCTTTTGATCCTACTGACTTAGCAGCTTTTGCTCCCTTTGATCCTAACTTTGAACCAACGATACCACCGAGTGTACCTATTCCAGTTCCGGCAGCAAATCCTTTATTTCTAGCAGCTCTTGTAGCTTCTTTTAATCTTTTTTCTGCAAGTGATCCACCAAGTGCTCCGCCAGCAGCGCCAATTGTTGCTCCAGTTAAAGCCCCTCTTCCTTTGTGCTCGCTGTTTGCTGATCCGGCCAATGCTCCAGTACCTGCTCCGATACCAGCTCCTAACAGCTTTTGATTAATCTTCTTGTTGTTTAGTAACTTTTTTGCACTCTCGGTTAATGCTTCTGCCTTATTTGCTTGTTTTTCAAATACCCTATCTAAAACTTCAGATGCTTTTACTTCAATCATTACTGACACTTCCTTTCAGGTTTTATTATAATTTTCATAGATTAATATATACTTTGAAATGCGTTTTGTGGTTTTTTTAAATTCCTAGTATCAATGTGAGCAAATTGGGAAATAGTTTTTGGCTTTACATTTGCAGCGGTATTTTCCGCTATATTTACGACGTTACTTGCCGGATTTAAAGTATCTATATGCGCAAATTGAGAGATTGTTTTTGGCTTTACATTTGTCGCATTATTTGCCACTGCACTTGTTACATTTGCGGCAGCATCAGTAGCCGATTTAGCCGTGTTACCAACTTTAGCACCTATGATTTTAGGTGCTTGCTTAGTCTTTGGTGCAACCAAACTAGGTTTTATAGATCCGCCTAATAATCCTCCTGTAACTGCGCCGGTAAGAGCTCCACCTAGCCGATCCTTATTCGTGTTCCCATTTTCATCCGTCTTCGGTTTAGCAGTTAACGCACCAATACCCGCGCCAACACCCGCACCTTGCAATACCCTTTTTATACCAGATTGCTTAGCAAATGGTCGAACGAATTGCTTCGCTGATCTTAACAAAGAACTGGCAGCAATTGCTGTTTTTTCAATTTGATAATTATATTCTGTTTCTGCTGCAGTTTTTGACCTCTCCTTTAAATTTTGCGCAGTTTCATAGCTTTTCTTTGCTTTTAAAGCTCCTAAACCAGCGCCGACACCTGCGGCACCAGTTCCTAACTTCGTTCCATAATCATTGGCAATTTGTTTGCCATTTGTTATTATTTTTAATCCCTTCTGCAATTTATTACCACTCCTGAATCTCCTTACACCTTTCATTGCATTATTTACTTCAGCAGGATTAAAAGCACCAAGCGCACCAGTAGACATTTCCTTAAGATATTTTTTCGGAACCCCAGCAAGCTTATTTTTTGACAACAAAGCCGCTCCACCTAGCGTGGCTGCCGTTCCAAGAATGCCTTTAGCAGCACCACCCAGCGCACCACCTGCAATGGCGCCGACCTTATTTTTTTTATCTGAATTTTTATCATTTTGAACTGCATTCATCATAACTTGCTTATTTGATTTCATACCAGATAAAACACTATCTGTCATTGAGGTGTTGGCAATCTTTAAAATGCATTCTTCATAGTGAGCTACCTTATCCATATTATTCTAATCACCTCCCGCGGTAAATAACTACATACTCATATTATATTAGAAATTAAGCCAAATATAAAGCCTTATAAAATATCTGTTACAAATTATTAATTTTCAAAAAATAAAATTGCTCTTGTTATGGACATTTCTATTTTTTGCCGATATAATATATCTAAATAGAATAAAAAGGAGGCTTATTTTATGGATGTAGTAAATCAAAATAATGAAGCTTATGTTGAAAACTTTTTGCCAAAGGCGTCTTTAACGGAAAAAAAGAAAATGGTGTCTATTCTAAACCAGTACGGAGAAAACCGTTGGTGGTTATCTAACGATCATAAAACAATCGTTGAAAATCAAATCAAGCAGCCGTTTCTTTTAATAGAACTTAACAAGTTCCTTAGAGCACTAGAAAAAGTTTTGGAAAGACATGTTAAACTTGATGAACTAGATAATGGAAAACCGTATGAAACACTAAAAAAAGAAGTAATAAATAAGCTTCATAAATAATAAATACAATAAAGACGTGCTATATAGCACGTCTTTATTGTATCATGGGGGAATATAAAATTATGAAATTGCAAAATACAAAACTGATGTTTCCTCCAAGGGGACTGACAGGAGTAATATAATTATGCATTTTGAATTCAGTTATTATATTATATCCAGAAAAAAATAAAATATGAATAAGTTTTATAAAGGATAAAACGAAAGATTCGAAACCAAATAAGATAATCTTATATATTACCTATAATATGGTATAAGTAATAAAATGATTAAGGTACCTTAATCATTTTATTACTTGTGGAAACTCAAAAACGAAGTAATCTAATCTGCTCATAAAGAAAGGGGATATTTATGGACTTAGAAAGAGATAAGAAAAATCGAGAATTAATTATTAGAGCCAGAGGAGGAGAAGAAGGTGCACTAGTAGAACTTATCAAAATTAATGAGCCTGCCATTCACTACATAGTAAGAAGCTTTACAGACATTCGGGGCGAATATGATGATTTGGTATCGTTAGGTATAATTGGCATGATAAAAGCATACCGTACTTTTGATCTTAATATGAAAATTGCATTTATCACATATTCGTCTACCTGCGTTCGCAATGAACTGCGATATTATTTTCGGGAATCAACCAGACACTCTCCTTACGCGATATCATTAAATACCGAAATAAATAAGGATGCAGACGGAAGAGTCATTACCTATAATGACATTATTTCGGATGATCGATTTGGTAATGATCTATCCGAAATATATGCTGAAAATGAAGAAAAGCAAATATTGAGAAAAAATATTGATAAACTCCCAGAAGAAGAGAGAATTATTATGACGGAACGTTGGTTCAATAATAAAACGCAGGCGGAGGTAGCAAATATATTAGGAATATCGCAATCCATAGTGTCAAGAAAAGAGAAGAAGATTTTAAAGAAAATCGCAAATAGAATGAATCCTCACCAATAAATGTAAAATAAATAACCGGCTTCGGCCGGTTATTTATTTTACTTCTTTTTTATTTTCAACTTTAGATCATTTTGACCTGTGATAGATAGCTCTGCATGATCCGAGAAAACATCGTAAACTGCGTCTGCGTTGTTTAACTTTGAAGTGTGGTTTCTTAGTACGATATTAAAATGCTGTATATCATCACGCCTACTACTAATATAGACCCCAGATGCTTTAAAGGTACCTTTCGCGTCCCGAATTGTGTTACCGTCGATGATAATATTTTTGCACCCTGTTTTACCCTTTGGCAAAGATTCTATCCTTCTGCTACTATTATCATAAAATACACTGCAAGCATTAATTTCTATGCCCCTCGCAAAATTTGAGATTTCATTATCCTTAATCTCTGCTCCATCAATATTAATCAACGTTAAGAACGTACCTTCGCCATTCACTAGACCAATACCTTTTGCTTTGCACCCTTTCACACAAATATTTGTGTGCTTTTTATTCGATGCCGTCTCTGTGTGCGTGCCTATGCAGGTATTCGAATCTTGAAAACTACAGTTTTCAATTACAATATCTCTACAATGGTTTCCATTGTAGACTTTTGCGTTTTTTAGAAAATATGGTATTCCGGAATAATACGCAAAATCATATTGAATTTCTTCTTTGACGGGTTTTTCTAAATTAATAATCCGGCCGGAAAACGAAACATCTTTGATATGAACTTTTTCACTCCCAGCAATATCAATTGCGTGAGATTTATATACTCCCTTAAAATGAATTCCTTCTATTCTAAAATTACTAGAATGAAAAATAGTAAGAATTGTGCCAGTTACTTTTAATCCATGCCCTACTAGACTACCATCGCCCTTGATCGTAATATTCTTTGTAGCGTTAAAATTATAATCCACGTTAGGATTCACGTAAGTCATAAGCATAGGATTTGTGCAATATCGAATTAACTCGGCACCCTTATCCAGGATAATCGTTGTATCGGAATAAAGTTTTAATTGTTTCGTAATCTTATAACTACCTTTTGTAAATCGAATAGTGTGTCCGGCTTTTTTTAAGTACTCCTGGATTCTTGTAATAGACATCGACGGCGTAATAACAATTTCATTGTTATTAGTATCCTGAATAATAGTTACATATTTACCGCTAATCCATTGCGCCGGTCCAATACTATACCAGATCGTTGACCCGTTTTTCTGCTGGCCAGTAATATTTACAACATCATTCTTCTTACATACATCCCCGGTCTTTGCATATGAAGTGCCCGGGCCCTTTCTAATGTTTAAAATATAAGCCGTTATCTTACCTTTCACAACAATCACCGTCTCCCTTTCTTAAACTATAATTCCATGATCTGCCTCTTATAAAAAGCAACCTTCTCTCTTAGTTCTTCTTTATCTTTTTGGGCTCCGCCGGTATAAGTCCCTTTATAAACAGGAACCTCTTCTTTGCCAAGCAATTTACATGCTTCCATTCGATGGTGTCCATCTAAGAGAATCTTCTTACCGGGCGTTTGCGGTCTTATGCCGTCCATCTGGTTAACTATAATAAACGGATCTACCTTGCCATGATCTTTCTTAATACCTTCAGCAATTGCAAACACCTTATCACACTTAATCGGTTTGTTAATACCCTGTAAATTGTTAATTTTCTCAGTAGACTTCTCCCACTTGTAATTCTTTGTCATAGCTAAAGCACCGTCTACATTTGGAGTCTTATATTCGTGACTGGTTGCCATCATCGTTGCTACTTTGCGATCGATGTTATCCGCGAAGGCATTTTCTATTGATAAAATTTTGCCGTCTTTGTTTACGAGGTCGTCAGAGGAAGACGCTGTCTTTTCTGTATTCCATCCCGAAGTATCCACACCCAATTCTTTTGCCCTGGACAAAATTCTATCCTTTACCTGGGATTTCTGCGCATCGCTTAATTTCGATCTTCCAAGGAACTGCCACGCCTTTACAACATGCTCCTTATCAGGCATCGGAAATTTACGCTGCTCCGGAAATCCAAATATTTCATCCGGAAGCTGTTTACGCTGTATCGTAGTTAAATCATTTGCTATCTTATGAATTTCTTCTTCATACTCTGTAGCTTTCTTTTCAAAATTAGAAGATTTTTTACTTTTCAGAAGATTCATAATATGACCATCCGAAACCTTTTTTAAAGCAACGTTATAATGCTTCGCCATATCTCTAAATGACTTAAACTGTTCTTCAGATATGATATCAACATCCTTGTCAGTGTAATGTTCAATATCATTATCATATCTTAATGGTTTAAAGTTGCCTTTTAATTTATACATAGAGCATGGCGCATCAAGGTTTACATCGTCCGTATATTCCAAACAAGTACCTTCGTAATTCTCTTTATCAGGAACCTGTTTATTTGCTGTTTCAACTACAAATCTTGCATTTCCATCATTCCATTTTGCACCGAATGCTGCTGCAAAAGAAGGATCCTTAGACGCAAAGATCACTTTTCCCTTATTGTTCCCGGAAGTATCTTCTGATCTTCTAAATCTCTTAATTCCTTGCACCCTAGAAGCATGATACATAAATTGATCTTCTGCTATCTTATAAATTTCTTCTTCGTAATCAGAAGCTTTTTTGTAAATTTCCGATTCGTAATCCATGCTACTCTCCTTTTTCCGATTCTTCTTTAACGTATCATATAGGAGTTGATTCTGCTTCCCTTTATTTTGAGCAACCTCATATATAAATTCGTCCGGAGTACGATATCTGGATTTGAACACCTTAAGTGTGTTCGGCATAGTAGCCATATATCGATTTACATCAACCACCCTATCCTCGGGTTTTCTATGACTTAATCCATGGCTTCGTATACCGCGCGCCTCCATCTGCTTCATACGCTCTGGATTATAGTGCGGATCAAGAACTCCTTCCCATGTGGTATCACCCAAAGAAATTCCCTCTCCGCCAGCGCCACTAATTACCATAACTTTCTTTTTCCCATTATTATAATCGTTAACATCTCGCTGTCTGCTTTCTTCTGTAACCCCTTCGTTACCTTTTCCGATAAACTTGCCATAATCGATGTTACGATCTTTTAGCCCAGCTTCTAATACATCTGTCCCGCCGTTAATCAAGTTACTAAAAAGAAGGGCTTTACCGTCTGGTGTATTCTCAATATGTGCCTGCATATCATCTAGCAGCTTCTTTGTCTTTGGCGTAATCTTAGCACTTTCACTTAAAGAAATATTCGGATGAACGGAGCCAACGCTGTTCATAAGTTTTCTGGCTTCAATCATCTTATTATAAGCTCTTGCAATCTCTTCATCCTTATATGTTTCAAGCCGCTTTGAAGTAATCATTTTTTTTACTGCTCTATCATCGCGAAGAAGAGCTTTATACATCTTTGCTTGTTTTTTATCAATTGGGACTTTTACTACATTAAGATTTTCCTTCGGTATCTGTGCCACATCGCGTACATCGTCAACATCGAGATAATCAATATATTTTGATAAAGTATTTACCAATTCTTTTTTGTTCTTAAAACCGACAATAGGAACTCTCTTCTCTGGAGTTCCTTTATATTTTCCATCCTTGCTGCGTTTTATATATTTACTTGTAAACTCTGCTTTATTTTTACCAAGTTTATGATTTCCATTTGACGCAACGTCAACCAACGGAAGTACATCAGCAATCTCATTGGATACAAGAGAACCAGTCAATCCAATGTAGTTTTGATACATCCCCCTCGTTGATTTTAAAGCATTTGTCGTTTTGGTTGATTCATTCTTTCCGCGATGGCTTTCATCCGTAATTACGGTATCTGCACCACTCTCTTTAATATACTTTACAGGATTACTCCGAAACATTTCATAAGAAATTACATTGTAATCCGCATTCGGATCCACGTTACCATACTGACCATTACTAATCTCACTCTTATTTCCAATGATGTTTGCCTTGCTATCTGTAAATTTTTTGACTCCTTGGTTGGCGAAGTTATCACGGAGCCCTGCAGGAACAACCACCAGTGCCTTATTTGCCTTTCCCTGAGACTTCAAATATTCAAATCTTGCAATTCCCGTCAGAGTTTTTCCGCTGCCAACACCGTGTGCGTAGATTACGGAGCCCGAGGGTTTTTTTACTGCACGTTCTTGATGCGGATACAGATGAACATCCTCATTCAATTTAGCAATCTTATAAATATAGTCCTTATACATAGCAGCTTTATCCATTTCTATATCCCACCTTGGTTTATAATTTTGATTTGTTGGCATAACACTTCTTACATTTCTAATTTTAAATCTGCGAATGCCTCCCTTATTAAGGTCGTATGCCCAAAAATCTTCACCATCTAATTTATAAGGTTCAACATATCTCTGTGATATATTCCCCTTTTTATCCCGATATTTAATCTTTACTAAATTTGTATTACTTCCACTTGCTTTAATCTTTTCGATATGTTGAAGATCACGCTTGCCGAAAGCTTTTTGGATTACATTTGTATTCGTGGGCATATTAAAATTCCTCCTTATACATTGTTCGACAAAGCACTAACTTAATCACATAGATTTTTTTGCCTGCTGTTTTATCAAATTTTCAATGCCATTAATTTTATACATTGTTCCAACTTGCTTCTTATTATATTTTTTTAACATATCATCCGTAACACTCTTCGTTTTCGTAATTTTACCAAGTGCTTTTTGAGAAAGCTGATCTGTAAGACCCAACTGCGTTGCTGCATCTTTGTAAATTCCTACTTGGTACATAGCAACCTTTTCGTCTTTTTTCTTTGATCTATTTTTTAATAAACTTGCAGCTCCTACACCCGCTAGTCCTAAACCTCCAAGTGCTGCTCCACCAGCAAGAGATGCGGCAGCAGGATGTTTTACTACGTTCATTGCGAAACGCTTTGAACCCGGAGTTAAATCCGAGCGCTCAATTTTCTTTAAGGTTTCTGCTAAATTTAACGCTTTTCTTTCTTTTGAGATTTTGTTATGCAATCTTAAATTTAACTCTAACGGATGATTATAATGCAAAGTTTTCGGAATTGATTCTGCTCTTTTCTTTGCTCTTCTACTTGATTCAAAAGCACCCGTCCCTACTAGATATCTAGGAATATCCATATCCTTATCGCCAAGTGCCTGAACACCCTCCATGATAATTTTTTCGCTAGGGTGCTTTTTGGCATAATCTTTCATAAACTGAACAAATCGCTTATATTCCGTATTATATCCATATGCTGTCATTCTATCTTTTAGCCCAGGATTATGTTGTATATATTCTTTCATCAATTTTTGATATTTAGGATAAGTACCAGTACGCTTCGGATCAAATGTATCATATGCCATTCTTTTTAAATCATCTAATTCTACAACGTTTGCGTGGAAATCATTCTTTAGTTTATTTGTTACGGTTGATTTTCCACCACCGCTATAGCCACCAACCAGCATTATGTTATTCTTTCCTTTTTTTGCATTTCCAAAAGCTTCTAAATTATATCGTTTATCCGGTTTAGTCAAAAAGTTTGCTTGTTTTTCATACACATAGGACATAAATCATATTCTCCTTCCGTTCATAGTCTGCTATAATCCTATTATAATGGAACAATAACGAAATATAAAGATTGAATATTTTGTTGTATAAGTAATAAAAGAAAATGTAAAACATTTTCTTTTCATTTTTTCTATATGAAAGGAGACATAGATATGTCGTCAATTAAAGTTAGTGAAAAATACGGAGTAAACCCAACCATACCAATTTGTTTCTGGTGTGGAGAAACAAGAAACGAAATTGCGCTACTGGGAAAGTTAAAAGGAGATGCTGAAGCACCAAAACAAGCAATCATCGACTACAATCCTTGCGACAAATGCAAGGAGAAAATGGATCAGGGAATTACCATGATCCAGGCCAAAGAAGTACCTTGTGTTGAAGGACAGGCGCCCTTAAGAAAGGGAGCATATCCAACTGGAAAATGGGTAGTGGTAAAAGAAGAAAGTCTCGACATATTTACACCAGAAACAAAGAAGCAATTGCTAGAACAGAGAAAATGCTTTGTAGATGTAGAAACATGGAAAAAGATAGGACTTCCGGAATAAAAATATAAGAAAGGAAAATATAATATGAAGAACACGGGGATCATAAGGAAGTTAGATATTTTTGGAAGATTATGCATACCTAAAGAATTAAGAAAAACATTTGATGCTGACAAAAAATGCAAAATGGAAATTACTATGTCTGGCCGCTGTGTAATTATTAAAAAACAAGATGTAAATACCGTTGGATTGGTAAGAGAATTTGATGCAAATGGTAGATTATGCATACCTAAAGAAACAAGGGAACTGTTAGATATTAGATCAGGGGATAATTTAGAAATTCTTGTTAATGAAGAAAACGGTATCTGTCTTCGTAAATGTGAAAACAAAGTATGTGTATTTTGCGGAAATACAACAGATAATATGGTGGAATTTAAGGAACACTATATTTGCGCTGAATGTAAAAATGAATTAAGTAAATTAAATTAAAAGGAGAATGATTTTATGAGAAGGAGTAGTAAGACTAATGTTGTCAACAGAGCAATACAAGAAGCTGAATATATCATTGAAAATAATTGCACCATTAGGAAAGCTGCAGAACATTTTAAAATGAGTAAATCTACAATATGGAGAGATTTGGATGTATACATCCAAAAAGATTCTTTACTCTATCAACAGGTAAGAGCGATTTTGGATAAGAATTTTAGTGAGCGTTCCAAAAGGGGTGGACAGTCAACCAAAGAAAAATATAAATTGTTAAAATGACCAGTGTGGCGGGATTTACATAACTATAACATAAAATAAAGACGTTGATACTCAACGTCTTTATTTTTCATATTATCCTTAAAGGAGGAATATTATCAAATGAGACCAGTAATTAATATTTATGCAGACGGATCAAGGCAGGGAAAGGCGCCACATTATTATAGTGGTTGGGGAGTTATTTTGGAAGCTCCCGGTCAAAGAAAAGAGTTTGAAGGGGGTGCAAAAGGAGCTTCCAACAATCAAATGGAGATTAAGGCGGTAACAGAAGGATTACGCAATATCAAAGTAACTGGCGCAGACATTAAAATATTTTCTGATAGTGCTTATGTTGTAAATTGTTTCAGAGAAAAATGGTATGAAGGTTGGCAGCAAAATGGCTGGATGACGTCTATGAAGAAACCCGTAGAAAACAGAGTAATGTGGCAAGAATTGTTATCGATGGTAAAAGTCCATCACTCTGTAATTTTCTTTCACGTTGATGGCCATATCAAACTACAAAAGCCGGAAGAAGTGGCTATGTATCATAAGAAGTTTAACGAGAAGAACAATACAACTTTCTCGTTAGAGGAATTTATACATGTCGTAGAAAACAATATTGCAGTAGATAAGTTAGCAACAAAAGGCGCTGCAGATATTAGAAAATTAATAGAGGGATGGTAGAAAAGCCATCCGGAGCATTTATAAGGAAGGTGTTTACAAATGACAAAACAAGAAATCATAAAGCAAGAACATGGCTCTTTAAAAGGACACGATCACCAGGCCGAAGTAGTCAGTTTTTTAAGAAGACTGATTGTTAAAAAGAACGATGTCACAGACGAAGATCATGAATACCATACAAATGAAATCAAGAAGATTTATAAGAGAACGTTGCAATACACAACAGAAAAGGCTGGACGAATTCCTACATTAAACGAAATCTTAGATGGCGTTTTTCAATTTAACTATACAATTCTCTGGGAACTTTCCTCTTACGATTTTAAAAATGGTCTTGGAAATTACGGATATGCACAATACATTAATTTTTCTTGTTCATACGGATCAGAGAATGAATATATTGAAGAAATATTTGAGAACTGGGAAAACCATTTATCTGCGGACCTTTGTCTTGATCCGCAGAAGTATTTGTCTCAAATATTGTGTGAGAATAATCTTAGCTATTATGATGATATCAACATTATGTATCAGAGAACAAGTTCATACAATATAACAATATGTGCCAATGACTGCCAAAATATACTGCTACCAAAATGGCATTATAAGAGCATCTCTTGCCATTCCATGTTTGAAGATACAGATTATATTATGAAAATTCAGTATTTAAGCAAACAAATAAAATATATAGAAAAAGGAGAGAATGAGAATAATGAGCAAGAAAGCATGGAACTTAGTGCCTACTCTGAAGGAGGTATATGACGGAAAGCAGCCAGTTTATTTATATCAAGGACCTGGTTTTCGCGAAGAACTAAAAGGAAAATACAAACAAAAAGTTGAAGAATTAGAAGAACAAGGAGAAAAATATGGTGTTAAAGTACTCGCGGTAATCAAAGGCACTTATGAATTTCCTGGTGGAGACAAAGCAGAAATGATTGCCTATGTCTATGTGGATAAACAATCAAAACCATGGATTATTAACGATACCAATGTTGTTGGGTTTATGGCTGATGTGGTAAACCCAACATGGAATATTGAAGAATCTGGATCTGTAGGAATAGTAGAAGACCCGCGGACCATGATAAGAAGAATAATGTAAAGGAAGAGGGATAATAATGACATTTTTAATCAAAAAAGGTAAACCTATAGAAGCAATCTGTAAAAGTTGTGGTTCTTTAATTGGTTACTATCAAAATGAGATTATAACAAAGCCCGATAAAATTTATTCATATTCAGTTATGAATAAATGGATCATATGTCCGGAATGTGGAGAGTGGATTTATCTAGGCAATTATGCAAAATACTCTGATGATCAAGGAAATTGGAAAGAAAAAATCAAGGAAATTAGAAAGGGAAATTAGTAAAAATTTTTGATCTTAAAGACGCTGACCGATATTAAGCAAAACATAAAAAGGAGAAATCATATTATGAAAATTACAATTCAATTAGGAGAAAATTCAAATTATTCTATGAATCTTAGCGAGGAAAAAGCAATTGAAATCTATGCAGATTTAATAAGCTATTTATTAAAGAAAACTTCGGAACCACTCATTATTAATGATGCAGGCAAAATATCATGCAGCACTACGCTTGTAAATGTAGAAAATGCAACACCCGTTGTAAAAGAAAAAATGGATACCATGCAAATTGTTAATCCATTTGCAAACAACGATCACTTCAATTACAAGAAACTTATAGCTTATCGCTGTCCGAAATGCGGAGAAATTACAATCCGGTATATGACTTTGCAAGAAAACAATATTACACACTGTCATTTCTGCAGAGAAGAAAATATTGCAATTAAAGACATTAGAATTGCGTCTTATAATTGTCCGAAATGCGGAACCAGTGCTTATTTATGGGTAGCAAACGAACTAAAAGAAATACCGTGTAAGGAGTGCGAGTCGATCATTGATTTATTTGAAGATGAAAAAGATGGAGGGTTAAAATCACAAGATTTATTAGGAAAAACATATAAAAAATATTAAAGGAGAATGATTATGATAATAGGTAATAGCAAAAAGAAATCAGCAGATGATTTTATTCGGGATCACTGGCATATTAATTATTGCGAAGTAATTATCTATCCAGATGGAGACTTAGAGTACGCTGTACCAAGTCATGTAGAAGCTCTGGTTAGAATTGCTGGCGAAAGTAGAGATTCCATCGATAATAAAATGCCAATTACATCATCCCCGATCAAATGGTTGGTATCGTATACGGGGTGTGTTGCGGTGTGGTTTAACTTCTACATAGTTCCGGAGGAATACACGGAAAAACAAAAAACCACAATCCGAAAACTAATTGACAGTGGTGCTATTGATGTTAACAGCGTATGCAAGGTCAGCAGAGAGAAGATATTCTCTCTCTGCACCGGAAATTTATCTCCAAATAGTGGCGGGTGCTGGTTCTGTCATAACGCAATCACAAATCCTGTGGATAAGGGATTTTCTATGGAACTCGACACAAATTTTCATGTATCATGTTTACTAAAGCAAATAGCAGAACATCCAGATAATCAGGAGGCAACTATCATAGCAAAAGAGTTTGAAATTTTATAAAACCAGGAGGAATATGATATGAAAAAAATGGTATTATTCACATCAATATTACTTTTATCCTCACTTTCAGTGCCAACACTAAAAGTGAGAGCAGAGAACCAAAGTAACTATGAGAAACCAATCGCCGGAATATCATTATTGTTAGACAAAGTTAGTTCAGAAAATATCTTAGAAATCTTAGAAAACGAAAAGGAACCTTGTTCTTTTGAAATCCCTATTGCTGGAATATCAACAATTCTCTCGGCATACGATGAAGAGCTGGAAAAAAGAATGTACGATATTCCGTTGTCTTCTGAGCTACAGCAATATACTTATGACTTAAGCAAAGAATGGGGGGTGGACCTTGAGCTGGTTTTCGCAATCATGGATGAAGAAAGTGATTATCATCCAAATGCAATTGGACATAATAGTAACGGTACAAAGGATTATGGTATTATGCAAATTAATTCCAGCAATCATGCCAGTCTCATGGATAAACTCGGAATTACAGATTTCCTCGATCCAAAGCAAAATATATTGGCCGGTATTGACATGTTGTCAGAGTGTTATTATCCGGATGATATACATAGGACATTAATGTGTTATAATAATGGTCCCGGGAAAACAAGGAAAAAGAGGGCAGCCGGAATTTATTCTACGCAATATAGCAGAGAGGTTGTAGAGATAAAAGAAAATATAAAGAAAAAAAAGAACTAGATGTAAGAAAGAGGGGGCATGGTATGCGCAGTTATGCAGAAATCATGAATGATTTAAAAATGGGTAAGAAACCACCTTACGAAGAAGTAAGACTAGCTGCTATCATGGCAGATGACCTTCTTTTCTTCGCAAATAATGATGTAAAAAACCTTTGCGAAGAAAAGAAGGTAAAAATATTCACAAAAGAATGGTTCTTACAAGAAAACCAAAACAGAAATTATAGAGCATTTCAAAAATCTCCAGAAGAGTGGTTAGGCAATGATCATCCAGATAACCCAGATTACCAAAAAAGAGTTGCGATCGAATCTAAGATTTTAAATAAAATCTTAAAAGACATTGAGTTTAATACAAAACAAGAAGAGCGTTTATAAACGCTCTTCTTGAATATATAAAAAGGAGGATCAATATGA
>ENA-UOOR01002588-UOOR01002588.1-fermentation-metagenome-genome-assembly--contig:-NODE-2588-length-17956-cov-12.283560_pt1 | contig 17956 bp, 18 predicted proteins | sample MGYA00245780_ERZ724029 | MGnify/ENA primary metagenome ERZ724029 (study PRJEB28704, sample SAMN03018315) | fermentation metagenome | biome: anthropogenic terrestrial biome; feature: soil... | reverse complement strand
TAATGGGCATTAAGTATCTTCATACTTAATGCCCCATTTTTTTCTCTTCAATATTTCATTGATTTATGTTACTATAAGGTATGGGGACACACCTCTGCTTAAGGGACAGTCTTTGCTGGTCAGAGGAATGTCCCCGTACTGGGGGGACACACCGAAGGAGTGTTTATGAAACAAATTATTAAAGAAGCTGCTTATAAACAAGGAATTGAAACAGTAGGAATAAGTAATATTACTGATTATTCTTATTTGGATAAGCACTTAACAAGCAGAAAAAACAATAATATAGACTGTGAATTTGAAGAACAAAATATTAATAAAAGATTAAATGCAAAAAACTTGTTTCCTGAGTTAAAAAGCATAATTGCAATTGGCGTTCCTTACGGGGAAGGCTATAAGCTTCCTCAAGTTTCAAAAAAGGGCTTATTAAGTGTGTCTTCACATGGAGAAGATTACCATAAGACAGTAAATTCGTTATTGGTTGAGTTAGCTGAAGAAATAATGCATCATATTGAATTTAAATTTCTTCCCTGTGTAGATACTACTTTTCTTATAGATAAAGAAATATGCAGAAGTGCCGGTATAGGGAACTATGGGAAAAACAGCCTGCTCATAAATAATAATAACGGCTCATTTATGAATTTAGGTTATCTTTTGACTGATATTGAAATACCGGCAGATACTATAATCGAAGAGGATATATGCGGCACATGCAGCTTATGTGTAAAAAGCTGTCCTAACAATGCAATATTTGAAAATGGAGGTATTAATTCCAAAAGGTGTGTGTCTTATTTAACTCAGACAAAAAATTATATACCTATGGAATACAGAGAAAACATGGGCAGGCAAATATATGGCTGTGATATATGCCAAGTTGTATGTCCTTTAAATAAAGATGTTTTAAATAAAGATGCCAATGAAGTTTATTCTGACCAAGTTGTCGACTTGGAAGAATTGCTGAATATATCAAACAAAGGTTTTATAAATAAATATGGACACACTGCAGGGAGCTGGAGAGGCAGAAATATCTGGAAGAGAAATGCACTTATTTCTATAGGGAATCTTGATATCAGCTCACTGTTTCAAAATGTTAAAAGAGAGCTTCAAAATCCATCAGAGATGATTAAAATTTATGCAGCTTGGTCATTGTTAAAACTTGACAGACCGCGGGCTGAAGTGCTCTTATATAATAATTTAAAATACGAAGAAGATAATGTAAAAAATGAATATTTAAAACTATTGGAGAAAAAATTATGATAGTGTGCTCATGTGAAATTGAAATATTAATATACAGCTCAAATTCTCTAAAGGAAAAGAGACAGGTAGTTAAAAGCATTATCGAAAGAATTAAATCAAAATTCAATGCTTCCGTGGCAGAGGTGGGATATAATGAATTATGGAACAGGGCAGCGATAGGAATTGCAGTTGTGTCAAACAATAGAAGTCTATGTGACGCTTCAATATCAAAGATAGTTAAATTTATTGACTATGACGAAAGAGTAGAAATACTAAGCTGCCATAAGGAGACAATATAATGACGAAGGCTGAAAAAGTGTATGAATTGTTGAAAATTGCTTATCCCGATGCAAAATGCGGACTTGATTATAATACTCCCTTTCAGCTGTTGATTTCGACAATGCTTAGCGCGCAGGCTACAGATAAAAGTGTTAACAAGGTTACAGAAGAGTTGTACATGCAATATCCTGATTTGGATAGTTTTTTGACATTATCACAGGAAGAAATTGAACTGAAAATTAAAAAAATAGGCTTATTTAAAAATAAATCTAAGAATATTTACAATATGCTGCGAGTATTAAAAGATAAATATAACAGTGAAGTGCCTAAGAATATGGATGAGCTTATGTCTCTTCCCGGTGTCGGAAGAAAGACCGCATCCGTAGTGTTGACAGAAGCTTTTAACATACCTGCCTTTCCTGTAGATACTCATATTTTTAGAATTACAAGGCGAATAGGACTTGCAAAGGGAAATTCAGCGGACAAGGTATCAGATGAAATGATGAAAAAGCTTCCAAAATATAAGTGGCACCTTATGCATCATCTTTTGATAACGCATGGGAGAGCTACATGCACAGCTCAGTCTCCTAAATGTGCAATATGCAATGTAAATGAATTATGCAATTATTATAAAAAAAGAATAGCAAAGGAATAATAAAAACCTTCTTGTATTTACTCGAATTATGCCGTATTATATTGTAGGAGTTTCAATTTTATAATATCCTTAGGAGAAAACAAATAATGTCATTAAACATAGTTTTATTCGAGCCTGAAATACCGCAAAATACAGGTAATATTGCAAGAACTTGTGCAGCAACAGGCTCAAAACTTCATTTAATAAAACCCTTGGGGTTTTCGGTAAATGACAAATATTTGAAACGAGCAGGACTTGATTATTGGAATTTGTTGAATATTACATATTATGAAGATTTTGAAGAATTTAAGAAAACAACAGGCAATAATAAAGTATTTATTTCAACAACAAAAGAAAGCAGATTTTATACAGACGTAACTTATTCTAACGAATGTTATATAATTTTTGGAAAAGAAACTAAAGGTCTTCCTGATTATGTTCATGAAGAATATATACAAAACAGAATTAAAATTCCAATGATTCAACAAGTTAATGCCAGGTCATTAAACTTGGCTAATTCAGTGAATATAGTTATTTATGAAGCTTTAAGACAATTGGGATTTCCACAGATGATATAGGAGGATATATGAATATTGCTATTGGTTTGGTTGGAGGATTAGGACTATTTCTTTTTGGAATGATTTACATGGGAGATGGACTCCAAAAAGCTGCAGGAAATAAAATGAAGGATATATTGGCAGCTTTAACAAAGAATAAATTGATGGGTGTCTTGGTAGGAACACTTGTTACAGGAGTAATTCAAAGCAGTACTGCTACAACAGTAATGGTTATCGGTTTTGTAAATGCAGGTTTAATGAATTTGAATCAAGCTGTTGGTATAATAATGGGGGCAAATGTAGGTACTACCGTAACAGCTTTACTAGTATCTCTAAGCATTAACCAAATTGCTACTTTTTTGGTTGGTGTAGGAGTAGCTATATTCCTTATTGCAAAAAAACGAAAAGTTAAAAATATGGCTGAAGTAGTAATCGGCTTTGGTATACTCTTTATAGGTATGAATATAATGCAAACAGCAATGGGGCCATTGGAGTCAAATCCTGTATTTATAAATTTGATATCAAACTTTAATAATCCATTTTTAGGAATATTGGTCGGTTTTGTAATGACTGCAATACTTCAAAGCAGCAGTGCTACTACAGGTTTATTGATCGCGGTGGCAGCAACGGGGGTAATATCATTTGAACAGGCATACCCAATTGTTTTCGGTCAAAATATAGGAACATGTGTTACGGCATTAATTGCAAGTGTTGGTGCAAATAAAACAGCAAAAAGGGCAGCTGTAATACATTTATTGTTTAATGTTACAGGAACAATTTTGTTTATGTTATTCTTGAGAGTACCTGTTCAAAGGGTAGTATACCTTTTAGCTCCTGTATATGTTCCAAGGCAGATAGCTTTTGGGCATATTTTCTTTAATATTGTAAATGTTATTATATTGTTTCCGTTTTCCGATTGGCTTGTTAAAGCGTCAGAGCTTCTTATCAGGAAAGATGGCCGTGAAACAGACAGTATAACAAAATATATAGATGAAAGAATTTTGGCGGCTCATTCAATTGCATTGACTCAAACGGCAAAGGAAGTGCTGCATTTGGGAAACTTAGTAATGGAGCAATTTGAAACTGCAAAAAATGCATTATTTGAAAATAATGAAGAATTAGTATATAAGGTTTTTGAACAGGAGAAGAAAATCAACAAATTGAATAAGGCGATTTTGGAATACCTCGTTAAATTGGATAAGGTTTCATTAACAAGTGCTGAAAAAGATAAATTATTTGTTTTGATGAATACAACCAGTGATATTGAAAGGGTAGGAGATCATGTTGACAATATTGGAGAGTTAGTCTTAGATAAAATTGAAAACAGCTCAGACTTTTCGGAAGAAGCTACTATGGAAATTGAAAATATGTTTAATATGACTATGGAGGCATACAGGATATCTTTAAATGCACTTGCCGGCGCCAAATCAGATTTATGTAATACGGTTGTCAAGTATGAAGAAGATATAGACAAAATGTATAAAGCTCTAAGAAAGAATCATATTGACAGACTTAATAATCTTATATGCAATCCTAATGCGGGAATAGTATTTTTGGATATGATTAGCAATTTAGAGAGAATAGGAGACCATTCATTAAATATTGCTGAATATATACTTGAAGTAGTGTAGATGCCCTAACCCTGCGAGATGCCCTATATAATCTAACTCTTGTGAGATGCTCTGATATATTAAAAATTTAACAAGATTAGAAAATAATAGTTGATTTATTTAAAGAAATTTTATATACTATAGTTAAGTGAATATTGGATGATATTAACGGGAGAGATTGTTATGTTATTAACAACGCCGAAGGAAATAAGTTATAAATTAGCCATTTTGTAATGACTATCGCAGGCAAAAGGACCGTGGATTGACAAATCTCTGAAAAGCGCAAGCACCGAAGGGGCAATTCTAAGGTATAGAAGAATCTCTCAGGTTAAATGACAGGGCAGGTGGCAGAATATTTTTGATTTTGCCTTCTGCCCTTTTTATCTTTAGGTTGGTGAAAAAAATGATTATTACAAACAATGATTGGGTATTTAATAAATATAAAAATAGTTTGAATGTTGTTTATATTGACGGTACATTTAAAGATGTTTTGATTGCAGTAAGGGACAAGCTTCATATGGGACACGAGCTTTTGACACATCCATTAGGAAGCAGTGTTAAACCAAGTGAAACACCTTATAAATCCATAATGATTACTGATAATAAAAATAATATAAATTTTAATTCAATTTATATGATTGAAAATGCAATAATTACATATGATAAGTTCAATAAAGATAAGTTAAAATTCATAAATGAAAAAATAGCAGAGGACTTAAAATTAATTGATTTAACTGTGCTGGAAAGCGCGTTGAATATATAACTGCCGAAAAATATAAAGGAGGTGAAATTTTTGAAATTAGAATTAGGCTATATTTTTATTAAGGATATTCAGTTTTCTGATGTATCCAAAGTAGAAAATGGTACCCTGTATGTAAACAAGGAAGAAGTAAAAGCATTAATTCTAGAAGATCAAAATTTCAAAAAAGCAGATGTAGAACTTGCCAAGCCGGGAGAAAGTGTTCGTATAATGCCTGTTAAAGACGTTATTGAGCCAAGGGTTAAAGTTGAAGGACCCGGCGGCATATTCCCGGGGATGATTAACAAAGTAGAAACGGTAGGTTCAGGCAAAACAAATGTGCTGAAGGGTGCAGCAGTTTTAACTACAGGCAAGATAGTTGGTTTCCAAGAAGGTATTATTGATATGACCGGTCCGGGAGCTGATTACACACCTTTTTCAAAGCTTAACAACTTGGTTTTAGTGTGTGAGCCAATTGACAGTCTAAAGCAGCATGAGCATGAAAAAGCTTTAAGATTTGCAGGATACAAGGTAGCATTATACCTTGGGGCACTTGCAAAAAATTTAACACCTGATGAAGTAGAAGTATTTGAAACACCAACTTTAGTTGAGGGTTTAAAAATGTATCCCGGACTTCCAAGGGTAGCTTATGTATTCATGCTTCAAAGCCAAGGCCTTTTACATGATACTTATGTTTATGGAGTTGATGCAAAACAGTCATTAACAACCATGATTTATCCTACCGAAGTTATGGACGGTGCCATAGTAAGCGGCAACTGTGTATCTGCATGCGATAAGAATACTACATATCATCATTTGAACAATCCAATCATTCATGATTTGTTTGCAGAACATGGCAAGACATTGAATTTTGTTGGAGTAATCATAACTAACGAAAATGTTTATCTTGCAGATAAGGAAAGATCATCTTACTGGAGTGCAAAACTTGTAGAATTTCTTGGTGTCGACGGTGTTATTGTATCAGAAGAAGGATTTGGAAATCCTGATACAGACTTGATAATGAACTGTAAAAAAATTGAAGCTAAAGGCATTAAAACAGTTCTTGTAACAGATGAATATGCAGGCAGAGACGGTACTTCCCAGTCATTGGCAGATGCAGATGCAAGCGCTAATGCTGTGGTTTCCGCAGGAAATGCAAATGAAGTAATAGAGCTGCCTCCTATGGAAAAATTGATCGGTCATGTTAAGGTTGCAGATGTAATTGCCGGAGGATTTGACGGAAGCTTGCATAAAGATGGAAGCATAACAGCAGAGCTGCAGGTTATTACAGGTGCTACAAATGAAATGGGCTTCAATAAACTTAGTGCTCGATAGGAAGGGAGGAGAAAACAATGATGAAGATTGTTCATTATATTAATCAATTCTTTGCCAATGTAGGCGGAGAAGAAATGGCTCACATTCCTGCTGAAGTAAGAGAAGGCATAGTAGGCCCCGGACTTGCATTCCAGCAAGCATTTAAGGATGAAGCAGAAATTGTTGCTACAATTGTATGCGGAGACTCATATTTTAACGAGAATATGGATGAAGCCAAAAAAACCATAATTGAAATGGTTAAGAAATACAACCCTGATTTATTTATTGCAGGCCCGGCATTTAATGCAGGAAGATACGGAGTTGCCTGCGGTACAATAGCAAAGGCAGTAAAGGATGAACTTAATATACCGGTTTTAACAGGAATGTATGTAGAAAATCCCGGCGCAGACATGTTTAAAAACAACATCTATATCGTATCTACAAAAAATTCGGCCGCAGGTATGCGGGATGCTGTTAAGAAAATGGCTCCACTTGCACTTAAACTTGGTAAGGGAGAAAAAATCGGCGCATCTTCAGAAGAAGGCTATATACCAAACGGTGTAAGAGTTAATTTCTATGAAAAAGAAAGAGGCTCAAAAAGAGCAGTTAAAATGCTGTTGGCAAAACTATCCGGCAAAGAATTCCAAACAGAATTCCCAATGCCTGACTTTGACAGAGTTACAGCAAATCCTGCAGTAAAAGACATTACAAAAGCTAAAATAGCATTGGTTACATCAGGAGGAATTGTTCCAAAAGGAAATCCTGATCATATTGAATCTTCCAGTGCTTCCAAATACGGTAAATATGACATCGATGGAGTTACGGATTTAACCGAAGAGACATATGAAACAGCTCACGGGGGATATGACCCTGTTTATGCAAACCAAGATCCTGATAGAGTATTGCCTGTTGATATTATGAGAGAATTTGAAAAGGAAGGCAAAATAGGAAGTCTTCACAGATATTTCTATACCACTGTTGGAAACGGTACTGCCGTAAAGAGTGCAAAAGCTTTTGCTGAAAAGTATGCAAAAGAACTTAAAGCTGACGGAGTGGATGCAGTTATACTCACATCTACGTGAGGTACCTGTACGCGTTGCGGTGCAACGATGGTAAAAGAAATTGAAAGAGCAGGAATTCCTGTGGTGCATATGTGTACTATAGTTCCTATTTCATTAACAGTTGGAGCAAACAGAATTGTTCCCACAATAGCAATACCTCACCCGTTGGGAAATCCTTCATTGTCTCTTGAAGAAGAAAGAGATATTAGAAGGAAATTGCTTACAAGAGCATTAAAAGCTTTGGAAACAGAAGTAACAGAGCAAACAGTATTCGAAAAATAAGACAGTCAAGCGAAATTCATATCAACCTTTATATTAAAAATTGAATTGTAGAATAATAAGGCATGGTATGAATTTCGCTCAATAGTTTGACCCCTAGACAGAAAAGAGGTGAAATATGAGTAAAGTGTATGATGTATTGATTATCGGAGCCGGTCCTGCAGGGTTATCCGCCGGTATTTATGCGGGGAGAGCAAGACTTAGCACTTTAATAATTGAAAAAGAAAAAGATGGAGGGCAAATTGTCCTCACATCAGAGGTTGAAAATTATCCCGGATGTTTAGAAGGTGAATCAGGTCCTACATTAGTTGACAGAATGTCTGATCAAGCTAAGCATTTCGGTGCTGAAAAAGTGTATGATGAAATTGTGGAAGTAAAGCTTGAGGGCAAAGAAAAAGTTCTTATCGGCAAAAAGGGAGAATACAAAGGTAAGGCAGTAATAATAGCAAGCGGTGCTACATCAAAACCAATTGGATGTCCCGGAGAAAAAACATTCACAGGCAAAGGTGTTTCATATTGTGCAACTTGCGATGCTGCATTCTTCGAAGATTTTGAAGTATTTGTAGTCGGCGGCGGTGATACTGCTGTTGAAGAAGCCCTGTACTTAACGAAATTTGCACGAAAGGTATCTATAATCCACAGAAGAGATGAGCTTAGAGCTGCTAAATCAATTCGGGCAAAAGCGGAAGCCAATCCCAAGGTACATTTTATCTGGGATTCGGTAGTAAAGGAAATTAAAGGTGATGGAATTGTTAATTCAATGGTTTTAGAAAATGTTAAAACTAAGGAATTGACAGAACTAGTTGCAGATGAAGATGATATGACATTTGGAATTTTTGTATTCATCGGTTATGAACCAAAAACTAAAATATTTGAAGGTATTCTTGATATTGAAAAAGGATACCTTGTAACCGATGTAGATATGAAAACAAATATCGAAGGTGTTTATGCTGCCGGTGACATCCGTGTTAAAAGCTTAAGGCAGGTAGTTACTGCGGCAGCTGACGGAGCCATAGCTGCAGTACAGGCTGAAAAATATATAGAAGCACTGTAGGAGGTATGTTATGTTAGTGTTAGATAAGACAAATTTTGAAACTGAAGTATTACAAGGCAAAGGTTACATTTTTGTTGACTTTTTCGGAGACGGATGTGCTCCTTGTGAATCCTTGATGCCTCATGTTGAAGGATTATCTGAAAAGTATGGTGATAAATTAAAGTTTACAAAATTAAATACTACCAAAGCAAGAAGAGTTGCTATTGGACAAAAAGTATTAGGTTTACCTGTTATTGCAATATATAAGGATGGAGAAAAGGTTGAAGAATTGATTAAAGATGATGCAACTCCTGAAAATATAGAAGCAATGATTCAAAAATACATTTAATTGTCATACTGAGGCGAAGCGAAAGATGCCCTAACCCTATTTATTAGAGGTATGGGGACACACCTTTACTATAGGGTTAGTCTTTGTGGTAAAGGAATGTCCCCAAATAGAATTTTCTGAAAAATAGCGGTAGGTCATTCGCAACGAATTCCCAATTTATGCGACCAAAGGGAGCAAATAAATTGGTGAATGAGACTGCGTGATCTCAGGTTTTAAAGAATGAGATTCTTCACTGCGTTCAGAATGACGAGGGCTACGCCTTCAGATGACAATTATTCATAGTAATGACATGAATAAAAATACAAAAAAACAACATAGGAGGAAATTATGAGCTTATTAGAAAACAAAAAAATTATTATAATAGGCGACAGAGATGGAATACCTGGCCAGGCAATTGAAGAATGTGTAAAAACTGCCGGCGGCGAAGTTGTATTCTCATCAACAGAATGCTTTGTCTGAACTAGCGCAGGTGCAATGGATTTGGAAAATCAAAAAAGGGTTAAAGAGTTTGCTGAAAAGTATGGTCCGGAAAATATAGTGGTTATACTTGGAGCAGCAGAAGGTGAAGCAGCAGGTCTTGCTGCAGAAACCGTTACAAACGGAGACCCTACTTTTGCAGGTCCATTGACAGGAGTTCAGTTGGGACTCAGCGTATTTCATATATGTGAACCGGAAATAAAAGACATAGTTGATGAATCAGTTTATGATGAACAAGTGGGCATGATGGAAATGGTATTGGATGTTGACGATATCATTAGTGAAATGTCTGCTATAAGAGAAGAGTTCTCCAAGTATTTATAGGAAGGGCGACACACCTCTAATGTAGGGTTAGTCTCTGTGGGATAGCCATTAGAGGAATGTCCCCGTACTTGTATGGGGACACACTTTCTTTGGAGAAACCTATGGGGTGAGTCAGAAGGAATGTCCCCGAATAGGGGCGACACACTTCTAATGTAGGGTTAGTCTCTGTGGGATAGCATTAGAGGAATGGGGACACACCTCTACTTGAGGGAAAGTCTTCGAGGTTAGAGGAATGTCCCCAATTATAGAATTTGCTTCGTAGATATTGCGAAGCAAATTTTGAATACAAAACTATTATTCAGTAAGATGAATTAAGAAAAATAAGGAAGAGGGACACACCTTTAATGTCCAGATAGTCTTTAGGGTAAGCATTAAAGGAATGTCCCTGTACTTGAATTCCAATTAAAGGAGGTTTCCATGAACAGTGTAATTTTGGGATGTAGTTATATTATGGTTTTTGCACCGGATATGGTTATTAATAACGGTACCACACAGACAACCGAAAGAACGGTAAATCCTAATTCTGAGTATTTAAAAGAAATAAAAAACCATTTAAGAACATTTGACCAAGTTGTAAAGTATTTGCCTAATCAAACATATATAGGAAATATTACACCTGATGAATTAAACAAATATGAAATGCCTTGGTTTGACAAACCAATGGAAGGCGCCGGAAGAGAAGGTAAATTCGGAGAAATTATGCCTCAGGATGAATTTATAGTTCTTATGCAAATTTGTGATGTATTTGATTTAGTTAAACTTGAAAAACAATTCGCTTCCGATACTAAAGCAAAACTTATGAATCATCCACTTTTTGATGAAGGGTTAATAGGAAGAATAAAGGAAGGAGAAGAGTTTGATACAATTAAAAGATATGTAAATACAGAGCATGCTGAGCCGATATATAACAACGGAGAGTTGGTAGGATGTGTTAAAAGAGCGCATGATATTGACCTTAATTTAAGCGGACATGTAATGTTTGAAAATATTGTATCCAAAGCTTCCAATGTTCTTGGTCTATTAAATCTTGTAAGTAAAAATAACATAAACAAAGAAGAAATTGAATACATAATCGAATGCAGCGAAGAGGCATGCGGCGATATGAACCAAAGAGGCGGAGGGAACTTTGCAAAGTCCTGTGCTGAGGTTGCAGGATTCGTTAATGCTACCGGCTCTGATACAAGAGGTTTTTGTGCAGCTCCAACACATGCTTTAATTGAAGCTGCAGCACTTGTCAAAGCCGGGGTTTTTAAAAAAGTTGTTGTATCAGCAGGCGGAAGTACTGCAAAATTAGGTATGAACGGCAAGGACCACATTAAAAAAGGATTACCGATTTTAGAAGATACCATTGGTGGATTTGCTGTATTGATAGGTGAAAATGACGGAGTAAATCCTGAAATTAATCTTGACCTTGTGGGAAGACACACCGTGGGAACGGGTTCATCTCCGCAAGCAGTAATAACATCATTAGTATCGTCATTAGATAAAGCAGGAATGAAAATAACAGACATTGATAAGTATTCCGTAGAAATGCAGAATCCTGAAGTAACAAAACCCGCCGGAGCAGGAGATGTTCCTTTGGCAAATTATAAAATGATTGGTGCATTGGCAGTAAAGCGCGGGGATATAGACAGAAATGAATTGGCTGATTTTACGGTTAAACATGGAATGACAGGCTGGGCTCCTACACAAGGACACATACCTTCAGGTGTACCATACCTTGGTTTTTGCAGGGAAGATATACTTTCCGGCAAAATTAAAAATGCCATGATAGTTGGTAAAGGAAGCTTATTCCTTGGAAGAATGACTAATTTATTTGACGGAGTATCCTTTATTATTGAAGCAAATAAAGGAGGTCAGAAAGAAACGTCCGCAATTTCAGAGGAACAGATAAAGAATTTAATTGCTAACGCATTAAAGGATTTCGCTTCAAATCTGTTAAACGAACAGGAGTGAAGATATGTCTGAAAAACAAGTAAAAAAAACAATAGGTAATGTTTTTAACCAATTGGCTGATACATTAATAAGCGGAGAATACGGTAAAAAACCAAAGGTTGCAGTTACTGCATCAGGAAGCGAGCATGGAGAGGATGAAGTTTTCAAAGCTGCTGCCGCTGCATTAAAGTTTGGTATCGAACCTACAGTTATCGGCACAAAAGCTAATAAAAGTGTTAATACTTTAGTTGTAGATTCAGAAGACGATGCACATAAAAAAATGGAAGAATTGTTGGATACAGGCAGTGTTGATGCGGCCATTACAATGCATTATCCATTTCCTATAGGAGTATCCACCGTGGGAAGAATTATAACTCCCGGTAAAGGAGAAGAAATGTTTATTGCAACGACAACCGGAACTTCTTCGACAGATAAGGTTGAAGGAATGGTTAAGAATGCTGTCTATGGAATAATTACTGCTAAAGCTTGCGGAATAAAAAACCCCACAGTTGGAATTTTAAACGTAGACGGTGCCCGGCAAACGGAAATTGCATTAAACAAGCTTAAAAATAACGGCTATGAAATAAACTTTGCTGAATCTAAAAGATCAGACGGGGGAGCTGTTATGAGAGGCAATGACTTACTTACCGGCTCATGTGATGTTATGGTTATGGATTCTCTTACAGGCAATCTTATGATTAAAATATTTTCTTCCTATACTACGGGGGGAAGTTATGAGTCCTTGGGTTACGGATATGGTCCCGGTATCGGAGAAAACTTCAACAAACTGATACTTATTATTTCAAGGGCTTCAGGTGCTCCGTTGATAGAAGGAGCCATAAAGTTTGCAGGAGAGCTAATCAAATGCAACTGCCTGCAAATAGCCAAAGAAGAATTTGATAAAGCAAAGAAAGCAGGCTTGGATGCAATTTTATCAGAAATTAAAGCATCTAAGAAATCTACGGTGGAAGAAGCAGAAATTGTTGCTCCTCCAAAAGAAGTTGTAACTTCCCAAATATCAGGAATTGAAATTATGGACTTAGAGGATGCAGTTAAATTGTTGTGGAAAAACGGTGTTTATGCTGAAAGCGGAATGGGATGTACAGGACCGATTGTTTTAGTAAGTGAAGCTAAAACAAATGATGCTTTAAAGATACTTGCAGACAATGATTTTATATCAAAAGAACAACTAGACTGCTAAAGATGCCCTTTATGACCTACCCAATTTCTTCGACGACATAGGTATGGGGACACACCTCTACTATGGAGTAAGTCTTTGAGGGCATGAGGAATGTTCCCAAATGGGAAATGGCTGGTAGGTCATTCGCAACGAGTTCCCAATGTATGCGACAGTTAAGGTATGGGGACACACCTCTACTTTAGGGTGAGTCTTTGAAGTAAGAGGAATGTCCCCAAATATATACATTGGTGAACGAGACTGCGTTGACTTGTTGAACAAAAATTCTTCATTATATTGATGAAGAATTTTTTTATTTGAGCTAAATTTTATTACCATTTATAAATAAGTTGAAAATTTATGTTATTTTGGTATAATAGACTTGTGAGGAGTGATACCATGAAAATGGGATTTGAATTAAATCTTTCTCAAACCCAAAAGCTTATAATGACACCGGAATTAAGGCAAGCTATTCAAATCTTGCAATTTAATAATGTCGAATTGACAGATTACATCAATAAACAATTAGAGGTAAATCCTTTTTTGGAGTCTGTCGATAATAAAAGCGATAGCCCTTCAAGTGATGAACATGTAAATGAAAATAAAGAAAATGAAGAATTTGACTGGAGAGAATTAGCTGAAAAGTATGATGATTTCAGTTATAAATCATATGAAAGAAATGCAGATAATGAAAATAAACAATCATTTGAAAGCTATACTTCCAAAAAACTTTCACTGAAAGATCACCTGATGATTCAATTAGGTATCACTGTTAAAACAAACAAAGATAAGCGTATCGGCGAATTCATTATTGAATCATTAGATAATAAAGGCTATTTGGGATGTTCCATTCAGGATATCAGTTTATTAATAAATGAGGATATTGTTGATATTGAAAGGGTTTTAAGGCTTATACAAACTTTTGATCCCGTTGGAGTCGGTGCCAGAGACCTAAGTGAATGTCTGATGATACAGCTTAAGGAAAAAGGAATTCAGGATAAAAATGCATATATTATTGCAGAAAAACATCTTGAAGATATTGCAACAAATAAAATTCAAAAAATAGCTAAAGAGCTTCATATATCTGTTAACAGGGTACAAAACATCTGCGACATAATTAAAATGTTGGAGCCTAAACCATCAAGAGGTTTCATAGTAGACAGTGATAATATAAGGTACATTGTTCCCGATGCAACAATAGAAAAGCTCAATGATGAGTATATAATTATAATTAATGACAGCTACCTGCCCACACTTACTATTAACAGCTACTATAAAAACATGATAAATGAATTAGACGATAAGGAAGCAAGCAAGTTTTTAGCTGATAAACTTAATTCATCAATGTGGCTGATTAAAAGTATTGAGCAAAGAAGGATGACTTTATATAAAGTAATTGAATCAATTATAAAATTTCAAAGGAAGTTTTTTGATGAAGGAAAGATGGCATTAAAGCCTTTAGTTTTAAAGGATGTGGCAGACGATATAGGTATGCATGAATCAACAATAAGCAGGGCTACCAACGGAAAATATGTGCAAACACCCAAAGGTTTGTATGAACTAAAATATTTTTTCGCAAGCAGCTTAAGTGAAACAGATGGCAGCGGAGTATCATCTACAAGTGTTAAATCTTTTATAAGGAAATTAATAGATGAAGAAAGTTCACAAAAACCATTAAGCGACCAAAAGATAACCGAAAAATTAATCGATGAGGGTATAAATATCTCAAGAAGGACTGTAGCAAAGTACAGAGATGAAATGAGAATACCATCATCACCCATGAGAAGAAGATATTAATAAAAAATATGCAGACAGATATGCATATTTTTTTATTTAAATACTGCTACACAATATTTATTAAGTATGATATAATCTATTTGTTACATATTATCCTTATTGCAACGGATTCATGAAATGAGGATAGAATTATAATAAATGTTTTTCAATTACAGGAGGATATATATGGTAAGAGTAGCAATTAACGGATTTGGAAGAATTGGAAGATTGGCATTGAGGCTGATGGCTCAGGATAAAGATTTTCGGGTTGTGGCAATCAACACTAATTCAGATGCAGAAACATTGACATATTTGTTAAAGTATGATACTGCACACGGTAATTTCATGACTGATAAAATTTCCTACAAAGATAACTTAATGTATGTTGATGGTAAAGAAATAATAACATCAAGAGTTAAAGAGCCTGAAAACTGCAACTGGAAGGAATTGGACATTGACTTGGTAATTGACTGCACAGGAAAGTTCAACGACAAGGAAAAGGCGGAAGCTCATATTAAAGCAGGAGCAAAAAAAGTGTTGCTTTCAGCACCGGGCAAAGGCGATTTAAAGACCATTGTTTACAATGTAAACCACAATATTCTCGATGGAACTGAAACTGTTGTATCTGCGGCATCATGTACAACAAACTGTTTAGCTCCCTTAGCAAAAGTATTAAATGGTGAATTTGGAATAGTTAAAGGACTTATGACCACTGTCCATGCCTATACAAATGATCAGAACATTCATGATAACTCACATAAAAAGGGTATAATGGCAAGGAGAGGACGTGCGGCAGCAGCAAATATTGTACCTGCATCGACCGGAGCAGCCAAGACAGTAGGGGTTGTTATGCCTGAATTAAAAGGCAGGCTTGACGGAATAGCTCTTCGTGTTCCCACACTTACGGGCTCTGCTGTCGATTTAACCGTTGAACTTGGAAGGAATGTTACTGTTGAAGAAGTAAATTTAGCTGTTAAAAATGCAGCTAATGAAACTTTGGCATATACAGAAGACCCAATCGTATCAAGCGATGTTATAGGATGTCATTATGCATGTGTTTTTGATGCACTATCCACTCAATTAATCGAAGTTGACGGCAAACAAATGGTTAAATTAATTGCCTGGTATGACAATGAAATGTCGTTTACCGCACAATTGGTGAGAGTAGCTAAATATTGGGGCGAAATGAGATGAGATTCTTCACTGCGTTTAGAATTACATTTACCCTTAGGTTATACAGCAGTATATTAAATACCCTTAATGACATATAATTGTTAATGGAGGTTATCTTGAATAAAAAAACTTTAAAAGACTTAAGACTTAAAGACAAAAAAGTATTAGTGAGATGTGATTTTAATGTTCCCTTTGATAAAGAAGGGAACATAACTGATGATACAAGAATTAGAGCCTCACTTCCTACTATAAAATATCTATTGGATAATGGTGCAGCAGTAATTCTGTTGTCCCATTTAGGAAGACCTGATGGAGAAGCAGACAGGAAATACTCCTTGCAGCCTGTAGCTCAAAGATTAAGTTCTCTTTTAGGCAGGGGCGTTTGTTTTGAAGACTGTGATATTGTAGTTGATGAAAGAGTAAAAACAAATGCAGCAAAGCTTAACCCCGGAGATATAATGCTTCTGCAAAATACGAGGTTTAGAAAAGAAGAAACTAAGAATTCAGGTACATTTGCAAAAGAGCTGTCATCACTTGGTGACTTGTTTGTAAATGATGCATTTGGCACTGCTCATAGGGCACATTCCTCAAATGTCGGGATATGTGAATATCTTCCTTCAGCACTTGGAGCTTTGGTGGAAAAAGAAGTTGAGGTAATGGGAAGGGCTTTAAGAGAACCAAAAAGGCCTCTTACGGCTATCTTAGGCGGAGCAAAGGTTTCTGACAAAATAGCAGTAATTGAAAATTTACTTAATATTGCAGATAATGTTTTAATCGGGGGAGGTATGATGTATACTTTCCTTAAGGCAAAGGGATATAATACGGGAAGCTCGCTTTTGGAAGAAGATAAAGTTGAGCTAGCCAAGGATATAATTGAAAAAGCTACAGATAAAATAATATTGCCGGTTGATACAGTTGTGGCAAAAGAATTTAAAAATGATACCGAATTCTTAACCACGGATGCCGATAAGATTCCTGATGAATACATGGGACTTGATATCGGAGAAAAGACTGTGGAAATGTTTATAGATGTAATAAATAATTCAAAAACAATAATTTGGAACGGTCCATTAGGTGTTTTTGAAATGGACAACTTTTCTAATGGAACCAACAAGGTAGCAAAAGCAATTGCAGATAACAAGGATGCCATATCAATAATTGGCGGAGGCGACAGTGCAGCTGCTGTTGAAAAGATAGAACTATCAGAAAACTTTACCCATATTTCCACCGGTGGCGGAGCATCGCTTGAATTCTTGGAAGGCAAAGTACTGCCTGGAATTGAGGCAGTAGATAATAAGAGAAAAAAATTAATTGCAGGCAACTGGAAAATGAACAATGATACGGAAGAAAGTCTTAATTTGGCAAGAAGCTTAAGCACTTCAAAACTGAATAAGGATGTTGATGTACTGATTTGTCCGCCCTTTACATCATTATATCCGGTAATTAATGAACTTAAAAATTCTTCAATAAAAGTAGGAGCACAGAATATGCACTTTGAAGACAGCGGTGCTTTTACAGGAGAAGTTTCACCAATTATGCTAAAAACCATAGGTGTTGAATATGTAATAATCGGACATTCAGAAAGAAGACAACATTTTGGTGAAACTGACATTACAATTAACAAAAAAGTAATAGCTGCCTTAAAACATGGCCTTAAACCAATTCTTTGCGTTGGAGAATCTTTGGAACAAAGAGAAGCAGGTGTTGAAAAGGAAACGGTAAGAGCTCAATTAATAAATGATTTAGCCGGCATAGGCATAAAGGAAGGATTAAAGATTGTTGTTGCATATGAGCCTATATGGGCTATAGGAACCGGCAGGACAGCTACAAGTGCTCAGGCTAATGAAATGTCATCATTTATAAGAAATGTTTTATCAGATATTTTTACTGAAGATGTTGCAGAAAATATAGTAATACAATATGGAGGCAGCGTAAAAGCTTCCAACGCTCGAGAAATAATGCTTCAGTCCGATATAGACGGTGCATTGGTGGGAGGCGCCAGCTTA
>ENA-UOOR01002585-UOOR01002585.1-fermentation-metagenome-genome-assembly--contig:-NODE-2585-length-17995-cov-8.189298_pt1 | contig 17995 bp, 10 predicted proteins | sample MGYA00245780_ERZ724029 | MGnify/ENA primary metagenome ERZ724029 (study PRJEB28704, sample SAMN03018315) | fermentation metagenome | biome: anthropogenic terrestrial biome; feature: soil; material... | reverse complement strand
GATCCGGGAAATTCTGCCGGGGATGAAGCTGGACAGGTACAAGAACCACAGCATAGAAGTGCTGGTGGACAAGCTGATCGTGTCCAACAAGTTTGAAGACAAGCTCAAATCGAGTGTCAGGACAGCCATGAAACAGGGTTCGGGATTGATCCTGATCCAGGATGGCGCGTCTGGTGAGGTGCGTCACTACAGCCGCGAGCTGATGTGCCCTACCACCGGATTATCCTACAACGAACCGGCACCGCACAATTTTTCGTTCAACTCGCCGTTAGGTGCATGCCCCAAATGCAAAGGAATGGGAACCATCGACTCCATCGATACGGAAAAGGTCATTCCCGACCCGTCGGTAAGTATTGCCAGGGGAGGGATCGTGCCGCTTGGAAAAGAAAAAAGCAACCTGTTTTTCTGGCAAGTTGCAGCCATTTGTGAAAAATACGGGGTTACGTTGCAAACACCCATCCGCGATATTCCGCAAGATGCCATCGACGAAATTATTTACGGGACAGACGAACGCCTGAAAATCAAAAACGAGTCGCTGGGCAACTCCAACTACATGGTAAGTTACGAAGGAATTGCCAAGTACATCGACATGCAACAGGACGATGACGCGTCGGCTTCTGCGCAAAAATGGGCGGGACAATTCATATCGACATCGGTCTGTCCCGAGTGTAACGGGCAGCGGCTCAATCGGGAGGCGCTTCACTTTAAAATAAACGGCAGAAACATTGCCGAGCTGTCGCAGATGGATATCCAGCAACTCTACGACTGGATTGTAGATGCCGGGGATCACGTCTCGGAAAAACAGCGGCTCATTGCCGAAGAGATCAACAAGGAGATTCTTTCGCGGTTGCGTTTCCTTATCGATGTCGGACTGGGTTACCTTTCCCTCTCCCGTGCATCGGCATCGCTCTCGGGCGGGGAAAGCCAGCGCATCCGGCTGGCTACGCAGATCGGTTCCCAACTGGTAAACGTACTGTATATTTTGGATGAACCCAGTATCGGGCTGCATCAAAGGGATAACCACCGGCTGATCGATTCGTTGAAAAAACTGCGCGATTCGGGTAACTCCGTAGTGGTGGTAGAGCACGATAAAGAGATGATGCTTGCATCCGATTATGTGGTGGACATGGGTCCGTTTGCCGGACAAAAAGGGGGTGAAGTGGTTTTTGAAGGCACTCCCGAAGAAATGCTCAAAAAGAATACGCTCACGTCCAACTACCTGAACGGAAAAATTGAGATAAAAACACCCGGGAAACGGCGCAAAGGAAACGGCAAAACGCTGGTTGTGGAAGGAGCAACGGGCAACAACCTGAAAAATGTCACCGTACAATTTCCCCTGGGGACATTCATCTGTGTCACAGGCGTGTCGGGGAGCGGAAAATCTACGCTAATCAACGAAACGCTACAACCCATCCTGAGCCAGAAATTCTACCGCTCCCTCAAGGACCCGATGCCGTACAAAAAGGTACACGGCGTAAAAAATGTGGACAAAGTGGTCAGCGTTGACCAGTCCCCCATCGGCAGAACACCCCGCTCGAACCCGGCCACCTACACGGGTGTGTTCAGCGATATCCGCACCCTGTTTTCCGGAATGCCCGAAGCAAAAATCCGCGGCTACAAACCCGGCCGATTCTCGTTTAACGTAAAAGGAGGGCGTTGTGAGACCTGTGGGGGAAACGGATACAAAACACTGGAAATGAACTTTCTCCCCGACGTGATGGTTCCTTGCGAAAGTTGCCACGGGAAAAGATACAACCGGGAAACACTGGAAGTACGGTTTAAGGGGAAATCCATTGCCGACGTACTCAACATGTCGATCAACGAGGCAGTGGATTTCTTTGAAAATGTACCCAACATTCTGCATAAGATAAAAGTGCTTCAGGAGGTTGGCCTGGGATACATCAAACTGGGACAGTCGTCCACAACACTATCGGGTGGGGAGAGCCAACGGGTGAAACTGGCGGCCGAACTGGCCCGTACCGACACCGGAAATACGCTTTACGTGCTGGATGAGCCCACCACCGGATTGCATTTCGAGGACATCAGGATCTTGCTGGGAGTACTTAACAAGCTGGTAGACAAGGGAAACACAGTAATTGTCATCGAACACAACCTCGACATCATCAAGTGTGCCGATTACATCATTGATCTTGGGCCGGAAGGCGGGGAAAAAGGAGGAAACGTACTTGTCGCCGGGACACCCGAAGAAATAATCAGGCACAAGGACAGTTACACGGCGGAATACCTGAAGAAAGAGTTGTGAGGGGACAAGGAGCAAGGACCCTCCGGAGAAAAAATAAAATTAAAAAGTTAAAAATCAGGTTTTCCTGAACTTTTCAACCACCCTCTTGTTATAGTTTTCGAGGAAGAGCAAAGGAGTGTAACAAAGCACGGGTTTACCTAAACCCAACAAAATAAAATAAAAAACATGACAAAAATCACATTTAAAGGCAACCCGGTAAGCACCGGAGGCAATTTACCCGGTGTGGGATCGCCGGCACCCGATTTTTTGCTGGTCAAAACGGATCTTTCGGAGTTAAAATTATCCGACCTGAAAGGTAAAAACGTAGTTTTAAACATTTTCCCGAGCCTGGACACCGGCGTTTGCGCCGCTTCCGTCCGCAGGTTCAACAAGGAAGCCAGCTCCTTGAACAATACAACCGTTCTCTGCATTTCGGCTGATCTGCCGTTTGCTGCCGGCCGTTTTTGCGGCGCTGAAGGATTGGAGAACGTGGTTACACTTTCCACCTTTCGGGACGGCTCTTTTGCCGACAAGTACGGGGTGCTGATGACGGATGGTCCGCTTCGTGGATTATTGGCACGTGCTGTCGTGGTTGTCAACCCCGACGGGAAAGTTGTATATACCGAACTGGTCCCTGAGATTGCACAGGAGCCGGATTATGATTCTGCAATCAACTCGATAGTGTAGTTTGTTTCATGAAGATTGTGTTAACAAGAAAAGTCTGCGAAGTGATTCGCGGGCTTTTCACTTTTCAGGTACGCACAAAATTGTCATTTAGTGAACTTCTGCATGTCTGGATTTTAAGAGAAGATTAGTTGTTATCTTAACACATGCGAAACTTAAATAAATAATAAAACAAACATGAAATCAGTCATCGGAATCATTCTTATCGCGGGAGCCGTCATTCTCGGCTATCTCGGCATCACAAACCTGCAAAAAAGTTCAAAATCGGTAGAAATCCTCGGCATTGAAATCACGGCTGAGGACAACAAAGGCAAGGAGATCGCCTATATCGAGATCGGTGTCGCCGTTATTACCTTGATTGGAGGAATCTATTTACTTGGGCAAAAGAAAAGATAATCCAACACAAAACCGGCTTTTTCTTTATTTATAAATCCCATAAAGCTTTACATCTAAGTTTCTTTTTATTACTTTTGTAATAAATTTACCAACTCAACTCCTGTTTTTCATCGGGTTAACGGCCAATCGATGAGAAATTTTACGTATGGCAAAATCTACAAAACGAAAACGAAAAAATACAACAGCTTCCTCTGCTAAAAAGCGGAGAACCGCCGTAATCAGCTTTTTTAAAAATGAAAGGGTCCGTTTCATTTTTGGCATTCTCGTTGCTTTCTTGGGGATATTCACGCTGCTGGCAATCGTCTCTTTCTTTTTTACCGGTGCGGCCGATCAAAGCAAAGTGCTCAACAAATCTTTCTGGGAGCTGACGCAGGATAAACAACTGGAGGTAAATAACTGGACAAGTACCGGTGGCGCTTTTTTAGCAGAGACACTTGTAAACAAATGGTTTGGCATATTTTCGATACTCATCCCTTTCTTCGTCATTTACCTGGGGCTGAGAATGATGAAAGTTTCCGATTTCAGTTTCATAAAAGCGCTGCTCATTACCGCTTTCGGATTGGTTTGCGGCTCCATTACCAGTGCTTTTATCTTCGGACGGCTCTTTCCCAGGAGCCACATCAACTGGGGAGGTGCACACGGAAGCCAGATCGAACACCTGCTCGAAAGCAGTATCGGAGTCCCGGGAATGATTCTTCTCGTTCTTCTGTTTATACTCATCATCGTGATCGTCTTCCGGCAAAGCTCAATGCACAAGATCCAGGAGACACTCATCAATAGCAAACCCACGTTTAACGGACACAGGGAGAGCGAAACCCCGATTAGACCGGAGCTTGACAAAAAAGAAGAACCGGAGGAAGAAGGAAAGCCGGGGATCTGGAAAAAACTTTTCCCTTTCAAAAAGAAAGAGGAGACGGAACCGGAAGTTATGGAGCAACAACATAGGGAACAAGCACCTGTTTCCGTTACACAGCCCCCTATCTGGAAAAAGGAGCCTGTGAACGACGGGTTTGAGGTCTATGTTCCGAAAGACGAAATACAGGTTGCCGAAAATAAACCCGAAGAAATAGCCTCTCCGGAATCAGCCGAAGAGACTGACGGAGGAGCAGATCCGGATGTGGAAATTCTGGAAGACTACGATCCCAAAAAAGACCTTTCCTCGTTTGCATTTCCCACCATGGATTTGCTCAAGGTATACAACACCGGCAACAGGCAGGTTGATATGCAGGAGCAAAACGAAAATAAAGACAAAATTATCCGTACCCTGCGTAACTACGGGATAGAGATCACATCGATAAAAGCGACCGTCGGGCCGACAATTACGCTCTACGAGATCGTTCCCCAGGCAGGAGTCCGGATCTCACGGATACGCAACCTGGAAGACGATATCGCCCTGAGCCTCTCGGCACTGGGGATACGCATCATTGCACCCATGCCGGGTAAAGGAACAATCGGCATAGAAGTGCCCAACAAGGACCCGCAGATCGTATCCATGCAATCGGTAATAGCCTCCGTCAGGTTTCAGGAGTGCACGTACGATCTGCCGGTAGCGCTTGGAAAAACCATCACCAACGAGGTGTTCATTTTTGACCTGGCAAAAATGCCGCACTTGCTGGTCGCCGGAGCAACCGGACAAGGAAAGTCGGTAGGATTGAATGCAATCATCACCTCCTTGCTATACAAAAAACATCCGTCGGAAATGAAGATGGTGCTGATCGATCCCAAAATGGTGGAATTCAACATCTACTCCACCATCGAAAAGCATTACCTGGCTAAGCTTCCCGATGAGGAGAAAGCCATCATCACCGATGTAACCAAGGTTACCCAAACCTTAAACTCCCTCACCAAGGAGATGGACGACCGGTACGAACTGCTGATGCGTGCCCACGTCCGTGCCATCAAGGAATACAACGAGAAGTTCATCAAACGCAAACTTAATCCCAAAAACGGACACAGGTACTTGCCCTATATCGTGGTGGTGATCGATGAGTTTGGCGATCTGATCATGACCGCCGGAAAAGAGATCGAGATGCCCATCGCACGCATCGCGCAGAAAGCACGCGCCGTGGGCATGCATATGGTGATCGCTACACAACGACCCACGACCAACATCATTACCGGAACCATCAAGGCTAACTTCCCCGCCCGGATGGCTTTTCGCGTAACCTCACAAATCGACTCCAGAACCATTCTCGACGCCACCGGCGCCAACCAGCTCATTGGACGGGGCGACATGCTTTTCTCTCAGGGGAGCAACCTGATTCGCATCCAGTGCGCGTTTGTCGACACACCCGAAATAGAGGAAATCTCCCAGTACATCGGTAAACAACGGGGGTATGAGTCTGCATTTGCCTTACCCGAAGTGGTGTCGGCAGATAGCGAGGATAAACCCGGCGCGGTAGACCTGAACGAACGGGACACCCTTTTCGACGAGGCAGCCCGCCTTATTGTAATCCACCAGCAGGGATCCACCTCCCTGATTCAGCGAAAATTCTCCATCGGTTACAACCGGGCAGGCAGGCTTATGGATCAACTGGAAGCCGCCGGGATAGTAGGACCTGCACAAGGTAGCAAGCCCCGGGATGTATATATTTCGGACGAATACTCCCTCGAGAAACTGCTGGATTCGCTGAGGTAAAACCCGGGTCACGGAATAAACCTAACGCCTTTTTTACAGTCCAACCCATCAAACCAATCCGTTAAAAGGAGAACAACATGAAAAAATATATATTTACCGTTACAGCACTGTTGGCCGTATCTGCTGGATTCGCACAACCTGCCGTAAATGCCCGGAACATCCTGGATAAAGCATACAGCGCCTACGAAAATTCCAACGGCATCAAGATGGCATTCAACATCACCAGCACCGATGAGAATGGGACGGTATACCAATCCCAGAAAGGAACGGCGCGGGTTAAAGGCAACAAGTTCAAAATCGAAACGTCAACCATCGATACCTGGTTCGACGGAAAAACCCAGTGGGTTTTGATGAAAGAACTCAACGAAGTAAACATCAGCCACCCCTCAAACGAAGAGGTTGCCTCCATCAGCCCACTGGCCTTGCTGAGCATGTATAAAACCGGGTTCACGCTGGACGCCCCTGCTTCGGAAATCATTAACGGGAAAAATGCATTCGTTATAAACCTGTCTCCAACGGGAAGCAAAAGTGATTTCAAAGAAATCTCCGTGGCCATCGAGAAAAAAAACAACTCCGTTTTGCAGGTGGATATCACGCTGAAAAACGGGATGAGAAACAAAATCGATATCGGCGATTACAACACCAATTACAACTTCGCCGATACTGAATTTATCTTCAACAAAGACCACCACAAAGGAGTTGAAGTTGTGGATTTGAGATAAATGGACGATAGAAATTTACTATATCCATTTCACGGATAGAAGAATAATCGTACCTTTGAGCCAATTATTAACATCACGGCCTTCCCTAAACCAAAGGGAAGGTTTTTTAAACATATTGCGATTATGAGAGATAAAGTAAGATGCCTGATCATCGGGTCGGGACCCGCAGGATACACGGCTGCGATCTATGCTTCACGCGCCAACCTGGAGCCCGTCTTATTTGAAGGATTACAGCCCGGCGGACAACTGACAACCACAACCGAAGTGGAAAATTTCCCCGGCTATCCCGAAGGAATCACCGGTCCGGAACTGATGGAAGACCTGAAAAAACAAGCTCAGCGATACGGGACCGAGGTCTATCCGGGAAGAGCCACCTCCGTCGACTTTTCGGTACGCCCGTTTAAGGTAACAATCGACAACGAGCAGGTGATTGAAGCCGACACGGTGATTATCTCTACCGGCGCAACCGCCAAGTACCTGGGGCTGCCCGATGAGACCAAATACGCCGGACAAGGGGTTTCTGCCTGCGCCACCTGCGACGGGTTTTTCTACCGCAAAAAAAAGGTCGCCGTGGTAGGCGGTGGTGATACCGCCTGCGAAGAAGCGACTTACCTGTCCGGGCTGGCCGACAAGGTCTACCTGATCGTGCGTAAACCGTACCTGCGCGCATCCCAGATCATGCAGGAGAGGGTAATGAACAATCCAAAAATTGAAATTCTTTTCGAGCACAATGCCGTAGGGTTGTACGGAGAAAAAGGCGTGGAGGGAGTGCACCTGGTAAAACGCATGGGCGAAACCGATGAAGAGAAAATTGATCTCGCCATAGATGGTTTTTTCCTGGCTATCGGACACACACCCAATACCGACATCTTTAAAAGCTTTTTGGAACTCGACGAGGTGGGATACATCAAGATAGACAATCCAACATCCAAAACCAACATCGAAGGTGTTTTTGCCGCAGGCGACGTCGCCGATCCGCATTACCGTCAGGCTATTACAGCTGCAGGGATGGGGTGCCGCGCCGCCATGGATGCCGAGAGGTACCTGTCGGAAAAAGGATTGTGATTCCTTTCAGCAGTTACAGCGGCCTTTCTAATTAATTATTTTTAAGAACAAAGGCTCGGTAGTGAATAGTTGTTTAAAATTAAACAACTATTTTTTTGTTAAAATGTTTCTGTAATAAAACAAAAGAACCTATCTTTGTAAGCATTTTGAAACCTATTGGTTTCTTTTTATTAATTAAAACAAAAAATCACATCATTAAAAGGGCCTCACGACAGCACAAAGACAAAAAATTATTTTTAAACACGCGCACAAGTCTGGATTACTTATTAAATCAATTTAAAAATTAGAGGGAATGAAAAGTAAAAATCTTTTTTCGACAAAAGGCTTTTTCACACTCCTGTTGAGTGTATTTGCCTTTTCTATTTCTGCTCAAAACGTAACCGTAAACGGCACTGTAACGGACGACACAGGACTTGAAGTCATCGGTGCAACGGTAATCGTGGCAGGCGATGCAAGCCGGGGAACCGTAACGGATTTCGACGGTAAGTATACATTAAGCAATGTTCCGTCCAACGGTTCGTTGCAGATCAGTTACGTGGGAATGGTCACTCAGACTATTCCGGTGAACGGGCGTACAACCATTGACGTAGTACTCACGGCCGACAGTGAACTGCTGGACGAACTGGTCGTTACCGCGTTGGGAATGAAACGTCAGCAAAAGGCATTGGGTTACGCGATGAAAGAGCTGAAAGGCGACGAGTTGATATCCAACATCATCAATCCTGTTGCAGCCTTACAAGGGAAAGTCGCAGGGGTTGAAATTGCCCAGTCTGACGGTGGTATGTTTGGCTCTACGAAAATATTGATTCGTGGAGCATCCACTTTAGGTAAGAACAACCAGCCTATCTATGTTGTGGACGGTGTTATCCTTGACAACGCAATATCCAATTCAGGGGATGCAGACTGGAACCAAGCGGCCAACGACTACGGGAATGAATTGAAAAACCTCAACCCCGAAGATTTTGCGACCGTATCAGTATTGAAAGGCGCTGCTGCAACGGCACTCTATGGATCAAGGGGGTTGAACGGAGCGGTTGTCATTACCACAAAGAGTGGACAGGGCCGTAAAGGGCTTGGCATACAGGTATCGCAAACTTTCGGTACTGATTATGTATACAAGCAACCCAGAATGCAAAACGTTTATGGCCCCGGTGCCATGGCTGGCTATGTAGATTACGGCACCCAAAAACCTGACGGCACCTATTACCAGTTCGACAATCAACGCCAATTCATGTTGAACGCCGACGGAAAACATACGTTGATGGGCGACTGGGACTGGGAAGGATACGGACCCAAGTACGACGGATCCGAAATTGAATTCTACGACAAATCCTATCGGGCCTACCTGCCTGTTAAAAACAACTTTAAGGATGCGTATAATTTAGGATTTAACTCCAACACCAATGTAGCGATCAGCGGCGGAAACGATAAAACCACTTTCTACACCTCCTTGGGTTTTTTGCACAATCAGGGAACGTTGCCTAATAACGATTTCAAACGATTAACACTTTTAACAAAGGCTTCTCACAATATCACGGACAGGGTAAGCCTGGAAGCAACACTCTCGTTTGCCAATTCTATGCCAAGAAATGCCCAACCAAACATTGGGGAGTATTTTATTGACGGAACGTGGTCACGCTCCTACGATTCGAAGTTTTTAAAGGATAAGTATAAGGGAGAACATGGCGGACTGGCAAGCACCTCATATGGTGACGTTTACGGTTCCGTTCCTGGAAGAGGGCTTTGGTGGAGCATTTACGAAAACGATTACAGGCGAAAAGAAACCTCGGTACGGCCCGGACTTATTTTAAGGGTACAGCTGACCGATTGGCTTGACCTGACCACGGAAGGAAATTTAAATTACTACTACACGCGTGACGAAAGCAAGGAATTAGGCAGTGGATACGCTAATGAAGGAGGATATTACTCAACGTCTCAATATACGAAAGAACAGACAAACTTCTACAGCACGCTCAACGCAATGAAAAGCTTCGGTGATTGGACAATCGGCGGATTTTTACGTGGCGAGTATTACAACAACACGGAACAGTACAGCCGGCTTTGGACAAATGGAGGACTGGTAGTTCCCGGACAATTCTTCATCGGAAACTCAAAAGACAATGTAGGTTACGATGGATACATCAGCGGCCAAAAGAGAATGTACTCCATTGCTTCACAGTTCAGTGCAAGTTGGGCCGATCAGGTATTTGTGGATATCACCGGACGCAACGACTGGTCTTCCTCACTCGTATATTCCGACGGACACGGCACATTCTCCTACTTCTATCCCTCCATATCCGGTTCATGGCTGTTGCACAACACATTAAACTTGCCGGACTGGATATCATTCATGAAAATTCGCGGCTCATGGGCACAAGTAGGAAACGACACCAGCCCCTACATCATCAACACAGCCTATTCAATGGCAACTTCCACAACCAACAACGGGAAAACATATTCGCTGGAGTTACCATCAACGGTATATGACGCAAACCTGAAACCGGAACGCAAGAATGCGTGGGAAGTCGGGTTGGATTGGCGTTTCTTTAATAACCGTATCAATTTGGATATGGCTTACTACAAAGAAAATACCTACAACCAGATCATGTCGATAGCCGTACCTTACGTATCGGGTATCAGCAACCAATTTGTAAATGCCGGTAATATTCAGAATCAAGGTGTGGAGATAGCGCTCAACACGGTTCCCTACACAAGCAAGGATTTAGAATGGACGCTCGATTTTACGTACACTAAAAATAACAACAAAATTATTTCGCTGCACGAGAACGTGGCAGACTATATCCGGTTGGACGGCGACGTGGCATACGGCAATTACCGCATCGGATCCGTGGCAAAAGTGGGTGAATCTTACGGTATATTGATGTCTGACTCTAAAAAAGCGATAGACGAAAAAACAGGACTGCCGATTTTAAACTGGTCGGACAGCAGACGTTTTGCCTATTACAAACGAAGCGGAAAAGCAGAAATCATCGGTTCCATGGTACCCGATTTCATGGGATCCGTTTCTACCGGGCTTCGCTACAAGGACTGGAGTCTGCGGGCTTCAATGGACATGCGTTTCGGAGGATACGTTGCCTCTTACGGATCTCGTTACGGCACCTCGTATGGATTTACAGAAGCTTCGCTGAAATATTCGGCTCCCGAGTACGGAGGAGTTACATGGACATCCAAATACGACAACATAACCTACAACGACGGACTTATACCGGAGGGCTTACTTGCCGGAGGAACTTCCATCACGCAACCCGACGGCACGAAGTACGTAGTGGCAGAAGGAGGCGAAACCTATCAATCTTTGTTTGAAAAGGGCAAAATTGAACCCACTCACGCTTCTCCGTGGCACTACTTCACCAACAGCTGGGGACAAGGTGTAGTTAACGATTCCTGGGTATCAAAACTTAACTATATCGCTTTACGCGAAGTAACATTAAGTTACAGGTTACCACAGGAAATGGCTCAGAAAATCAAAGCAACCAACTTAAATTTATCCCTCACCGGACGTAATCTGGGTTATCTGCTCAACAACATGCCTAACGGTGAAAATCCTGAATCGGTTCGAGGCACTTCGGTATCGGAATTCCGTGTACGTACATTCTCGCCCTTTACAGCCAATTATATGTTCACCATAAATATAGGATTTTAATTGTTTGATAATTTAATATATACAGAACAATGAAAAAAATAAAATATATCGTAACAGTTTTCCTGAGCGGGATACTTCTCGTAGCGACAAGTTGCCGTGACGACATGGCAAAAATTAACTCCAATCCCTCTCAGGTTACAGATGCCAATATTTCGTACCTGTTTGCACAGTCGGTAATCAGTTTTGAACCGAGTGGCTATCTTCTTTGGTTCTACAACGCAGCAATGACCTACAAATGGGGACAGATGGGTGTTCCAACCGGTGGCTTTACATCCACCTATACACAAACTACTGCCACAGGCGATCAAGGTTCGCAGTACATAGCGGTATTGAAATATGCCCGCGACATTGAAAACATCCGCAACAATATAGATCCGGCAGAAGCCGCGAAATACGCCAACATTGCCGCCTGCGTGGATATTCTAACTGTTTACCTGGGTATTTTCGATAGTGACATGTACGGTGACCGTCCTTTCACAGAAGCTGCCAGGGCACGTTACGGAGGCACATTAACTCCGAAATACGATAAGGTTACCGACCTTTATGATTTGTGGCTCGTGACTTTGGACAAGGCGGCAACAACCTTGACCACGTCCAAGGATCAGATTTTTCCCCCAAACCAGGATGTCGTCTATAAGGGCGACGTAGCTAAATGGGCAAAATTAGCCAATTCCATGAAGCTGAAAATTGCTTCCCGGTTAATCTCTCAGGATAAAACCAAAGCGCTTTCCATTGCAACGCAGGTGGCATCGGCTCCGATGGGCGTACTGGATGGAAGTGCAGATGACTTCCTTTTCAACAAGGCAAATGCTATTACGAAAGACGATGGAGACAAAGTTTATCACTGGAACAACGGTTTTCTTGAAAGTACGGCATCCAGCCAGCGAGTAGTTGATTTCATGCTAAAAAACAAGGACCCCCGCGTCCGTTTCTTCTACAGAAAAAACAGTTGGAACTCAACAATCGTACAAGGATTTTTCGATCAGGGAAAAGCCGTTCCTGCCTATATTTTGGATAATGTAAATTATACCGAGACAGGAGGTAAAAAAACATTCGTATCCTGGAAAGGCATGGGAGAACCCTGGGTGCGCTACTACGGATTGCCGGTGGAAATGGACGCGGCTCAAAACCCCGCCGTATACGGTGATTATTTCGATTACAGTAACCGCTCTAAATTAAAGATTGGAGATGCAGAGAAAACGTATACCCCTTTCTCCGGATTTCAGCAGGAGATGATCATTGGCCGTTACGATTTCACACTGCCCACACTCCCCGGCGGGCCGGTCATACAAGACCTGGACAACAACCCGTGGTACGGCATGTATATGTCAACGGCTGAAGTGAACCTCTACCTGGCGGAGTTTAAGCTACTGGGCGCAAACCTGCCCAAAACAGCATCGGAGTATTTCAACAAAGCGTTAAGGGCTTCCGTAGAAGAATACGACAGATTGGCCGAATTGAATAAAATCCCTTATTACGGCAAAACGTACGACTATGATCCGAACGAGAAAGTAATTGACTTGCAAAATGGAGAGATTGATGCCATGTTGGCAAATGCCGATTACCAACTAACCGGAAACACGGCGTTGGATCTGGAAAAAATTTACATACAGCAATTGTTGCACTTCACTTTGTTCCCGAACGATCAATTTGTAACTGTTCGCCGGTCAGGATGCCCGAAATCAAGCTCTACGCTGATTGAGTGGGAGAATTTCACGAGCGTCCCCAACAATGCTATTCCGCGTCGCTTTGAAGTAGGCTCACCCTCTCCGACCGATCTGATGTATCAAATCCTGATCGACGCATATCAGTCACAAGGTTTTACCCCGGGATCCAGCCAGGATGGTACGCTGTTGAATTCCGAAAGGGTATGGCAGGATATCAATGCTCCCCAGTTTGGTCAAGGTCCTAAATAACAACCTGCCCACTCAAATTCTTACCGTAAATCAGAGCTGTTTTTTCGGCTCTGATTTTTTTGTTTCCCTCACAAAAAGTATCTTTACACAACTTTTAAACAGTCAATTAAAACGGAAGTGAAAAAAATAATATTCTTTTTCTCGGTCATAACATTGTTCCTTGCTCCCCAACTACATGCACAAAAGAAAAGAATGATGCTGTTCGACGAGTACTTGAACGGCATTGTCCTGATGAAAAACAAGGCGAAAACTTCGGCAAAGCTCAATTACGATACGGCAAACAAAAAAATGATGTACCTGCAAGACAACGATGAGATGATTTTACTCAATTATAATCAGGTAGATACCGTGTATATCGCCGACAAAAGATTTATTCCGCTCCATACGATGTACCTGGAAGTTGTTCATACAAAAAACAACGAAATTTTTATTGATTGGGTACTTAAAGACAGGTACAGGGGAAACCGGGGAGCCTACGGACAAATTACTCAAAACAAAGTAGAAACGATAAATACTGCACATTGGACGAACAACGAATATAAAATTCAAACCGCGGAAGTGCTTGAACGTGAAAATGCAAATGCCTATTGGATATACATGGACGACAAGCCGGTCAGGTGCCGAAACGAAAAAGATTTATTGAAATGTTTTCCAAACAAGAAAGAAGAAATAAAGGCATTCGTAAAAAACGAAAAACTCAATTTCAAAAATCCCGCCGACGCAATACGAATTATCGATTTCTGCTTGCAATAAAAATTACACTCATGAAAATAAAAACTCTTTCCACCGTTTTATCCTTCATCTTCATTTCTACTGCATCCCCCCAACAAGGATTCGTTCATCAACAATCGGAAGGATACGTGGTCCCGACGGACGAGAAAGTACTGCAGAAACTCGACCGGTGGCAGGATCTCAAGTTCGGCGTGCTGTTCCACTGGGGATTATACTCCGTTCCCGGAATTGTGGAATCGTGGTCGATATGTTCCGAAGATGTGGACTGGATACCGCGCGACAGCACCATGACCTATTCCGATTACAAAAAGTGGTACTGGGACTTAAAAGATCAGTTTAACCCCACGGATTTCGATCCCGATCAGTGGGCAACGGTCATGGAGAAAGCCGGGATGAAATACGCCATCTTTACCACCAAGCATCACGACGGATTCAACATGTTCGACACCGGAGAGACCGATTTCTCCATCGCCAACGGACCTTTTAAAAACCATCCGAAAGCCGATGTGGCCAAATTTGTATTCGAAGCCTTCCGAAAGAAAAATTTTATGATTGGCGCCTATTTCTCCAAGCCCGACTGGCACAACCAGAACTACTGGTGGAACTACTACGCCACACCCAACCGAAGTGTAAATTACAAAATCGAAAGGCACCCGCAACGTTGGGAGAATTTCAAAAAATTCACCTACAATCAGCTGAACGAGATAACCTCCAATTACGGAAGTATGGATATCCTGTGGCTGGATGGCGGATGGGTAGCTCCTCCTCGACAGGATATCGATATGGATCGTATCGCAGGAATGGTTCGCAGGAATCAACCCGGAATTCTGATTGTGGACCGGACAGTTAAGGGCAAACACGAGAACTACCAGACCCCCGAAAGATCCATTCCCGATGAACAGCTGCCGTTTCCCTGGGAAAGCTGTATTCCCCTGAGCAACGATTGGGGATGGGTTCCCAATGCCCCGTATAAATCGGCGCGGAAAGTCATCAATACGCTTATCGAGATCACCGCCAAGGGCGGATGTTTGCTTTTGGGTGTGGGACCAACGGCGCAGGGCTTAATTGAACAACCCGTAGCAGAACGGCTGGAAAAAGTGGGCGAATGGCTCGAAGTTAACGGAGAGGGAATTTACAACACCAGAACCACACCCGGTTATAAAAGCGGGAACACCTGGTTTACCGCCGGAAAAGACAAGAAACGGTTGTACGCCATCTATGCGTTGCCCGAAAACGAACAACTTCCTCCCACCATCGAATGGGAAGGTAATCCCCCTGCAAAAGGGGCACGGATGATCCTGTTGCAAAACAACAAACCGGTAAAATGGAAATCCGGCAGTAACAAAACAACCGTCTACCTTCCCAAAAACCTCGAACAGGAACCCCTGGTGTTATCGTTTAACATAAACTAAAATGAGAAGATTACTGTTTCCCGTCGTTTCAATCGCCCTGCTCTTTCCCTTGTCGGCACAACCGGTCTATAAAAATTCGCAGGCTTCTACCGAAGAACGGGTTGCAGACCTGTTGTCGAGAATGACGGTAAAAGAAAAGGTCGGACAGCTGTGCTCGCCGCCGGGATGGGAGATGTACCGGAAAAACGGAGAAAACGTAACGGTTTCCGATACGTTCGTTAAACTGATGAGCGATATGCCACCCGGAACTTTTTGGGCGACACTGCGGGCCGACCCCTGGACAAAAAAAACAATTGAAACCGGATTGCATCCCGAGCTGTCTGCAAAAGCGCTCAACGCCCTCCAAAAGTACGTTATGGAAAATACCAGATTGGGGATTCCCCTGTTCTTTGCCGAAGAATGTGCGCATGGGCACATGGCTGTCGGAACGACGGTTTTTCCTACCTCGTTGGCTCAGGCAAGCACATTCAACAGAGATCTGATCTACCGGATGGGAGAAGCCATCGGAGTGGAAACAAGGGTGCAAGGCGCCCACATCGGTTATGGCCCCATCATCGATATTGCCCGTGAACCGCGATGGTCGAGAATGGAAGAAACTTTCGGCGAAGACCCGGTTCTGACCGGCGTACTGGGCAGCTGCTTCGTCAAGGGACTACAGGGAGAGGACATCAGAGACGGCAAACACGTCTACTCCACACTGAAGCATTTTGTGGCATACGGCATTCCGGTAGGCGGGCATAACGGCCGACAAGCCATGATTGGCATGCGGGAACTCTTCTCCGATCACCTGTCGCCTTTCAAGATGGCTGTCGATGCCGGCGCAAAAACGATCATGACCGCCTACAATTCCATCGACGGCATTCCCTGTACTTCGAACAGGTACTTGCTGACCGATATTTTAAGAGAGCGATGGGGATTCGACGGGTTTGTATTCTCCGACCTGGGGAGCGTGGAAGGGATAGCCACCTCCCACAGAACCGTTCCCGATATAAAACAGGCAGCCGCTGTTGCGTTGAAAGCCGGAGTGGAAATAGACCTGGGAGGAAACGCCTACGGGAAAAACCTGGAGCAGGCGTTAAAAGAGAATCTCATAACTGCCGAAGAACTGGACAACGCCGTCGCCCGGGTGTTGCGATTGAAGTTCGAGATGGGCCTGTTTGAAAATCCTTACGTGGATCCCGCACAAGTATCCGCATTCGTCAGAAACGAAAATCACAAAAACATCGCGCGGGAAGTAGCAGAACAGGGAACAGTACTTCTTAAAAACACGAACAACCTCCTGCCGTTATCCGGGAATATAAAGAGTATCGCCGTAATCGGCCCGAATGCCGACAACACCTACAATCAACTCGGCGATTACACCGCTCCACAGGAAAGAGAAAATATCGCTACCGTTTTAGACGGGATAAAAAAAGCGGTACATCCGTCAACAACCGTACGATACGTTAAAGGGTGCGCCATCCGCGACACTACACGGAGCAACATCCCCGAAGCCGTGAAGGCCGCACTCCGGTCCGACGTCACCGTCCTGGTTGTGGGGGGATCAAGTGCCAGAGACTTCAGGACCGAATACATGGAAACCGGTGCTGCTGTCGTCCCGGGCTCGAAAGAAGATACCATCCCCGACATGGAATCGGGTGAAGGATACGACAGGAACTCACTTCGCCTGCTGGGCAAGCAGGAAGAACTGATGAAAGCACTTATAGAAACGGGCAAACCGCTTATCGTCATCTACATCCAGGGAAGGCCGCTCGAAATGAACCTGGCTTCCGAAAAGGCGGATGCGCTGCTGTGTGCCTGGTATCCGGGACAGGAAGGCGGACATGCCATTGCCGGGATTTTATTTGGAGACTATAACCCCGCCGGACGATTACCGGTCTCCGTACCGCGTTCCACCGGCCAGTTACCGGTTTACTATTCGTTAGGCAGACAAAACAAATACGTGGAAGGCGAGGGCTCCCCGCTTTATTCTTTTGGGTACGGACTGAGTTACACCCAATTCAAATACGACGACCTGAAAATAACCCGGGAAAAGGGAAGAACGACTGTTTCGTGCAGTATTTCAAACACCGGGGATTTTGATGGGGAAGAGGTCGTTCAACTTTACGTCAGGGACAACATCGGTTCCGTTTCCACTCCGCCCATTCAGTTAAAGGATTTCTGCCGGGTGTTTATAAAGAAAGGGGAAACGCGACCGGTAACGTTCACGCTCGGGGACGATCGGCTGTCCCTGTTCAATGCTCAAATGGAGGAAGTTACCGAACCCGGGGAATTTACAGTAATGATCGGGGCAGCTTCCAGCGACATCCGGTTAAGGGGAAGTTTTCTCTGCCCGTGACACTCCCGGCAATTGTGGTGGTTATTCCGGGACAACGCTTTAACGTTTATTTAATTCTTTTTTTCTTTAATCTCGGGATAATATCGTAAATTTGGCGTCCGAAAAAAACATTCAACATTTAATGATTTCAACTATGAGCTTTTTAACAAACGAAAAATTAACCATCGTTGGCGCTGCCGGAATGAT
>ENA-UOOR01002582-UOOR01002582.1-fermentation-metagenome-genome-assembly--contig:-NODE-2582-length-18014-cov-2.868534_pt1 | contig 18014 bp, 18 predicted proteins | sample MGYA00245780_ERZ724029 | MGnify/ENA primary metagenome ERZ724029 (study PRJEB28704, sample SAMN03018315) | fermentation metagenome | biome: anthropogenic terrestrial biome; feature: soil; material... | reverse complement strand
AACTAGATCTGCTTCTTTATTGAGCTCATCTAGCAAACCGCGCATACGAGGAGACCCGAGCATTTCAGCCGGGTTAGGCGGCAGAGGGCCAGCCGGCAATACCAGCAAACCAGGTACAACTGTAGATACTAGGGTCGATGCAAGATCACTTGTGCCTAGCAACACATCAGTTAACCCCACTTGATTACTGATTTGAAAAATGCGATGCAAATTGGGTCGTCGCAAATCAGCGTCAATTATAATCACTTTCTTGTCCGCCTGGGCGAAAGCAATAGCCAAGTTCGCCGCCGTTATTGACTTGCCTTCTCTAGGGGTGGCACTAGTGAACAAAAGACGACGCATCGGTTCGGCGACGTTGTAAAACTGAACGTTAGTACGTAACGTACGATATGCCTCCGCTGCCATAGAACGCGGGTTATCCACAATTAATCCCAGAGTATCAGCTTGACTGTGTCGAGATCGCCATTTGACTGGGGACATTATCCAATTCCTCCTTTGTCAGCGCTTCGGATACGCGAAATCGTGGAATGGTTACGAGCACTGGAAGCCCTAAGTAACGCTCAGCATCAGTTGGAGTCTTAATACTCCTGTCGAGATACTCCAACAAAAAGACAAGTAATAGACCCGACATTAGACCCAAAAAACCAGCAATAGCAGTTATCAGTAATGTGTGTGGCTTAATGGGTTGTTGTGGATACCTAGCCTCATCTACCACTGTCACGTTATCTATTTGCATAATCTCGATAACACTGGACATGAATGAGTCGGCCATACTGTTTGCGACCTGCATAGCCTTGTATGGATCAATATGCTCTACCGATATCCTAATGAGCTCCGTATCGCCTATTTGCGTTACGTCAACCATAGAGCGTAATCGCTCTGGTGTTAAGTCCAGCCTTAGCTTTTTGATTACTGGCTCCATAACCTTATTGCTGTGTGCGATCTGTCTGTATGTCTTAACTAACTGACGGTTAAGCAAGACATCATTATAGGCAATTTGACTTTGCGTTGGCGTCCTACCAACTATGAGGGTAGTGCTAGCCTCATATATCTTTGGCATAACCAGCATCACTAATGACGCTGCAATCAATACCGTAACAACAGGAATAAGCAAGATCATGCCAATACGCTTACGAATAATGTAAAGCATGTCTCGTAGGTCAATACCGTACTCATCTTCATGGCGCTGATTCAAAGCTAGCCCCCCTATCGATTAACCTATAATTCAGCTTCATGTAATCTGCAACAGAATAAGTCAACTGTCATAGACAGGCATTTTTCTGTGCTATACTAATATGCCGTGCTGAAAGATTATATTCGACTCCACGTTTTATAGACTAACCAGTTAACCTAGTATCCCTTTACCTATTCTCACTCAGTTTTGATAGAGAAAACAAAAATACCGCAAGGGCGGAAAACCCTTACGGTATCGACGTTTCATTTGGTGGGCGCAACAGGGCTCGAACCTGTGACCTCTCGCGTGTGAGGCGAGCGCTCATCCCAGCTGAGCTATGCACCCATTGCATTGTGAAATTTGGTGGGCCCACTAGGACTCGAACCTAGGACCAATCGGTTATGAGCCGACCGCTCTGACCAACTGAGCTATGGGCCCAAATGGCTCCTCAGGTAGGACTCGAACCTACAACCTACCGGTTAACAGCCGGTTGCTCCGCCATTGAGCTACTGAGGAACAGCAAGATTAATTATAGAACACCCAGTGATTTTCGTCAAGATGCCGCAATCACTCAACTAACATCTTGTTGCGTTAGCTGGTGCTACTCCAAGAAATCTTTTAAGCGCTTGCTGCGACTGGGATGCCTCAGTTTGCGCAAAGCTTTTGCTTCAATTTGACGAATGCGCTCACGTGTGACGCCAAATTCTTGTCCAACTTCCTCCAGCGTACGACCGCGCCCGTCTTCCAAACCAAAACGCAATCGCAACACTTTTTGCTCACGCTCGGTTAGTGTGTCTAACACATCATCCAGTTGCTCGCGTAGTAAAGCAAACGCGGCAGCATCGGCAGGTGCAATAGCCTCATCATCCGGAATAAAATCGCCCAGATGGCTATCTTCTTCTTCGCCGATTGGCGTTTCTAACGAGACCGGCTCCTGTGCTATCTTAAGAATCTCATGCACCCGCTCCACCGTAATATCCATCTCTTGCGCTATCTCTTCCGGGAACGGTTCACGCCCTAATTCTTGCAATAGCTGACGCGAAATACGAATTAGCTTGTTGATCGTCTCCACCATATGCACCGGGATACGAATAGTACGGGCCTGATCAGCAATAGACCGCGTAATTGCTTGGCGAATCCACCAAGTAGCGTAAGTACTAAACTTGAAACCCTTGGTGTAATCGAATTTCTCCACGGCCTTCATGAGACCTAGGTTACCTTCTTGAATTAGATCGAGGAACTGCATACCCCGCCCAACATAGCGTTTAGCAATACTAACTACCAAACGCAAGTTAGCTTCAACCAGCTGCTTCTTGGCCTCTTCGTCGCCTTGCTCCATGCGTTTCGCTAAGGAAATCTCTTCATCCGACGTCAGGAGTGGCACACGACCAATCTCCTTTAGGTACATACGTACAGGATCATCCATGCGAACTCCCGCCGGAACCGAAACATCGGCAAGTTCAGCTTCGTCTGTCTCTTTGTCATCGTCGTCGTCATTTTTTGCATCACTTTCATCAGTAGATGCATCATCACCGACAACGTCAACACCCAACGTTGCTAGACTCTCATAAATGTCGTCTATTTGGTCGGGATTAAGCTCTATTTCCTGCAGGGCGTCCATGATCTCTTTATAGGTAATAACACCCTGCTTTTTCCCCTTTTCCAATAGCTCCTTGATTACCTCTAACATTTCTTTCTTATCCAAGCGAAATCCCCCTCTAGCACACCTGCCTAGTGTCGCAAACCTTTCTGTTTTTCTATAAGTATTTGCAAATCCTGCAACAATTGCTTACGAATTGCAACATCTACCTCTTTTTGCAACCGCTTTTGTACATCAGCTATCGCACACCTTATGGCCAACTGTTTTAGTTTGCCCAAACAGTCACTTGCTACAATTGCAGCGTTTTCTAACTCTAGGCTATCGGACCAAACTACTTGTGCCAAACGCTTACCTAGTTCCGGACTAGTAACCTGTTCACGCAATCGCCGCACATCCAGAACCTGCCCCTTTTGCAGTTCATCCTTCAGTAACTCTACCAATTCACGATCAATGGGGTAAGCGTACACATCAAGCTCCTGCCACGCCACAAGCAACTCTTCCGAGCCGGTCACGTTGTTAAGAACCAAACCCAGTAGCTTATCTTCCGCTATCTGAAAACCCCGTAAAACAGGATCCGGCTCCGTCATAGCGGCTAAATCAACACTTGTAGTATCCCTGCTATTACCAAGTTTATCCCCGCGGGCCGGGCTGGCAGTTCGCGTATGCTTAGTCAATTCTGCGAAAACAGCCGCTTCCGGCACCTGAATCTCCCGGGCGATTCGCTGCGCATAAGCAGTCTTAGCAACCTCATTATTGAGCCTGGCTAACACACTTGCAGCAGCAACCACAAATTGCGATTTGCCATCAACTGTATCCAGATCGTATTCCCGCCGTAGCATAGACAACTGGAATTCAGTTATCGGCTGTGCCTTGCCTAAGATCTCCTGCAGAAAGTAATCAGCACCTTGCTGGTGCAAGCAGTCATCAGGATCTTTACCACTCGGCAAAGTAGCAACTTTTACCTGCAAGCCGGCTTTAACTAGGATATCTAGCCCACGCAGGGCGGCCCGTAATCCGGAGCTGTCAGCGTCGTAACAGAGAATCACTTGATTAGTGTACCTTTTTAATAGACGCGCTTGTGGCATAGTTAGTGCCGTGCCGAGTGATGCTACTACATGGCCAACCCCATACTGCCAGGCTGCCAAACAATCCATATAGCCCTCAACTAATACAGCACATCCTGCCTTGCCAATAAACGGGCTAGCATAATGCAAACCAAACAAGAGACGCCCCTTATCAAAAAGCACGCTTTCCGGTGAGTTCAGATACTTAGGTAATGCATCATCCAGAACGCGACCGCCAAAGGCAACAACCCGCCCCCGCTCATCAGCAATAGGGATCATCACTCTGGCACGAAAACGATCATAGTAACCAGACTGTTGCCGCGGTACAATCAATCCTAGTTGCACCAACGTCGCCAGGGGAACCTGACTGCTCTCGGCTGCCTCAACCAAATTTGTCCAACCAGCCGGGGCATAGCCTATCCTCATCTTTTCCACTAAATCTGCCGCTAACCCTCGCCTCGCCAAATAGTCTCTAGCTGCCTTAGCATCTGTTGCTTTCCGCAATTGGCTACAGAAATAGTCGGTCGTCCACTGGTTAACCCGATAAAGTAATTGTCTTTCTTTGCGTTTAGCTCTAACTGCAGGGGAATCAGCGACTGCCTCAGGAAGAGGAATATTAGCGCGCGCGGCCAAAGTGCGCACTGCTTCGGGAAAAGAGAGTTTTGCCGTCTCCATCACAAAATTGAAAACCGTGCCGCTGGCATGACAGCCAAAGCAATAATACATTTGCTTGTCTGTGCTGACGCTAAAGGATGGTGTTTTCTCAGCATGAAAAGGGCACAGTCCCCATAGAGTTTTGCCTTTCTGCTCCAGGTGCACCTGTTGACCGATAACCTCTACAATATCGTTGGCACTACGCACCTGCTCAATAAAGTCGTCTGTAAATACAAATCCAGGCATTATCTCTCCTCACCCATAGCCAAATTAACAACCATTTTTAGTTTATTGCTTTCACATATAGAGTATTGCTACCGCAGTACACTACGTGAATAACACACATTTGTTTCACTTCGGTGTAGCTTTATTCGTCATCAACAAAGCATTTCCTGCACGCCTCAAACATCTGACAAAATCTTATGACTTGCCCAATCATCACTAGGCTGAGAATGAAACGCCTCATTCCGCCAACACTCACGGAATGAGGAGTTTGCTCATTCTATATTTCGTTATGCACAGCAAAATTCCTGCAATTTAAAGCGTCCAACCTTGCGGAATAAACATTTGTTCGAATTGGTGTATGATAAAGCGATCTGTCATGCCGGCAATGTAATCTGCCACAGCGATCTCTAGCCCTTCTTGCCGCCAAACAGCCTGATATAGGCTGGGCATTTGCTCGGGGAAACGCCGATAATGGGCAAACAAGGTTGCCACCATTCTTTCGGCCTTGCCCTCATCCCGCTTTGCTTCAGAACCGATGTAAACACGGTCAAAGAGAAAATCGCGCAGCTCATCCGTTGCCTCTTGCACATGCTCAGAAACAGTAATAACACCCCGTCCGCGACTCTGCTCAACTACATCTAGCACCATATTATGAATTCGCTCTGCGTGCGATTGCCCTAGCACTTGTAAAGCAAACTGCGGCAAATCGTCCTTCTTCAGCACCCCCGCCCGCAAAGCATCGTCGATATCATGATTGATATAGGCGATACGATCTGCTAAACGGACCACTATGCCTTCCAAAGTGGTGGGCTGCTTATCACCCGTATGGCAATAGATACCGTTACGTGTCTCCACCGTAAGATTAAGTCCCCCGTCCCCTTCCAGCTTATCGACCACTCTCAGCGACTGTTCATTATGGCGAAAACCGCCCGGCAGCAGCCGGTCTAGGGTCTGCTCACCGGCGTGCCCGAAAGGGGTATGCCCCAAATCATGGCCCAAACTTATCGCCTCAGTGAGGTCTTCATTCAAGGCCAAAGCGCGAGCGATGGTGCGCGCCACCTGTGACACTTCTAACGTGTGTGTTAGCCGCGTACGATAATGATCACCTTCCGGCTGGATAAATACCTGGGTTTTGTGCTTCAGGCGCCGAAAGGCCTTAGAATGCAAGATGCGGTCACGATCACGTTGCCAACAGGTGCGTATGGCACATTCTTCTTCCGGCCACAGACGGCCCCGAGATTGTTGTGCCCGCATCGCATATGGCGATAACAACGCCAGCTCACGCTGTTCAGTAATCTGCCTAATCTGCATCTAACCCGCCTCCTCATCGCTCTCCTCTACTGTTTTTATGCCAGATCCCGCTGCGACAACTTCTCCATAATCTTACTGGCCGTTTCCTCGACCGCTCGTTGGGTTACATCAATCACCGGGCAGCCGATCTTCTCCATCACGCGGCGCGCGTATTCAAGTTCCTCATGAATACGCTCATCACTGGCGTAATTAGCGTTCGGCTGCAAGCCTAACACCTTCAACCGCTCCACGCGAATATGCTTTAACTGCTTCTCGCTAATTGTCAAACCAATAATCTGATCTTTAGGCACCATCAAGAGCTCTTCCGGAGGACTTACCTCGGGCACCAGCGGCACGTTGGCCACCCGGTAACCGCGGTGAGCCAAGTACATGCTGAGGGGCGTCTTAGATGTACGCGATACACCGATCAAGACCACATCAGCCCGTAGCAAACCGCGCGGATCCTTACCGTCATCATATTTCACGGCGAACTCTACCGCCTCTATTTCGCGGTAATACTCTTCATCTAACTGATACACTAAGCCGGCCTGCAGGCGCGGAGCATGCTCGCTTACCCGGCTAATTGCTTCTAAGGTCGGCCCCAAAATATCCACACAGGGAATCCCGTGCTCGGCGGCCAAACTATTCAAATGCTCCCGCATCTCCGGGCAAACCAAAGTATGAACGATCAGCGAGCGTAGGCTGGCGGCTTCCTCAACTATCTCGGCGAGAGAGTCTCTGTCAGTTGAGTAAGGTGCACGTTTAAACTCAAAAGCCTGCTCCCGAAACTGGCTAGCGGCAGCACGCGCCACTCTCTCAGCCGTCTCTCCGATGGAGTCAGAGATAACAAACACAAACATCTGTTTATCCACGGGAATCCTCTCCTTTAGCGGCCTTCGCCAATCTCTACAAATAACCTGGTGATAATACGCTGGGAAATTACCCCTAGAACCTCAAGCTGCCCCTCTGCATCAGGTGGCTTCACTACAGGCATCGTACTGATGCGATGCGACAGCAGTTTGCGTGCAGCCTGCAATACCGTATCCTCCGGCGTTACATAAACAACACTCGCTAAGCGAGTCATCACTACACCCACCGGAACTTTTTCTAAATCCAGGTTGCCCATGCTATTCTTCAGCAAATCACTACGCGTCACTACGCCGGCTAAATGACTATTATGATCGACCACAACCAGCGTACCGACATCTTCTAAAAACATGGTTACGATCGCGTCATAGGCCGACTTCTCGTCACTAATTACAGCCGGCACCGCATAAACCTCGCGTACCTTAGTACGTTTCAATCGTTCCATATCGAAGAAGTTGAGGCTTTTGCCGGAGTAAGTATAACCGACCCGAGGACGCGCGTCTAGTAGACCTGACATAGTCAGGATGGCCAAATCAGGACGCAGCGCTGCCCGCGTAACAGACAGATGCTCGGCTAACGTCTCACCGGTGATCGGTCCGTGTTCTTTGGCCAGTTCCAAGATCTTCTTTTGTCGGGGACTGAGCTCGATTGTGACCACCCCCTTCTAGATTAGAGTACTCAATTGTTCAATTAGTATATACACCTCTCATTACCCCGTTTCCTGCTTCCCAGGCAAAAGAAAGCAAGCCATTAAACAAGAAACCTGCCCCAGGGCAGGTTATAGGTGACGCAACGAATTGAGAAAGTCGTAGGAACGCGGGCGCCCGGATAGCTGGTAGAAAATAAACTGCTCCAGCGCCTTGGCTAACTTAGGGGCAAGTGCCCCCGCATCCACTGTCCCATATCCTTCCCAACCGACTTGAGCAAAGAACTGCAACAGCAAAATGGTCTCCTCAGTAAGTGGCACACCACCCAGCTTCTGCGCACAAGCCGCACAGACCAGCCCTCCCTCCGGCAGGTTGAGAGCTACTAATCGGCTCTCGGTTGTCTGGCAAGAAATGCAGGCTTGCCAAGCAGGTAATAGCCCCATCTGGCGCAGCAGGTGGGTCTCGAAGTAAGCTAAAACCGTCTCCGGTTGATCCTCTTCCAAATGCGTCAAGGCCTGGCTCAACAGGTCATAGCTGGTCGGGCGTGCCTCCGCATCCACGGTAAACAGATCCAAGAGCTCGGCCATAAAAAGGCCATAGGCTAGGCGATCGAGTTGCTCCCGTACCAGCCGATGGCTGGTGACCAAAGCTGACTGGGTTAAGGTATACAAACTTTTGCCTGGGTAAATTGCCGCCTGCACTTCGACCAATGGCTCGAGAGCCGCAAAACGCCCACCGGGCCGCCTGGCACCCTTGGCAACCACCCGCAACTTGCCCTGTTCGCGCGTCAGCAACACCAAAATCTTGTCTTTTTCACCTAAATCGTAGGTCTTGAGCACAATTCCCAAAACATTACTGCTGACAGCCACTAGCTATTCTCCTAATTCAGTTACAATACTTACCCCGGCACTTGCACCAAGCCTGGTTGCGCCTGCTCCGATTAGGGCTAGGGCTGAAGCTAGGTCACGGATACCCCCCGAAGCTTTAACCCCCAGTTCCGAACCAACCACCCGGCGCATCAGCACCACGTCGGCTACCGTAGCGCCACCACCGGCAAACCCGGTCGATGTCTTTACATAATGGGCACCGGCGCGCTTGGCTGCTAGGCAAGCCTGCTCCTTTTCAGCGTCAGTGAGCGAAACTGTCTCAATAATAACCTTCACAACACAACCGGCTACCACTTGACGAATTTCCTGCTCAACTTGCTCCCAGGCCCCGGCCTTAGCCCAACCCAGATTGATCACCACATCAATCTCGCCGGCTCCGTCGGCAATTGCCTGCTTCGTCTCAGCCACTTTGGCTACCGTGCTCATCGCACCTAAAGGAAAACCAACAACGGCCGCGATCGGAATCTTGCTCAGCTTGGCCGCTAAAGCTACATAACAACCATTGACACAGATGCTGGCAAACCGGTAGGCATTGCCTTCCTCACAGAGTCGTTCAATATCCTGCGGCGTAGCCGTTGGCTTAAGTAAGGTATGGTCGATGTAGGCGGCTAGAGTCTGCTTGTCCATCTTATCGTCCCCTTTGTAATAGCTCTTCGTATCCGAGTTGGCGCAACCCAGATTGCTGGTTACGCCAATCTTTACGCGTCTTTACCCAAATATCGAGGTAAGTGCGTGACCCCAGCAAATGCTCAATATCGGTGCGGGCTGACTCACCGATAGCTTTCAACATGCTGCCCTGCTTACCGATAATGATGCCCTTTTGCGATTCACGCTCTACGTAAATGGTTGCTCTCACATATACATGGCCAGCTTCGCGCTCTTTCATCTCATCCACAACAACCGCCACCGCATGCGGTACTTCTTCATGCGTAAGGTGCAGTATCTTCTCTCGAATTAGCTCCGCCACCACAAAACGTTCCGGTTGGTCGATAACCATATCATCGGGATAATACTGGGGCCCTTCCGGTAAGACAGCCAGTAACTGCTGCCGTAAGAAGTCCAAGTTATAGCCGGTTAAAGCCGACGTATGCGCAACTGCCTCGGCCTGCGGCAACAGCTTCTGCCATTTGGTCTCCAAACGGGCTAGCTGGCGATCATTAGCCAAATCGACCTTATTTAGTACCAGGAAAATGGGCGTGTTAATTTTAGCTAACTGCGCTGCAATGTAGCGATCCTCTGCCTCTAAAGGCTCAGTCGCATCCACCATAAACACCACGGCATCGACTTCCTGCAGAGTATTCAGCGCCGCTTGCACCATGCCTTCGGCAAGCAGCGATTTGGGCTGATGAATACCCGGTGTATCAATGAAGACAACCTGCGCCTCCCGGGTCGTTAGGATACAACGAATCCTATTACGCGTCGTCTGCGGTTTGTCACTGACGATGAGGAATTTCTCGCCCAGCAACGTATTCAAGAAGGTAGATTTGCCGACATTAGGTCGACCGATAACGGTGACAAAACCAGAACGAAAGCCCATTAGTGTTTGCCCTCCCCAAGTGCAGCCGGACCGAAAGGTTGAGGCATTAATTCGCCAAAAGCCATCTGCTTGCGCTCTCCCCTGCTAGAAACAACTACGATAGGAACGTCTGCCGTGAAAAACTCTGCCATCACCTGGCGACAGGCGCCACACGGCATGCCGGGACTATCGTCGCCGGCAGCCACAACCAACGCCTCAAACTCTCGTTCACCGGCCGCCACGGCTGCCGTGAGAGCTACTCGTTCCGCACAAATGGTCAGCCCATACGAGGCATTCTCCACATTACTACCGGTATAAATCTGTCCGCCGGCTGCACGCACCGCTGCCCCTACCTTGTATTGCGAATATGGGGCATAGGCCCTAGCACGAGCAGCTTGAGCGGCTGCGATTAACTTGTCCATCTACGCAAGATGCCTCCTTTAAGGATTAGTCGTAGCTGCCGGAAGCGTTAATTCCGCTTGTTTCTCCAGTTGAATGTTAATACCGCGAGTCGCCTCAAAAGTGTTGATCACTAAATCCATACTGCTGGAAAGCACGTCCGGGTCACCCATAGCCTCAATAACCACAGGGTTAACTACAATCTGCTTCTGATTGACCAACACTACCGGGCCGGCACAACGAATAGACGAAGTCGTTGTCAAGCGCTGACCACCCACGGCAACAGCCATAGCACCGGCTGCATAAAGCTCATTCACCACATCACGAATATCGGCATCATGCACAATATCTCCGGTCGTATAACCGCCCGGCGAATCAAACAGCTCAACAGTCACCCCGGCACCGGTCACGCTGGCATAGCCGGCCAATGCATTGACACGCCGCAACTCCGCCTGCAGAGTTTGCGTCTCCTGTTGCAGCGCCTTCATGTGATCATATAAGGAACGGACATTGACTACTTTCGCCTTACCTTCAATGATCTCGACCGTAATACTATCAAAAGCCAGACTGCACAAAGGATGCTCTTTGATCGTCTTAAGTGTTTGTTCGGAAAGTATGTGAGCCGGATCGTTGACGGCTACCTCGGTACCCGTTTCATTACTAACGTTGATAGTGAGCTTCTGACGCACCCTGACAATGCCGGGATCATCGTTGATTATGTTCTGCAGCACTTCACGCCGCTTGGCATCACGCTCTCGGTCAAGTACGTCTTTAGCAGTCGCACCACCGTTCAACATCACTTGCGCCAGTTCCTCAAGACTCCGCGAACGGTTGACGTCATATTGCATACGTGCCACAAAATCGCGCACACTCTGTAAACCGGAAAGGCCCTGCTCACTTGCCCAGCGCTCAACATAACTGATCAACGTAATACTACTCTCTTTGGCTAGGGCTAATGTGTTCTTTTCTCCGGGTAAATAGAACAAATTCAGCGAGCGCCCCAGCATTAATATGTTAGCTAGCAAGACAAGCACTAGCACAGCTACGATGAAAGTTTGCCGACCAGGCGTTGAATCTGCCCAGATCCTGCGAGTCATACTACCCTTCCCCTCTCCACTCTATTTGCAGTACGATCGTGTTTGCTAGTCCTTGCCTAGCTTACCGTTAGTCGCAACAACTAATTAACGGCCAATAGCAAGCTCCTGCATAATCGCTTCCTGCTTATCACGCATTGTACCAGTAAACTCCTCGTCATGGTCATAGCCTGCCAGATGCAAAAGCCCATGCACCAACAAGAAGGCCAGTTCCCGCTCTAGGCTATGGCCATAGTCGACAGCCTGAGCTTGCGCCTGCTCCATACTGATTACAATGTCTCCTAGTATTGGTACGTCTCGAACGTCAAAAAGTTCCTCACCCTCCAATTGAGAGAAAGAGAGTACATCCGTGGGACGGTCTAAACCGCGATATTCCAAGTTCAGTGCCTGTATCGCCTCATTATTAACAAGCATCACACTAACTTCAGCCTCAGCCGGCAGCTGCAGAATCCCCAGAGTCCGTGTTAGCACCTGCTCACAAAAGCTCAGCAGTGCTTCCGAACAAGCCACTTCAACCTGGTCATTTTGCATCAGTATCATCTGTCGTCTTCACCCTTTCAGCTTCTACCAACTTATCGGGATATTCGATACGCTTATGGAAAATTCCACTCAAGATATGCACAAAAGCCGTGCTGACACTGTCTAGTTCCTTCAGCGTAATATCGCATTCATCGAGCTGCCCATCGTTTAGGCGGTCCTTAACAATCTTACGCACCATGCTATCGATACGATTTGGCGTCGGCTGCGCCAATGAGCGTACGGCTGCCTCAACACAGTCGGCCAACATGACAATGGCGGCCTCTTTACTGCGCGGCGTCGGGCCGGGGTAACGATAGTCGCTCTCGTCGACAGCGTCATCCGCCTCCTTCGCCTTATGATAAAAGTAGCCAACCAGCGTATTGCCGTGGTGTTGCTGCACAATGTCGGTAACTACCTGCGGCAGCTTATACTCGCGCGCCAATTCCACGCCATCCTTAATATGAGCTGTAATCACTAAGGAGCTCAACGAAGGCGGATACTTGTCATGGGGATTGCCCATCATGAACTGATTCTCAATGAAAAAATAGGGGCGTTTCAGTTTCCCAACATCATGGAAATAGGAGCCCACGCGGGCCAGCAAACCGTCAGCACCACCAGCTTCGGCCGCTGCTTCAGCCAAGTTAGCCACAATGATGCTATGGTTATAGGTACCGGGTGCCTCGACCAACAGACGCTTTAGTAACGGATGGTTAGGATTCGATAGTTCTAGCATCTTGACAGTAGAAGCAATACCGAAAGGCTTCTCCACAAAAGGCACTATGCCAAATCCAATAATAGCTGCCAGCACGCCGCCGGCTGCTGCCCAAACCGCATTAGCCAATAGAGTAGTCCAGCCGACACCATGCAATAGGCCCAAGGCGATAGCAGAAAGACTGTAACCTACATGGGAGTGGGGTTGGTTGGCGCTGGTTCATGCGGGACACGCTGAAAGCACCAACCGCAGCGCCAACCAACCCCACTCCCATGTAGGTTACATCGAAGCCGGCTAGTGCTCCGGCCATTAGCGCCATGCTGATACTACCCACAATTGCCACGCGCGACCCGACCAAGACCGCCATTAAGATAGTACCGGTAGCAACCGGCATCAATAACCCGGAAATAACACTGAAAGCCTTACAGAGCACCCCTGTTAGCAGCAGAATTATGCCGAGCAATAACACCTGCTGTGGGTTCTCCCAAGATTTTCGCTTATACAAGATCAAATATAAGGCCAGCGGCAACAGCGCAACCAACGTATAAACCAACGTCCCGATGGCCAAAGGCCAGTTAATACCAGGCGTTAGCAGACCCAGATCGGCCAGCAACATGATTTCCCGTTCGCCGGCAATCTCGCCCTGCCCAATAATCTTTTGGCCCTTTTGCACCATAATCGGCAACACGCGGCCCACAGCCTCTTGCCGTAACCGCTCCGTCGCAGCAGCATTGTAAAGCATATTGGGCCTTAACAGAGCACTAGATAGCTGACGCAAGAAAGCCTTGTGGTTATTCGACACCACTAGGTTTCCTATCTCGCGGTGCACCTGTTCCTCAGCCGTGATTAGGGCCTCGGCCTTAATACCACGCGCATAAGCTTGCTCCATAATAGTGCCCAGCGCCCCCGACAGCTGGTTGCTTTCGTCAACTGAAAGATTTAGCCCTGTTTTCAGCGCAGATTCCGGCAGCTGCACCGGCAGCGATTCCTGCAACAGCGCCAGCTTGTCATCTGGTGACTCCTCGGAACTAGCTACAGTTAGGAATTGCGCAAAGATCTCACTCAATTGCGTCGACGTAGTTAAAGCAACGTTCGGATCCTGTTCAAAAATATCTTTAACACTTTGTTTAGCCAGCTCACGCGCCTCGGTGGTAGTAAAACGATCTTCTACCGTGCGCGGTGCTCCGATATAACGTGGACTAGCCTGTCCGACCTCCAACTGGATCGATTCAGGCAAAATGCAAACGAAAAGCAGCAAAGACAAAGCCAAGTATACCAGCGATAGTAAGAGCGCCCGGCGCGCTACCGGGCGGCGCCAAAACCGTCGTGAGAAAAAATGCGCCCGCTTAGGTCTAGTAGCCACCAACAACCCCTCCCCCAACCAGAGTTAAAACAACTATAGCTACAAATTCTTCTGCTGCAAATAGGCTTCGTATGCTTTGACAATACGTTGAACTAATGCATGTCGCACCACGTCTTGGTCGCTCAGGTGAACAAAACCAATACCCTTAACATCCTTCAAGATCTCACAGGCTTCGACCAGCCCACTAGCCTTACCTTTTGGGAGATCAATCTGCGTAATGTCACCGGTTACAATCGCCCGCGAACCAAAACCAAGTCTGGTTAAGAACATCATCATCTGTTCCGGCGTAGAGTTTTGCGCCTCGTCTAAGATAATATAAGCGTCATCGAGCGTCCGGCCACGCATATAGGCCAAGGGCGCTACCTCAATGACTCCTCTTTCCATATACTTCTGGAACGTATCCTGGCCCAGGATATCGAAGAGAGCGTCATAGAGGGGACGTAGATATGGGTCAACCTTGTCCTGCAAGTCCCCCGGCAAGAATCCCAAGCGCTCTCCCGCTTCTACAGCCGGACGAGTCAGGATCAAGCGGCTCACCTCACGATTGCGTAAAGCGGAAACCGCGATCGCCATGGCCAAATAGGTCTTACCGGTTCCTGCCGGCCCGATACTAAACACTATGTCGTTATCGCGCAGGGCCTGTACATATGTGCGTTGCCCGCGGGTCTTGGGCCGTATCTGTTTACCGCGGCTCGTGCTGATAATAACGTTGGCATAGATTTCACTTAAATTAGGTTCTTGTCCCGCCAAAATGAGGCGCAAACCATAAGTTACATCCCGTTGGCTAACGGCTATCCCTTGGCGCAACAGCGTAAACAGCTGCGACAGCAGCGCCTCCACCTGTTCCACCGACTGCCGGGGCCCGCTGATCTGTAACTCATTATCGCGCGCCGTCACCCTGACAGGCAAGGCCTCTTCAATCATCCGCAAATTCTCATCATGACGACCAAATATTGCTTGTGCTTCCTCTATATCGTGTAAATACAGCTTGCTGCTGTGAATCTCTTGCTGCGAATTGCTCAACGCAGGCTTGCCTCCTTAAGTTCTATTCTGCAACTAAAGCCACAAACTCACCAATAGACTCTACTGTTTCGATGATAGCTTGCACCCTAACCGTATTCTGATCTGGCAAAAGCTCTTCACGAAAGTGCGTAGCCGTAGGTTCAACAGCCTCAGGCAGCTTAGCCAATGCCAATTCCTCGGCCGCTCGGGCGGCCTCTGCTGCGGCCTCTTCCAGAGACACTGACTGCATTTCTTCTACAACTTCAAAATAGATTCTGCGTCTATGTTCTACAGCCAAACCTATATCCCTCCAAAATAAGGGCAAATCTTGGCAATCCTCTTCATATAACATAAACGGAGGCGCAGCCGGTCCGGCGAAGACAAGCTCTTTGTCACCCAACACTAACACTTCACTAATTACCTGTCGTCCGGTGCGCACTTGAGCTACTCGTTGCTTGCTGCTGGTTGCAATACCATCATACCAGATATTAGCTTCCGTGATACCCTCCGCATGAACATATCTTACCTCAGCGTCTTCGTCTGCAGAAAAAGCGCCGCTAATTAATATCTGCCCTTGTTCTACAGTATCACCAGCTTTCACCATAGCTTTACCATGCGTAGCTACTATTTTCGTGATTACTCCACTTTTGGCTGCCACCACATGGCCAAAAGGCTTTTCTTTGCGAGTAACCAGTTGTTTTTCTACTACCTCTATTACTGCACACGACCCCTTCATCTCTACGCCGACCCAAGATAACTCGGGCAGCTTGATGGCGAGCGAACGCGACAAGTGGCTGGGCACTAGGTGTTTCCGATAAACACCTGGCCTCAGGCCTAACTCAGCAGCGGCCTGCAACACAGTTGCCGTAGGCACTTCTTCGTTTCCCTTCACCTCAACAAACCAGACGATCGAGCCCAGAACATAGAGGCTCAAGATAAACAAGAACGCACCACAAACAAAAGCCGTGCGCTTCCAAAGACGGGCCAAGAGGAAAGGCAAACCTCGTCGCCTAATGATGCGTACCCTGACCCCCGAGCGACGCGCCACCAAACGCATCTGCTTAAAGCCTGTTATACTTGTCTTGCCCACTACCATGCCGTTGCGCGTCGTATAAATATCCCAAACCGGAATCTCTTCCTGCAAGCACAGGTTAATAAAGCGCTCCACCCGGCGCCCCTGAAACCGAATCGATAAATACCCAACCAACAGCAAGAATATACGTTCAAACAGCATCACATTCACCTCTTGAACCTTTGGGGACGGTTCTAAAAGTTCACACCCTGCTTAAACTTTGTAGCGAGAGGGGCCTAGCCTATGTACGAAACGCTGTTAATGGTTCCATCCACGATAATCTCGTCGTGCAATATTGAGCGTAGCACAAGCTTTTCCCCAGCAATAACAATTTCACCGCGAGCCACTGCCACCCGAACATTTGAATCAGTATATAAAATAACACCTCTATGGTTTTCAAGCGTAATCTGAACATTGCCGATCAAAGTCACCCGCGGCAAATCTAGCACCAGGTCTTTCGGTAATTCAAGCACATCAGTCATTAGCCTACGCATCCCGTCTGCTACCTCTCGCCGCCTGGTCACTTGCTCGCCCCCTCAAAGTCATTCTCTTCTTAGTTTTATGCGTGCCACCTCCCTAAAAGAAGCAACACAAAAGGCACCACTTGGGTGCCTTTTAGTTAATAGCTAAGTTTTAAAAGAAGCGCTTCTTCTTCCTAGCGGCTTCTGCCTTCTTCTTGCGCTTTACGCTTGGTTTTTCATAATGCTCACGTTTCCTGGCTTCAGAAAGCACACCAGAACGCTGACACTGACGTTTAAATCGCCTCAGCGCACTGTCTAAAGATTCGTCTTTGCGGATTTTAATCTCGGTCACTCAGTTTCCCTCCCTCCGCACTCAGAAAATGCTCGGAGTTTTGCTGTCTCTATTGATACCAGCGAAATGAACCTTCTGCTATTATATCGCCCGCTCCTGACCCTGTCAACCTAATGCAGGCAAGTCAGATAGCGGTCTGCCTCCGATGACGTGCACGTGTAAATGCTCCACCGCCTGTCCGCCATCCTTGCCAATATTAGTGGCCACGCGATAGCCCGTCAGGCCCTCTTCACTCGCCACTCGTCTGGCAACACCGAGTAAGGCACCTAGCAGCTGCTCATCACTCTGCTGCGTCTCCTGTAGCGACTTAATATGGCGCTTAGGGATGACCAAAATATGCACTGGGGCTACCGGCTTGATATCTCGAAAAGCCAAGATCTGATCATCTTCATAGACAATGTCGGCCGGTATCTCCTTGGCAATTATCTTACAGAAAATGCAATCAGTCACTTCTCTCACCCCCTGCTCCTTTAATAGATTCGACAAGTGAAGCAAATATCCTGCCCCAAAATCTTGCTCAAGAATGAACTAATAGAACCGTCCCCGAGGGGTCACCCGAGGGGTCACCCGAGGGGTCAGACCCAGGCGTGGGTGGTGTCGATGAGGACGCGGGTGATTAGGTTAGACCGCAGGTTGGTGTCATTACTATATATGGTGACGTAGGTGTCGGTGTGCCCGGTCCAGATGCCTTGGTCGTCTTGGCTCTCCCACAGCACTTGTTGCTCGCTGCCCACCAGGCGGGCTGCGAATTCGCGCGCCATGCTATCGCCCAAGGCAATCAAAGCGCGGCTCCGCCGCGACTTCTCAGCCTTAGGCACCTGCTGCGGCATGTCGGCGGCCGGTGTACCCGGGCGCCGCGAATAGCGGAACACATGCAGGCGGCTAAAGCCAATCTGCTTAGCGAACTCATATGTTTGCCGAAATTCTTCGGCTGTCTCACCGGGGAAGCCAACAATTATGTCGGTCGTAATGGCTATTTCCGGCACAAAGGTTCGTACCAGGTTAATCATGTTCCGATACTCGGCCGTGTTATAACGCCGATTCATGGCCTTAAGCACTCGGTCTTGCCCAGCTTGCAGCGGGATATGCAGATGCCGACAGAAGTTAGGATACTGC
>ENA-UOOR01002581-UOOR01002581.1-fermentation-metagenome-genome-assembly--contig:-NODE-2581-length-18025-cov-6.404174_pt1 | contig 18025 bp, 22 predicted proteins | sample MGYA00245780_ERZ724029 | MGnify/ENA primary metagenome ERZ724029 (study PRJEB28704, sample SAMN03018315) | fermentation metagenome | biome: anthropogenic terrestrial biome; feature: soil; material... | reverse complement strand
GAAATGAAATTTGACAAATCTGCCCCTGTAAAAATCGTCATGCTTGGCGCCGGCGGCACCGGTGGGCACATTGCCCCCCACCTTTATCGTCTCCTGTTTTCATTGGAACGCGATGTGCGTTTCATTATTGCAGATGGCGATTTGGTGGAAGAAAAAAACCTGATTCGCCAGAATTTCATCCATGCCGATTTGGGAGAAAACAAGGCAAAGGTACTGGCGGAACGTTACTCCTCTGTATTTGGCATGCAAACTGAATACATCCCCGAATTTATAGAGGATGAAGATCGGCTGTTGGGGCTGGTAACGCCCAGACAGTGGCAGATCCGCAACCGTATCATCCACAGCCAAGATTTTGTTGATGGTAATGCCCTTAAACCTGTCTACCTGACGGAACAGGTCATCCTCATTGGAGCTGTCGATAATAACCGTTCCCGTGCCTTGTGTCATCAGGTGTTTGGCAAGGTACATACCGGCCTTATTTACATCGACAGCGGAAACGGGGAGCATGCGGGGCAGGTAGTTTGCGGCGTCCGAAGGGGTGGCCGCACCTACTACAAGCCGGTGGGCAGCCTGTACCCGGATGTTCTGGAGCAGACGGATAAATTCCCCACCGAGCTATCCTGCGCAGAGGCCTCCGTCTCCGCCCCCCAGAGCATTGTGGCAAATATCATGGCAGCCACGGCTGTTGTGAACTTTGTCTATAATATTTTGGCACTGGGAGAGCTGAATGTCCGCTCCGTTACGTTTTCCACCAGTTCCATTCAGCTGCGGCCCGTTATCAATAAAAACAGGAGGAAAAAAGCAGTATGAATATTACAGATATTCGTATCAGGCAGACTTATCATGAAAATCGCCTTCTTGCCCTGGTTTCCATCACGGTGGATTATGATCTTGCCGTACACGATATTAAGGTCATTCGCGGGCCGGATCGTCTGTTTGTCGCAATGCCCAGCAGAGAAGATGAAAAGGGTGTGTTCCGGGATATTGTACATCCTATCAATTCACAGGCACGAATGCTGTTGGAAGAAAAGATTTTGGAGGCCTACCAACGTTCCCTTGCCTACAATCACAAAGGCAAACATTAAAAAAAGGAGACGAAATAATGAAAAAGGTATTTATTCCAAGGGGCCAGACTGCCACGTACACCTGCCTATATACCGACCGGATCATTGTTATGGGAACCTTGCGTGTCAGTGGCAAGTTGGTAGCGAAAGAGATCCTTGGCGACGGCACCGTAGAAGCAAGAGAAATCATCTGCGACGATATGCGGGTTTCCTACGCTTCCGCCGATTTTGTTACAGCAAGGAACGTGGCCGCAAACAAACTCTCAGTAGCTTTTGAATGTCGGGCGTCGAATCAGGTCGCGGTCAGGGATTATCTCAATGCGGGATATGTCAGTACCGGAAAATTGTCTGTCTCCCAGTCGGAGGTCTGTACCTGTGATGCCGATGAGATTATTACGGTCCGGCAGCGCGGCAGCCTTTTAGCTCTGCTGTGGGCCACCTGGTGGCGCAGTCTCTTTCTGGATTTGTTCCATGGCAGCAAGGCTCAGAAGCCTGTCAAATCGAAGGAGAAAGCACCTGCATTACAATCGGAAAAGGCTAAATCGGCACCCGAAAGCTCCGAACACTCTGTCTTCGGTTCGGATAAAGCGCCTGATGGTGATGCCATCGACCTGCTGATTACGGTATTGACTGAGCTCAAGGATAAAGGCTACCGGGTCAGCAAAGTGGAACCAATTGTGTCCGCTACCCAAGAAAAGGCGGATGCTGCATGATGTACCACTGTTACACAAAAACCGTACAGAAGTACCCTGACGGTATTCGCTGTACGGAGATACATTACAGCGGGTACGTGGACGCTACCGGTAAAAGGAAGCTCATACGCTGTGTTGGGAAATCCTTTTGGGAGAAACAGGCCGCGCAATACAAACAGGAAAGCGCCGCGAAAAATACGGAAATAAACACGGACAAAAGCATTTTCGGATCATCCCAATCCGCTTAACGCTTTTGTCCATATTTTTACTTGGAGGAATTTGTATGTCAGTAAAAACACAGCAAAAGCATATGAAACGGCTTGCAGAGTTGGTGGCAAAGGATTTATCCTACATCGGCGGCGAGCGGGAAACGGGGCCCAACGGCGAAAAGCGGGAGTATCTGCGTATTGGGAAGACCTTCTTCCGTGCTATGACAAAGGATCTGGGCTTTATGGAAAGCAAAATCTACGACATGCCCGGCGGCATCGCCGTCAACGGAGAAATTGTCATGATGGGTATGTGGAGTGCAGGAAACGGTATCTATGTGATGTTGCATCAGGACGACTTTACAGGCTGCATCATGTACCGCCGCATCCGGCATATGCAGGACTACAAAGGCGACCGAAACCGCCATTTGTCCCGCCGTGTCCTATTAGGCAGCTACGACGAACTGCTGGAGAGGTTCTTGGAGCTGAGGGAGGATGGAAAGTATGCAAGTGCCGCCTGAGATCTTTCACCAAACCGCCGAAAGCCCGGCCACGCCTTATGCGTGGTCGGGGCTGCAATCGGCTAAGCGGAACATTCGGCAAAATATCGGGGAAATGCCGAGACTCCGGGAAAAAATTGAAAGGCTGCTGCCTGTTGACAGAGATCGTGCCAAAGACTTATATGAGGAACTGAACGCACATCTCAAAAGGCTGATGGATGCTGTTTCTATCTGCCGGCTTTGTCTTTTAGAAATGGCAATGGAGAAAGAAGCAGCATTTGCCGGACAATTGCATGCTTCCATCCGGGCGTTTTCTATTATGACGCCTGATTATACCCGCTTTATGGCTGTCTTATCCGGCTTTCTCAGGGTTCTACCCGGGAATGACGATGAAAAAGGCAGATCCAAAACCACCAGCGCTGCCATAATCGGCCGGCTGATGAACAATATCCGCATGGGGTATTATCCCACTGATTTAGCACATGTGGACCATATCGTCCGAGGCATTACATTTCCGGAGGGGGTGACCACCAATCTGCTTGATCCCTGCTGCGGCTGCGGGCTGGCCCTGCGCCGTCTGGCAGATGGAAACAACTGCTGGACCTACGGCGTGGAGCTGGACGAAAGCCGGGCAGAGGAAGCCCAGGACAGGCTGCACCGGGTCGGGGTTGGAAGCTTCTTTCGCTCCCGGATCAGTCATGAAGCATTTCATCTACTCTTTTTAAATCCACCGTACTTGCAAGTAATCCGGGAAGGCGGTGGAAATGCACGCAGTGAGAAAATGTTTTTGGTGGATGCAATGAAATATCTATCGATGGGCGGTCTTCTGGTGTATATCCTCCCCTATTATAGAATCACATCCGATATTGCCCGCGTCCTCTGCGATAATTTCACCGATCTGTCTGTTTATCGGTTCATGGGCAAGGAGTTTGACAGATTCCGTCAAGTGGCTGTATTCGGCCTGCGCCGCCCAAAAACCGATGGTTCAGAACTGGTAGACGCATTTCTGGAAACGGTTGCTTGCGCAGAAGATATTCCGGAACTATCTACATTACGGGAAAGGCGTTATCCGCTCCCCGCTGTACCGCTGCCAGTAAATGTTTTCAAAGGCGCCATTTTTAACGAGCTGGAGCTTCAGCGTCAGCTCAAATCTTCCAAAAGCATTGAAAAGCTACTGGAGCGCAGTGCGTTGGACAGCCGGGAAAAGCGTCCCTTGCTTCCGCTCAATGTAGGACAAATTGGGTTGATCGCAGGTTCCGGTATGATCAACGGCCTTGTCGAATGCGATGCGCCTCATATCGTAAAAGGCCGTATTGTAAAAGAAACCGTGCGGTCATATCAAAAAGGAGATGCTGACACTATCTTGAAAGAGACACAAACTAATAAAATGATTTTTAATATTTTGACACCGGGCGGTTTCCGCTCTCTTGTATAAAGGAGGGAACCAACTTGGCAAATGTAGCAGCCCGTGCTGACGGTTATATCCGCACCTATTCCGAAATGTGTCATGCACTGGATTGCGTGTATCTTTATAAAACGCTCTACGACCACAATTTACAATACCTTTATCCAGAGAACGGGGTCGCGCCGCAATATGTAGGTGAGGACGACGGGTATCTATTGGATACTGTGTATGAAGCAATATTTCGCTTATCGGATGCCGTATGGCCGCACTATTCGGAGTATCACGAAACACATACCATATATTTCAGTCATCCTGCATTGATGGAGTATTATCACCTTTGCCGGGTGTATGGCAGACAGCGGGGCATTCCGCTCCATGATAACCCATATATGCGCTCTGCCAAAGAGTTCGTGCGAAGCAGGCTGGGACAGGATTGCTTTACCTGCTCCTACCGGCTGCAAACAAAAATCAATCACCAATGGTCCGCCGGGATCGTATTTGTCATGTGGCCAGAGTTTACAGGTCATTTGGCGCTACTGGTGCTTATGGGTCAGGTGTTTGACTTTTATAAGCGGGAATTACAGCAGCTGAAAGCTGACATCGTGGAAAACGAAGGGCAATTGCCCCAGCAGCAATGGAAGGAGGCCGCCTGATGAACATTGATCTGGCACGTTTCTGTATTCTTTTAAGTGAGGTACAGGAAGACGAATTCCTGGATGAATCCGGGCTCTCCCCATATTTAATGGAGCATCTGTTCTATCCATATATGAAGGGGAAAAACATTCCTTTGGATAGCCTGGATTATGATGCTTTCGAGCTGGAGGATCTGGATCGACTGTTTGACTATCTGGGTGATTTGGAAACGGTATACAGCAAATTGCAGGATAAGGCGGAAAAAATCTGGAAAGGTTCTCCCATAGCGTGCCGTTCCAGAGCATTTTGTTAGGAGGTGTCATACATTGCTTGATTACGCGCGGAGTGCCTTCCACTCCGTCTATCTCTGCAAATTATTTCATTCCTACGGAAAGCTGGATGCTTTGGATACAGGTTGGAACGTAGATGAGGACGCATGGTGGTCTATGGTCTATGATGCGTTGGAAGCAACCGGTACGCTTGTCTCCGCTATAAGCGACGATTGGAAAACACAATACTACCTAAGCTCTCCTGAGATGATGGAGTACTACCGGCATTGCCGTACTTATTGTAAAACACATGGTGTAAGCCTCAAGGACAACCCCTTTATGAAAAAAGCGGAGGAACAGGTCAACCATATGCTGCAGGAGCTTTCGGGAAACTATGGCTGGACCTTGCTCACGCGAATCAATCATCAGTGGGCCAGTGGCATTGTTTTTTATCATGATGATTATTTTGATGCCTACGCCTATATGGAGCTGATTGAAGCGTTGCTGGAAATCTTTCATTTCTATGAAACTGAGTTGGAAGCTCTAAGGCAGATCATTTCCAACTTGGAACCAACAAAAACAAAAAAGGAGGCGGCATGATGGATGGTGAAGTTGTTTTACGCATTCACCCTATTGCAGGGGCAATCAAAGTGGAAACCAACCATAACGGCGTGATCTCGTATAAGGAAATTACCAGCGAAACCTTAACGGAGTGTCTGCGGGGAGCAATCCGGCATCCGACCTTTTCCAGTGGTTTATTGCCGCAGGGCTGCATTTCGTTTTTTGCCGGAAGCAATGATGAGCGTGTCATTAGTATCCTGCACCCGGAACGGTATGCGGATATTACCTACTACAAAACCCTTTACAAGCATTTTCCATTGCCCCGCCTCGTATTCCAATTTTCCCTGTATCAGGGACTTCGAGTAAACAATGTATCGGTGAGTATCGTGGCGGAAGGACGACTCAGGCCGGAGACAAAGATGTTTCGGTGGCCGTTTTCTAACGTAAGCGGCTTTCGCATGTGCATCGGGAACAACGTGATGCCAAAATGCGAAAGCTTGCACACCTTATCCAGCCTGCCTTATCTGATTCTACAAATTCCCAACAACGATGATCACTATTCTTTGGAAAATAATCAGATGAAGATGGAATACCGGGAACTTTTGGAGCATTTAAAGGACAAGGCGCCATCGTATTACTACGACAAGGTGCTTGTGCCTTGGAACAAAACCCTGATCGATTTTATCAGGAGCAATTGATGGGAAGGGGTATCATCATGTCAAAAACCTATGAAGAAATTATGGCGGCGTTTGCAGCGCCTTTTTCCGCGGGAGATGTGGATTGGCGCATTACCAGCACGACAAAGGAAAAAGACCGGGGACTTGCCGTACCCTATGTCAAAAGCCGAGCCATTCAAACCCGGCTGGATGAGGTAGTTGGCCCCTACAACTGGCGGACCAATTATACACCGTGGCACAGTGTCGGCCAAACTGCTTCCCAACTCTGCGGTCTTGCGGTTTACTGCGAGGAGCGGAAAGAATGGATACAAAAATGTGACGGCGCCGAGAACACCGACTATGAGCCGGTCAAAGGAGGTATTTCCGACTCCTTCAAGCGTGCCGCCGTCGTGTGGGGAATTGGCCGCTATCTATACGGTATTGATGGCATATGGGTAGATATTGAGCAAAAGGGGAAAAGCTACGTTATCCCTAACAGGGAACTGAAACGACTGGCGGAAACCTATCAAAAAGCGGTGAATGCGCCGCCTGGCAATGTTTCGCTATTTCCGAGCAACAGAACAGAGCAGGCGTCCATACCGCTGGAACACCTACACTATGATTACTCAATTTCCTCCGTGGAACCGCGGCAATTTGCCAGCGGAAACGGTATGGTGCTCCGCCTGCAAAGCGTAGACGGAAAAAGTGTGGAAGCGTTTCTTCAGCAGGCTGACAATTCTCTTACACATGGGGTATGCCTTAAAAATGTGAAGCTTACGCCATTTGAATCCGGCGGTTATCGCTCACACATTATAGATGGCTATGAAGTGGCATAATTTACAAAGAAATCAGGGACAGCCGGAGAGGCTAGCCCTCTTCAGCGGAAAGGAGTACGCCATGGATAAAATCGATACGTTCAAAATCAAGGACATGACCGTATCTGGCTTTAAGTGCTTTCGGGAGGAGCACCGGTTTGAATTCGGCGACATCACCTATATCACCGGCGACAACCATATTGGTAAAACCAGCATTGCGGACGCTATCACCTTCGCGTTTTGCGGCCGACTATACAATGGCAGCGCCGCCATGGACCGCCTTTATAGTGATGGCGAAAAGCAGCTTTGCGTAGCGCTTCACCTACTGGATGCGCAGGGAAAATCCATCGACCTTGTCCGGACACGGAAGAACGATAAAGTGACGATCACTTACAACGGTTATAACATCCGGCAAAAAGATATGGATGCCCTGTTTGGGGAAAGCGATATATTTCTCTCGATCCTTAATCCAACATTCTTCATCGAATATTTGGGGAACGATGGGCAAGCCTTACTTCAAAGATATCTGCCACTGATCGAAGAGGAAACTATTTTAGATCAGCTGTCAAAACCACAGCGCACGCTTTTATCCGGCAAATCGCTTCTCTCTCCCGAAACCTTTATTGCAAACCAGCGGGAAAGCCTGAAAGAATATGAGGAAGGCTTGATTGCTTTGGATGGGCAAAAGGCTCTCCTGATGACACAAGCCAAGGTCGGAAAACAGGATCTCGCTATGCTGGAACAGCGGAGAGCCGCCCTTGAACAACAGTTAAAAGATCTGCGGGAAAAACATGGGCAAGGTGTTAATCTGGACCAATTGCGGCAGCAGTATACGGATTTGTTGCTCCGAATCGACGAAATGAGCACTGACCAGAAGGAGGCGCCCACCCCTTACGATTCCCGCTTGGCTCAACTGGATCTGAACATACAGCGTACCAATGAGGCGCTGAAAGAAACCATGCAGAAGCAATACGTCAGCAAATATGCCGGTGAAATGGCAAAACTGCAACATGAGCTCCAGTTTGCCCGGGAGGAATACCGGAAAAAGGAGGCGGCGCTCCGCCATATGCGGGCCGGTGTGGAATGCCCGTTGTGCTGCCGACCCATCACGGAGGAAGCATTGGAAAACACCCGGGAAGGCATCAACCGGAGTATGAAGGCGATCGTGCAGCAGGGCATTGATCAAAATACCCAGCTGGCACAACTTCGGGATTTGGATCGAAAGGCCAAAGAGGTTTTTGATCAGTGGAAAACAGAGGACATAGGAAAGCATCGTCAGCACAGCATCGAGTATCAGGAGCAGCGCACACTTTTGCTTTCTAATTTCGGGAACAGCGCCTCCGCCCTTGCAGAGCTGATTCAGCGGCGCAAGGAACTGGAGGAAGCGCTGGAGCTGGGCGGCCTGACAGCGGAGGAAAAAATATTGTTGGACAGACTGGAAATGGATCTCCAAGCTGTAAATATTGACTATGAGGCAAGAAAAGCCATTTTGAACCGGCCTATCCCTGATATTGACGGAAAGGCCAAGGAACTTGAAACGATGATTCGGCAAAAGGAAGATTTGATTGCCGCCGCCATGGATTACCTCTCTGTGCGCAATGATCTGACATTCAGGGGGCTCCCGCTGGATAAGGTAGGCTTTTCGCTGTACGATATCCTCAAAACCACAGGTGAAGTAAAGAATACCTTTCGTTTTACCTACAACGGACGTGATTACCGCAAGCTGTCTCATTCCGAAAAGATTTTTGCCGGCATGGAGGTAGCGGAGTTAATGAAGGCGTTGACGGGCCGCAATTATCCGGTTTTCGTGGATGATTCAGAGAGCGTCGTCAAACTGGCGAAACGCCCCGCCGGACAGGTATTCCTCTCCCGGGTTGTGGCGGGTGCACCGTTGACTGTGGCGTATCGGGATATGCAGCCGGTACAGGAGCTAAAAAAGGCAAGCTGAAAGGAGCAGCACCTGTGTTTACGTACAAGAAATTCGATATCGTGGAGGTGGCTGAAAGGTGCGGGATTCTTCTCAATTCCCGCACCCTGGGCCGGGCAGAAATTGAGGCATGGTGCCCATTTTGCCCAACGCAAAGTTCGGATTACCACATGTACCTGAATCCCGTGAAAGAGCGCTTCTATTGCCAGAAATGCTCCGCCGGCGGAAACAGCGTTTCGCTGTATGCCAGAATCCACGCCATCAGCAACAAGGAAGCGGTGGAATGTCTGTCCAACGGTGATTTTAGTGAGATGGAAATTACCGCCGCAAGACCGGCACAGAAACCGGGACCTGTGATAGCTCCCTTGCAGCGCCGGCATGACGTATATTACGACATGCTGGCCGCCATGGAGCTTCTCCCCTCGCATTGCAGCAATTTGATGGCCCGTGGCTTATCTATGGAACGCATCCGGCAAAATATGTATCGCAGTATGCCGGAAAGCTACTACAAGCGCCGCCGGATTGCTGAAAATCTGGCAAAGCGCCATGACCTGCGGGGCGTCCCGGGCTTCTACTATTCTGATGATGGGCGCTGGGAATTGACGGGAAAACCGGGTATTCTGATTCCGGTGTGCGACAGGGACGGCTACATACAGGGGCTTCAAATCCGTTTGGACAATGCTCAAAAAAAGAAGTACCGCTGGCTATCCAGCAATCCGCATAACGGGTTCCCCTACGGAACAGCGTCCACCGTTTGGGTGCACATCACAGGGAATCGAACTGGCATGGAATGCGAGATCACCGAAGGAGCCCTTAAGGGGGACGTCGCCAGCTATCTGTCCGGAGATCGCCTGTTTGTGTGTACAGCGGGCGCCGGCAGTACTCAGTATCTTACAGATACACTTCGGGCGCTTGGCATCAAAAAAGTGAATGGCTGCTATGATATGGATAAAATCGCAGAATATGATGGGCTTGTAAGGTGCCGTCGGGAAAATCCCTTTGACAAAGAGGCCGCCAAACCGTGTCCGCTGGAAAAGATGGAAGCCGCGGTATATGCAACCGGGCTTGCTTATGAACGCAGGATATGGACGCCGGCCCTTAACGGTATTGATGACTATTATCTGGATTGGGTATCTCAGCGGCAAAAGGCCGGATGAACATGCCCTTTTCCAAAAGGTACAATTATATTTACAGGAGGAAAGCCATATGTCAAACCAAAGAAAACTGCTCGAAAGCATCCCCACCACGGAGCTCACAGACGTCACGCATATCGATGTCGAGGTTTACTATACCAAAGGAGGTGCCAACTATTTTTCCGGCGGCGCCACAAGACGTGGTTATTATCTTAGCGTGAAACCGGTCAAACGGGATGGAATCACCGTATCCTACAACTTGTTCTCCGGTGCCTCAAAGCTGCTGCTGGAAGCAAATCGGTTTTCGGTCAAACAATTTGACAAGGCAGTTGAATTAGGCAGAGACAGCGCACCGGAGCTGGTAAAGCACGTTATTAAGCAGGAAAAGGCGGCATAGAGCCAAACCAAAAAAATATAGGAGGTATTCTTTATGTCTATCACCAACATGAGCGATTTAATGGCGGTCAAGGGAGATAGTGGTGATGTACTGGGGAAATTCTTGTACTTTTCGCTGGCAAGCGTTCAGGTGGAGCGTAACAGGCTGACTGAACTCTGCCAGTCGCTGGGCATTCCCTATGCCGGCGGGAACCGCAAAAATAAATCCGGTGACGCTTTCCGCTCTGCCACAGGCGATCTTTACCAGCGTGTGGTGGATGGCAGACACATTTACAAGGTATATTGCCGTGACAACCAGAGGGAAGCCGGCATCATCAGCCGTGAGCTCGTGAAAGAGACATTGGGCGCAGAGACTAATAAATACGTGAAGCTGGCGAACATCCAGTTTGACAGGGAAACCGAACACTTTGGGTACGGCAATGTGGCCTACGATCCCCATGTGGACCCCTATGCTCTGTGCCAGCAGGCGGAGGAACTGTATGAGATCTATAAGCTGTGCGCCGGCCGCAAGCAAATTGAAGGAATTACGGATACATACCTAGATATGATGGATGCGATTAAAATATCGATTCATGGCCGACTTTATTTTGTTCCAAAGACACATATGGCTATGCTGAATATCTTTGAGGACTTTATCGAGGCACTAAATATCCACAACCGAAATACCACGCCGCTGACAGTCAACTCCATGTATGTTCTGGATGACCAGAAGCAACGAGACAAGATGGCGGCTGAATTTTACAACCATATTCGTAAAGAAATTGAGCTCTACCAAGAGCGGGCGGAGCACTTCATCGTCTCTAACTGTCAGAGCGTTGCAGTCATGGACCGATGGGTATTAAAAATCGCCGCATTGGAGGAAAAGAAACGGCACTATGAAGAGCTGTTGCACAAGGAATTGGATGAACTGAACGGAGAGTTTTCCACCCTGCGCATGTTCTCTCAGGAATTGCAGATTAAAACCCGCAGGCTGCAAAGCATGAAAAAATGTGCATAAAAATCAGATCTTAAAACAAGCTATATATGCTATAGCTCTCATTTAAGCGCCTCATGATGGGGCGCTTTTTTTATAAAATAATAGAATTGTGCAAAAAAATCGATTGAAGTTTGAAATAAATGTCGTAAAAGCCAGTATCCTGAAGTTTTATAAAGCGAGATGTAAAAATCTCCATTTAACGTTCCATTCAAGGTGTCTTTGCGGCTATTTGAGGAGGCGTTTATTTTGGCTAATAAATATGTGAGATGCCGCTCATTTTAAACGACGGCATATAACGCATACCAATCCATCCCCGTAAAGTCAGCAAAGACATTGAGAGACATATCAGACACAATTATTTTTTGATCAAACGTTCACAAGGCGGTTGTCGCTCCCCACCAAAAACCTCTATCGCCCATCCACACGAAACATTGCGATTGGAGGATTACATATTATGTCTGAAATGAAAAAGCGTGTTGAGTCCATGCTCAAGAATTATCCCGCCATGACCAAAAAACTCAAAGTTCTGGAGTTTGAAATGGAGTTCATAACCAAGTCGCTTCATCCAAATATCATTGAAAATTTGGTATTCTCACACACAGGTGAGGAGCGGGTATCCGGTTCATTCCGGAGTGACAAGACGGCAAATATCGCCATCGAGCATGTAGACAGCCAACGCGACGAAAGATACTATGCCCTCAAGAATCGGATTGATAACATCCGGCAGGAACTGCGCCGTTTGGAGCATTACCTTTCCTTGCTTCCAAAAGAGGAAGCAGAGGCTATTCGATGGTTTTATTTTGAAGGTCTGAGCTGGGATGCAATCGCAGAACAAACGCTTATGACACAAAAGACTGTGCAGCGCCGCAGAAAACGAGGTGTAGATACGCTGATACACTATTACTCTATTGCAGACAACCCTTCCGATTCATAGTGGGGATGATTGTTCGATGGTTTAACTCGGGCGCAAATGTCCTGCATTTGTCCTTTATTTGTCTCTTGCAATCCAATTTTATCCATGATATTATAGAGGCATGAAAAAGGGAAAGCTCCCGGTTCAGTTTTCTGAGCCGGGGGCTTTCTGTATGCGAGGAGGATTATTATGCCGTTACAAACAAAAGAGTGCATACCCAGCAGTGCCAATAACACGGAACAGGGACAGGCCATCCATCAGCTCCTGTTTTGTGACTATCCGGATGTGGTGACAGTAGATGACCTGTGCCGGATGCTGGGCGGTATCGGACGAAAATCCGCCTATGCACTGCTGCGGGAAAAGAAAATTATCGGAGTAAAGATCGGCCGCACCTACCGGATACCCAAGCTAAATGTGATCCGTTATTTAGAATTAATGACGTAGGCGATGGTGACACCTATTGGATGCTGCCTCTTATTTTGCTATACTGGATTTACCGGCAGCAGAAAAGAGGCCATCATCAAGGAGGTAAAAGAAACGATGAAAGGCGATCTGCACAACAACATCTTCCCGGGAACGGCCCCCGATTTGTTTGCAGGATTTCGGTATCCTGTATGGAATCAAGGAGGTGCCGTGGAATGACTGGCAGGGTCACATTGAAAAACGGCTTCTACTATCTCATCCTAAATACCAAGGGGCTAGACGGAAAGTACAAGCCAAAATGGATCAAGACCGGTCTTCCGGAAAAGGGGAATAAAACGAAGGCGGAGGCAATGCTGCGGCAGGCTCTTTGCGAAATGGAAGCGCAGGAAATAGAGGTGCCTGCGGCAGATCAGAATAACGGACCGCTCATGTCCGAGTATATGATAAGCTGGCTGAAAAGCCGTAAAGCGGCCTTGCAGGAAAGCACCTACAATTCCTACTATTTGAACATCATGGGCCGCATGGTTCCATACTTTGAACAGACAGGCGTTTACCTGAACGATTTGACCGCCGACCACATTAGCGATTATTACACCTATCTTCAGGATACCTTTGGGAATAAGGAGAACACCATCCGCCGCCATCATGCCAATATCCACAAAGCGCTCAAGCAGGCATTTATTAAGGGGATCATACCGGGAAACCCCGCTGACCTTGTGGAGATCCCGCAGGACGCGGACAAATTTATCCCGGAAACCTATTCTCAGGAGGAACTGAAAGAGCTCTTTCGCCTGATCCGCGGGGAACGCATTGAGCTGGCTGTTCTTATCGCCGCTTTTTACGGAATGCGGCGCGGAGAGGTGCTGGGCCTCAAATGGAACGCGGTCAACTTTGAGGAAAAGACCATCTGTGTACGGCATACCGTTACAGAAACCACTGATCCAAGTGGAAAAAAGAAATTGCTCCATAGAAATCGGGCAAAAAACAAATCCAGCATCCGGACCATGCCGCTGATGCCGGAGATCGAAGCGGTGCTTCGAACGGAACAGGAGAAGCAGAAAGCATACCGCAAGCTATGTGGCCGTTCCTATAACCGAAATTATCTGGGATATATCTTTGTAGATGAGCTTGGAAACATGATCAAGCCCAATTATATCTCCCAGACATTCCACGACTTTCTGGAGAAGAAAGGTCTTCGGCCCATTCGCTATCACGATCTTAGGCATAGCTGCGCAAGTCTCCTGATGGCAAAGAAGGTTGACCTGCGCAGGATTCAGGAGTGGCTGGGGCACAGCGATATCACGACCACCTCCAGGCTCTATATCCATATGTCTTATGCGGACAAGGAGGAGTCGGCGGCCGTACTCAACGACAGCCTTTCCATAGGGTATCAAGGAGGAAACGGGAAAACCTCGGCTGTCACTATCGGGTAAAATGGCTCTGTCATAGGTTTTATCGGTGGTTTCCGTTCTACGAATTGTTCTACGGTGTAAAGGAAATTGGGCAGAAAAGAAGAAAAATGACTGTCTATTATCACCAGAAACTGATGAAACAAACAGCCATTTTTCTCTGATTTGGTGCGGATAAGAGGACTTGAACCTCCACCGAGTTGCCTCGACTAGAACCTGAATCTAGCGCGTCTGCCGATTCCGCCATATCCGCAAATATATTCAACCAATGCAGAACTAGATATTTCGTAGAACTGCACCGTAGAACAGCATTTTTGAAGAACAAGAAAAAAGTTGACTTTGCTTTATAACTAAAGGATTTTCGGAGATCACAGATTCTAAATTCTGACTACAACCTGAATCTAGCGCGTCTGCCGATTCCGCCATATCCGCGTAACGTTGTTTATTTTAGCACGGGAACGCAGGTTTGTCAATAGGCATTTAAAAAATCCGTCATCTATACTAAAGCTCCAATCTCATTGCCGGGCTGGCGACTTTCTTATGGTTATGATAAGGGCACTGGCGATCCGCTCCAAAATCTCCTGCCCATCCACCGGCACCACCTTGATGCCGTGAGGGTAAAAGCTGCTTTGGTCAGGGCTTGACCGCGATGCCTTAGGGGGCAGGTTTACGGCAAAACCTCCTGCACGCGGCCCACCTGCCCGTCCGCTAGCATTACCTTGATGCCGTGTGGGTGAAAACTGTTCTTGGTCAGGACTTTGGCAACAACGCCCAGAGTTCGCTTTCCGGTAGGCTGGTCTGCCTTGAGCACAATGCTTACCGAAGCACCGACCTTGATATCGGCCCGGTTCTTTCCATTCATGAATCTCCCTCCCTTCCCTGTAAAGAGCGTTTGAGCACCACCATGTCCCGGAGCAGAACGCCTTCCTCCACAATGGGATGATGGTAGTGACGGATAAAAAAATCCGGGATGCGGTGGCTCTCAGAAAATTCGCACTTGTGATAAAAAGGCAGGGTGGAGGGGCTGTCCCCTGTCCCCACCAGCATGGTGTGAAAGGCCGATTGGTAGAAGTGGGCCAGAAACTCCATCATCTGCCTGCCGTAACCCTGCCCCTGAACAGCGGGCTCCACGGCGAGATTCTTCAGCTCGCAGACCCCTGCCCCCTCATCGGTGACCACCGCCACGGCAAGGGTTTTACTTCCCTGCGTCAGCGCGAACAAATCCCCCCGGCCCAAATACCGGTGAATCATATCCTCCTGCTCATCGGCCAAAAGCAAACGATCCAGATAGCGCTGTTTGTCTTTTGTGATCCGGTGGACTTCCATAAGCTGTTACCCCCTGCAGTACAGTTGGGTATAGGTCAGCCTGCCCTCCATCTGTTGGGAGCGCATCAGGCTGATGGAGTGAACTTGTGTGGAGAAAGACTCCTCCAGTAGCCGATCTGAGTGGGCGGAAGCGGTCAGCCTCACCTGCCGGGCCAGTGTGATGTGGGGAGCAAAGGGGCGTTTTTCCAAGAGGAAGCCCTCGGCGGTCAGGCGCTCGGCCAGCTCCTGTTGCAGAGCCGCAAGGGCCTCGTTTTCTTCAAGGCCCAGCACCAGAGGTCGCCTTCCTTCTGCCGGAAGCGGCCGGTGTGGTCAAAGGTGAGGGTAAGGGGCGGGGTGGTCGTGCGGTCCATGGCGCGGCGGGCTGCCTCTACCCGATCGGACGGGATCTCGCCTAAAAACGTAAGCGTCAAATGGAGATTTTCCCGCCGGGTGAATCTTCCCTGCCCCCATTCCCGCAGCTGTTCCTGTACGGCAAGAATTTTCTCTATAGTCTGCCCATCAAAGAGAAGGGCGATAAACAGCCGCATCTCTATTCCTCCTTTAAAAGTGCAGCCAGGGCCTGCGCAAAGGCCTGATTCTGCTGGAGGCTTCGCTTTTTCGGCCCCTTGAGGCGACCGCCTGAGCTGCGAATCTTTCGGGCGGTGTGGCGGGCCAAAAGCAGACTGTCGATGTTTTCCGCCGTGTATTCCATGCCGTCCTGATGAAGGGGCCGGGCTCCCCGGGCCAGACACATGGCCGCAAGGCCGTAGTCCTGGGTCACCACAATATCCCCCGGCTGCACCAGATTCACCAGGGCAAAGTCCACGCTGTCCGCCCCCTTGGAACAGACGATGGTTTGGGCACCGGGTTTTTTAAAATGGTGGGAGGTATCGCAGAGAATCAGACACTGGGCCCCAAACTGCCCGGCCAGAGAGACGGCCTGATCCACCACGGGGCAGCCATCGGCATCCACCAGCACTCGGCGGGTCATTGGGCTTCCTCTAGAATTTGCGTTTGCAGCTTTTTGGTCAGCTTTTCAAACACCAAACGGTAGGAGTCGTCGCACATTTGCCGGAGCAAGTCCCCGGGCAAAGCTCCCCCCAGATCAATGGAATTCCAGCAGCGCTTATTGGAATAAAAGCCGGGCAACACTTCCGGGTGCTCCCGACGCAGCAATTCCGCCAGCATAGGATCGCACTTGAGATTGATCAGGTCCTTGCCGGCATAGGCGGGATTATGCTGGGGGGAAGGACACAGGATGGCGGCAAACAGTTTTCCCCCTACCTGATAGCGCCACCACTGCCATTCTTCCTTAAAATCCTTCACTGCGCCGGGTTTTGCCAGAAGGTATTGATCCAGCCACTGGTATTGGTTCATTGCGTTCCCTCCTTGTTGGTCATGCTGTCCTGACAGGCGGCGGCCCCGTGCCCGCTTCTGCTATCATACTATAGGATGCCACACTTTTCCACTATTTTTCCCCGGCGGGTGGAATGTGGTCCGCTGGCGCCAACACCTCCGCAGGCCCAAAGGATGCCTTGGGCAGCGGAGGTGTCCCGCAATTCAGAAAAGTTTGAGCTTTTGATAGTACTAGAAAATTAAATCCTTCAGCTGGTTGGGGAAGGCAGTGGTGTTTTCCAAACCATTGGGAGGAATAAGCGCCGTACCGGAATGGCAGAAGCCCCCCGGTCCGGGAATATAAATCCCCGATTCAATGGTGGAGCGGAATGCCCGGGAGGAAGGCGCTGCACTTTAGCATTAAATTCCCCCCAGTAAGAATCCCCGGAAGCGTGTGGCTCCCGGGGATTCTTATTGCTATTTCAAGGTTTTTTCTGTGTTTGCGTTGCGCTTGCCGGTATCCCGGGCGGCCTTGGCCACCACCCCGGACAGAGCCAGCAGGGCGATGAGGTTGGGGAACACCATCAAAGCGTTGAAGAGGTCGGAAAGGTTCCAGACCAGCTGCACCTTGAGGAAGGAGCCGAGAATGATAAACAGCACTACGATCAGGGCGTAGACCTTGGTGGCCTTGGCTCCGAACAGGGCCTTGACGTTGACCTCGCCAAAAAAGTACCATCCCACAATGGTGGAGTAGGCAAAGAACAGCAGGCAGATAGCCACAAAGATGTTGCCGAAGGAGCCAAAGGCCTGGCTGAAGGCCGCCTGTGCCAGCGCGGTTCCCTGAGGGGAACCTTCCACACCGGGCTGAAGCTGCCCCGAGGTCAAAATCACCAGAGCGGTCATGGTGAGCACCACAAAGGTATCGATGAACACGCCCATAATGGCCATCACACCCTGATCCTGAGGCTTTGCCACCTTGGCGAGAGCGTGGGCGTGGGGAGTAGAGCCCATACCGGCCTCGTTGGAAAAGAGTCCCCGGGCCACACCAAACCGCATGGCATGGCGCACGCCGATTCCCGCCGCGCCACCCACCACGGCCTGAGGCTGAAAGGCGCCTACAAAAATGGACTGGAAGGCGGGAATGATGGCAGAGCGGTTGATCACCAACACGATCAGTCCGCCCATAATATAGAAGATGGCCATCACCGGCACCAGCTTTTCCGTCAGAGAAGCAATCCGTTTGACGCCTCCCAAAAAGGTAAAGGCGGAGATGGCGGCAATTACAAGCCCCACATACAGGGGCGGGATGTGAAAGGCGGTCTCAAAGGCCAGACCAATGGAGTTGGATTGCACCATGTTCCCGGTAAAGCCCAGTGCAAAGATAATGGCCAGAGAGAAGAATCCCGC
>ENA-UOOR01002579-UOOR01002579.1-fermentation-metagenome-genome-assembly--contig:-NODE-2579-length-18025-cov-15.858264_pt1 | contig 18025 bp, 17 predicted proteins | sample MGYA00245780_ERZ724029 | MGnify/ENA primary metagenome ERZ724029 (study PRJEB28704, sample SAMN03018315) | fermentation metagenome | biome: anthropogenic terrestrial biome; feature: soil... | reverse complement strand
ATTATACAGAAATATTATCAACTAAAATGTCCGTCCGACTTTTCGGAGTGGACTCAATTAATATTTATTGCTCCCAAAAGAATGTATAGGGAGAGAAAGGGCTTTCACCGCTTGTATCAGAAGATACATTCTTTAAAAAAATACTGAAAGCTATGAAACTAATAAGTAGCAAAATCTCAGCATTTCTTTTTTTGTAATTTATATATTGCCAATTATTTTTCAAGAAAATAATCATAGCAAATAAAAAAGCGCTTTGTAAACGTAGTCCTGCATAACTAAAGCGTGCGATAATAAATGAACCTATTTCTGCAAGTAGTATCAAATGAATCAATGCTACATGGTCTTTCTTTTTTGTATTAATGATAAAATTAAAATATAGCAACAATGTCAAAATCATTGGTGCAGCACCAGAGAAAGTAGTAGGTGAGTAAAATAAGCTGTAAGCATATTCTTTACTGTCCAAATAGAACATCAATTGATCAAATAAATTAGGAAACAATAATATAAATGATCCTACCGATAATACAATTAGCACCCAATATTTCTTTTTCAAGTAGTTCATTAAAAATGGAACTATTACCAGGACGGATGAATAATGAAACAAAAGTGCTATAACTGCAAATAAAAGTGTTTTTCTATATTTTTTATTATATAATTCATCAATAGCTACTGCAGAGAAAGTAAATGCTAAACCATAACGTAATGCATTCATTGTGAAATCTACGTAATAAATCGGAAACAGTATAAGTCCGAATATCAACATTTCTTCTCTGGAGTGAGAAAATAGTTTACAAAGTATAAATGTAGTAGCTGTAGATATTAATGCAATACTAACCCTTTCATTTAGGCTTATCAATGAAAAAAACCAACCTAAGAATTCAAAGCCTGGTTCAAATGTAATGTTTGAAAATCCATTTAATTTATAATTTCTAAAAAAATTTAGATAAGTATGGGTATCTGTGCCTACATTTCCCCTTAAAACTACTATAAGAAAAGCAGGTAAAATCAAAAACACTAACAAATTATAGAATTCGTTTCTAAATTTGTATTTTTTATAGAAGTATAAGGTAAAAAACAGTATATGTATATATGGAATTATATAATATAGCATTAGTTTTCAAGTTTTCGATTCTTTAATCTTCGAATATTATTGAATACTTCTTTTCCTAACAAAAATTCAATTATGGATATAAAATAACCTCTTATTAAATTCAAATTAAAAAATACTCCTTTTTGTATATTATAAGAGCTATATATTTTTTTCATTTCTTTCAATGTGGCTATTCTATTTTCATTACTGGTCCCAAATGCCTCAATTACTGAAATAGTAATATTAAAATAGTTATAAGTTACTTTTTGATTAAATATTCTGATAAATAGATCTCTATCTGAACAGATTTTATATAATAAATTGAATTTATTGTTTTTCAGTATCTCGCTTTTTACAAATACAGACTGATGACAAAAAGGCATTGGTTCTTTTGTTGAGGGATGTTTAGCTTTTATTATTGTTTTGTATGATCCGAAATCTTGACAGTGATTACCATAAATTACATCACTACTTACTCTATTCTGAAAAATAACTGATAAAACATTATTATCATAAAATTTATCTCCAGAATTCATAAAAACTATGTAATCACCTGATGATAAATCTATACCTTTATTCATTGCATCATAAATACCTTTATCAGGCTCAGAAATAAACTTACTTATTTTGTCTTTGTAATTGTTTATTACTTCTATAGTACCATCTTTGCTATTGCCATCAATTACAATAAATTCTATATTCTTATATGATTGATTAACTATTGATTGAATGGTTTCTTTTATACCCTTAACGTTATTATAAACTACGGTGATAACTGAAATTAGAGATTTGTTTACATCTACCATAAATAGAATATTTATTTAATTAATCGCTTAATTCTATTCATAATTTTTATAGGAAATACTGACAAATAATGCTTAAAATGCTTTCTTTCAATATATCTTACGAGTTTTTTTGCTGCTTTGATATCTCTTGTAATATTTACATCTCTCGAAATTTCCTTTCGTCTATAATAGAAACCAACATATTCTAGTTTTACTACCTTAAAATTTTTTATATTTAATACAAGATTAATCCAAAACTCCCAATCTTCATAACCTTCTTTCATTTTAATATCATATCCTCCCACAGACATCCAATCCTCCTTTTTATACAAAGCGCAGCTTAAAATCATATTTCCTAATAGTATTTTTTTTCTATCGAAGGGAGGAAGTAAACAAGGTCCTTCAGTATTTCCAAAATATTCTGCATCACAATAAACTAAATTGACATTGGGATACTCTACAAAAGCCTTAACACCAAGCTCAAGGTATTTATTCCCAATTTTGTCATCCCCATCCAAAGGTAATATATATTTTCCAACTGCTTTATCAATCGCATTGTTTCTAGCAGTACTAACTCCTTTGTTTTGCTGATAGACATATTTAAAACGTTTATCTCTCTTTGTCCATTCAATTGCAATTTCTTCTGTATTATCTATACTACCATCATTTAAAATAATACACTCCCAATTTTCATATGATTGCTCCAAAATTGTTTGAAGACACTCCTCCAAGAATTTGCCCTGATTATAACATGGCACTATAATAGAAACAAGTGGAATACTCATTACAGAATCATTAAAATTAAATACAAGATGTTTACCTTAAAAACATGACCATATCTCCAGGAGTTAACTTAAACTCTTCATTGATGTATGATGCTGGAATAATTTTCCCACTCTTCAAAACTATTTTTGTCTGATCATCGGTTTTGATATTTATCCCTATTTCTTTATCTAAATTAGTATTTTGTATCATTAAAAAACTGTTTTGAGTATTTTCCATTTCTGATAATAATGCATTACCTCCATTAATTTTAATTGATTTAACAAAATAAGGAAGTTGAGTAAATTTTACAGCACCTAGAGGGATTATCCCATAATGGCTTAAATTAATAACTTTACATGATAAGAAAATATCAGAGTAAATCTGAATTTCATTATTAATTTGTTGTAAATAATCAAAAACTTCGGTTTTAGAACCATCTATTTCAATAGGTCCATTATGAAAATTCCATCTATTTGAACTTTGTGTCCAATAAGTAAAATACTGAATGCCCTTAGCTCCATATGCTAAATTGCTATACACCTGTAATCGTAGATGAGATATATCAGGAATTAAATATGGATCATGCGCTGTAGTTAAAGCAAATGCCCAAAAAGGAATATTAGCATTCGATGCTACTGAACGAATAATTTCTAAATTTTGATACCAGTTTATTCTGATTCCCCCATTTATTATGGGATAATGATCGAAAGATAATATTTTTACTGGAATTTGATTTAAAAAATTGTTCACATAATTAGTATAATCATCCGGGGAGTACAATTCTGGTGTTGCAACATTAGGTAACAAATTTATATAACAAAATCTTGTACTGTCTATTTCTTCAATCTTTCTTACTAATGATTTTAGTTCGTCAAATTTTGAAGGTAGAGGTTCGTCAAATAAAAAATATCCTCCGTTGGCGGGGTGGTTCATAAAACGTTTTACCGTTGCTTCAGTATCATTGTATAACTCTGGACACTTAATGAGAATCTTTATATTTAGTTTTTCAGCAATGTTAAGTGCTTTCTCAAGACTATCTGCATTAGAGTAATTTGAATAATTTATATTTATTCCTGCGCTTTTCATTTGCAGAAAACGGTCAACACTTGTATATTTTTGAGGGATCCCTAACCAAGCCAATATGGGGATATCATTCACTTTATCTAAAGAACGGAAAAGTGTAAGATCCATTACCTCGACTATTTCTTCAATACTTTTAGAATTATACTTTTTGACATCAATTTCTTCTGTTACGTCATAAAAACAACTGCTTGTGGATATACAAATTACTGTGCTCAAGCAAAAATATTTAATATACTGAATCATGAATTTAAATTTTAAAGGTAGTATTATATTCTCTTGTAAGTTTTATGAAATTTTCTTTTATACAAATTAGCGATCCTTTTGAATATATTGATTTTATATATAATAAGATCATACTTATTTAATCTTTGATAATCTTCAAAGTATAAAGGGAAGTCACTTTTGAGCACATTTTCTCTTTCTTTTTCAAGGACTGTTCTATGTTTTTCATTCGAACTAATTCCATCCTCGTAAAATTTTGCAGCGAGAATATTTGTTTTCTTGTAAGTGGCATCAATCTTACATATCGCTATCATGAACCATTTCCAGTCCGATACTATTTTTAAAGATTCATCGTAAAATCCAACTGAATTAAATAAATTACTTTTAATAAGTGTAGCAGGATGTGGAATAGCATTGTGAGTAAAATATTGAAAGGTGAGCTTTTCAGGACTTTCTTTAATATATGATTTATTTTTATTTATCATTTTTATGTTACTGTATACAATATCAAGATTATCAGCTTGAGAAACAATTTTATGTATACTTTGCGACTCAAATAATTCATCTCCGCTATTTAGAAACATGATATAATCACCTTTGGATTGTGTTATACCTTTGTTCATTGCATTGTAAATTCCCGAATCAGGTTCACTTGTCCAATATGTGATTTGTTTATTGTATTTCTCTATTATATTTACAGTTCCATCAGTACTTGCACCGTCAATAATAATATATTCAATATTATTATATGTTTGATTAATTACTGATTGTATAGTTTTTTCAATTTTTAAAACGTCGTTATATACTATAGTAATAATTGAAACTAGGGGGTATTCACTAATCATTATTTTCTATGATGTTATTTATAAATTTTTCTACATTAAAAAAATTGTTTTCTATATTTCGATGTAATTCCTCTCCTTTATTCCACCAGTTGATTTTTAACAGCTGCTTAATTGTTTCATCATCGAATCTATACTTTATAATTTTAGCAGGACATCCTGCAGCAATCGCATAGGGAGGGATATCTTTTGTAACGACTGCTCCTGCTCCAATAACTGCACCATCGCCAATTTTAACGCCATCTAAAACAGATACATTCATCCCTATGAAAACATCATTGCCTATTATTATTCTTTCTCTAGTTTTAATTTTATTATTTTCAACCAAAGATATACCGTTCTCTTTATTTGTTGAATAAAACATAGGCGAAGTAGATATTCCATTTGTTGGATGTATCCCCCAACCACATGTAAAATTGGGTCCAATAGAACAATATTTCCCTACATAAGTTAATGAAATCCGAGAGTTAATAGATATATATGTATAATTTCCTATTATTGAATCACTAATTTTATATGGTGGGTAAATTTTAACATTTTTACCTAGATACGTTTTTGATAAGTGAGAGTTAAGTTTATTTTTTATTTTTGTTAATATTCTACTCGCAAAAGTTTTCGTAACTTTAAGTGGTTTGGAGTTTAAGATTCTATTAGAAGTAATTTTGTAATAAAAGTCTTTTATTATATTAAGTGCAAATTCATTTTCTTCCATGTAAGTTTCATTAACTTGAATGAAATTTGCAAGTGATTTATGAAAAAAATACTTAGTTGATTTATTATGTACTCCTGAATTGTCAAAGCCAATATTTTGAACTAATGATTTATTTGGGAATAGAGTCAAGCCGTCTTGGATTAATACACTTGCATGCCACTTTATAAACCATGTATTTAAATAACCTGCATAATTAAGCTTTAATTGACTTTCTAGGTTGTCTTTACCAAATTTATTAAATTCATCCCAAAGATTTCTTTCATCAAAATAATTAATTAAGTTTTTTGTATTTAAATTAATATGGTCCCAGGCCCTTTTCCAAGTTCCCCATCCCCAACATAAAGGAATCTTCAAGAAAAACGTTTCCGGTAAAATTTCTTTATGGGGATACATGTAACCTGATATATGATAAACTTTGTCATTATTTTCATAATAATCTAGTGCGTCATTCATGTATTGTAGAAAACCCTTTGAAGTTACAATGTCATCCTCTAAGACAATCACTTTTTCATAATCATTTACAATTTTTGATACACCACTAATAATTGAACAAGCTAACCCTAAATTTTTATCTTGTTCAATAATATGAACTTCTTTACACCATTTTTTGCTTTTAGCAACCTTTCTGGTCTTTAATATTTGGTCTATTGTTTCTTTGTTAGCATTTGACTTAGGTCCATCTGCAAAAATATACAAGGTTGACTCATTTGCCAAATTGTTTTTCATCAAAGCATTCAACGTTTTCTCTGTATGAAGTGGTCTATTATAAATAAACAAAATTATAGGAGCATATTTTTTCTGCATGGCTTACAATTATTTTTTACTACTGTATTTTCTCCAAATAATTTCCCACATTTCTTTATTTTTTATGCCAACCACTTTCTGGTTTTCAAGTATATTATTCCTTATTTCAATATTCTTGATTGGATTTAGAAAAGTAGTTACTTTATTAATAGCTTCATTTATATTGTTAATATCTAAAATGCAATCGTATTGCTTAAAATCTCGGAATAATTCTTCGTATTTATGACTCCAACTTGTTGCTAAACAAGGTACCCCTGTATTTAAAGCACTAGCTGCACCATGAAAACGGGAAGTAATTGTTAAGTAACTATTTGAAATAATTCCTTTCACCTCAAGTGAATTCACATTATCAACTATAGGGAGCTTATTTTTTAGATTAATATTTATTTCACTGCATAATTCAGAGTCTTCGATTGATTCATGATTTAGTAAAAATGGATGTTTACCTTTTTCTTCAATCTCAGAAATAATAGTTGTTATGAATTCAATGTACTTTATTTTATCAATTCCTCCTTTGTCAATCATTCTTTTATTAGGTATAATACATACACCCTCTTTTAGATTTCTATGTTTCTCTAAACTTATTCCATTGACGGTAGAAGTGAAGTCTGGGAATAATAATATTTTTTTTTCATCACAACCTGCATTCAGTAGATGGGCATATGAAATACTGTCTCTTGCAAAAATAATATCTGCAAATTTATTCAACATATCTGCAACATTCTTTCCCATATCCGTTTGAAATGGTCCAAATGACTGGGGTAAAAAAACCATAAAAGTATTATTTTTATACAGTTTTTGATAATAATTATAAAGTGCTTTATATGTATTATATTCTATATTCCATTGATCTGAGAACATGAAACCACTTGCATCAAATAAAACATCTATTTTTGGTTGAAATATGTTGATATAATACCTAGACATATACCACTCAGGAAATTTTAAACCTGAGAATAAATTTATAGCTTTCACTGACATCAATGCTTTCTTCCACAGATTTAAAATATGAAAATTTAAATCTGTGTTAATTTTACGGCATTGACTATAATGGTCATATAGTTCCATATTAAATTCAACCAAAATATTCCTATCGAAACGCTCAAGCTCATTCAAAATTGCATATAACATCAATTCTGCACCTTTATTAATGGTGTTAGTTCCATCTATACGAATTCTCATATTTCATTATTATGTGTAATAGTAATTTTCAATCCAAATACATTTTATTTTTTATTAATAAAACTTGCACCTGTCTTCTAAACAATATCTTAATGAATTAGCCAATTTGAATTTATCTGGTGGTATTCCACATGAAATCATTGCTATAAAAACTTCATGATCCTGAATTCCACATTCTTCACGAACACATACATCTTTTAGAGGTGGAAAATTACAATTTAATATGCATCCTGCAATAGAATGTGCATGTAGAGAATATAGCAAATTCATAGAAAAGATTCCTCCATCTATAAAAGCTTGATTTCGCTCTCTGGGAGAATTAAATACACCTAATTCAGCAGTAATTACAATTAATTTTGTTGCCAAATGTCCAAATCCATTTGCTCCACCTTGCAATTCTAATATTTTTTTTATTTTATCCGGATCGCTAAAAATATGCATATGAGACGACTGTCTATTGCAAGCTGATGGAGCATTTAATGCTAAACTAAGTGCTTCCTTAAAGGACTTTTCGGGTATTTCTACATCTATGTAGTTACGAACACTTTTACGAGAATTAGAAAATAGTGGAAATGAATCATTAGTATATTTGAAATATTCTTTTTTGCTAACAATTGTTTGCTCTTCAAAAACATTGGTGTTTAAATTTGCTAAATGCAAAACGTAATTTATCTTACTTGTAATTGATGGAGGTAATTCAAATTTTCTATTTTCATGAAATTCTAAATACTCTTTTAATACAATCAGAGCATGTTCCAGCTGCTTTGAGGAACGATAATTATAATTCAAAATGTATTGCTGACAATAATTACACAAGTCAATTATCTTTGATTGACCAAATCCTAACCTTGTCTCTGGCATGGTTAATCCTTTTTCAATGACATGGTATCCACGAACCAAAATTCCCTCAAGTTTGATTTGATTATTAAAACCTTTTGAAGCAGAATGCTCTTTATACCTTTTATAATCATATTTGAAAGTTTCTTTTAACTCCCTTTCGACTAAATATTCATTGTATAACCTAAAAAAAGAATTAGGTAAATATCCTGCTATAGCTCTTTTAAATCTAGTCCACATTTTTTACTCTCTCTATTTAATATTTTACGTATACTTGTTGTAACAAACTTTTTTTCTGATTTATTCAAACCTAATATAAGTATTATAATTGCATTCCAAACTAATGAAATAAATACAGTTACGAATAATCGAAATATATTTTCCACCATTAAATCTCTAATAAATAAGGGTAAAGATATAGATAATACAACAATAATTAAATTTCTGAATATGACTTCCTTGATAAAAGGGAAAATTGGGAAATTAAACAATTTCTTAAGAATAAAGAATCTAAATAATAATGCTAGAATTTCAATTACAATTGTTATATACAAAGTAACTTCTGGTTGGTATCCATTTTTTAAAAATAAATATGAAATTGGAAGTATCATGATTAAAAGTGTACCAACAACAGCTTGATAAATTTTAATTTTTCCTGTTGCTTGAACAGCTGTTTTTAATGAACCGGAAACGCATGTAATTAAAATAATTATTAGGACTAATACTGTAAAACTAGGTGTATATTCAGGTACAACTTTTAACCATATTTTCAATACCTGGTTAATTTCTAGAATAACAGGAAGCGTAATCATAAAAAGCAGATAAAAAGAGAATTTTGAGCTTCTAATTATAAGTGATGTCATGTAATCCCTTTCTTTAGCTGCATAGGATTTTATTATTTGAGGGTTCACTGCCATCTGGAAATTGCTAACAAAACTATTCACGGCACCTTGAATCTGCATTGCTACACCCATTGCAGCATTCACGACAGGACCATAGAAAATATTCAATATTATATTTACGCCTTGTCCTTTCGCTACAGATGCAATATTACCAAAAAGATTCCATCCCGAATAACAAACAAGAGTTTTATAAAGTCCTTTATCCCTAACAACCTCAAATTTTGACTCTTCAAAATTCTTTCGTGTATATATTCTATAAATTACAGCGATAACAATTACTACTGAAAAATGTAATATTCCATACAATTTGAGTTTATCGTATGTTATCCAGGTAAGCATAAACACAATTAATAGCTTAAGTAAAACCTCAATAATGCTTACATATGCATAAACATTCATTCTCTCATGTGCAATGATAGTTGCGTTATAAGGTACTTGTATAATTGAGACCATAAAGGAGAATACAGAGAAATGGTATACCCAGATGGCTGCCTCTAGCCTTTCAGAGGGTATAACCAGATAGTTCTTTAAAAACCATAATCCAGCTGTTTCTGCTAATATGAAAATTATAACTGCAATGCCAATATGAATGATTTGGGTAGCATTAAAGGTCTTTCGAAGTTGAACAAAATCGCCTTTACCAATTTCAAATGAGAGGAAACGTTGTGTTGCTGAAGACATTGCACTATTTAAAAATGCAAACATCGTTACAACTCCACCCACTACATTATAAATGCCATAATCCTCAACACCCAACGTATTCAGTATGACTCGTGAAGTATAAAGAGATACTAACATTGTTAACATCATCCTAAAATACAACATAAGCGTATTCTTCGCAATACGCTTATTATTTTGAGATGAAGTTGTTGTGGGTGTAGTTTTTTCCAATGTTACTTATTTAAAGATTTTATACACTTTTCCATTGAATCTCTCCAATATGAAATTTCAATTCCAAGTATATTCTTTATTTTAGTTTTATCCAATACTGAATAGCTTGGTCTTGTCACTTTACTTGGAAACTCATCTGAGTGGTATGGAAACACTTTACAACTATGTCCTAATGCTTCATTTATTGCTACAGCAAAATCATACCAGGAGCAAACACCTTCATTTGAATAATGATAAACTTGATTTTTTATACCTTTATCATTCTTAATAATTATCTTATGGATTACATTTGCCAAATCACCTGCATAGGTTGGAGTACCTACCTGATCAAACACAACCTCTAAACTTTCTTTTTCTGCAGTTAGCTTTTGCATCGTTTTAAGGAAATTCTTTCCAAAAGATGAGTAGAGCCATGAAGTACGAATTATCACATACTCGCAACCGGAGTTTATAATTGCATTTTCTCCTTTTAATTTTGTTTCTCCATAAACGCCCAATGGTTTAGTCTCGTCAGTTTCTGTATAGGGAGTGTTTTTTGTTCCGTCAAAAACGTAATCGGTAGAAATATGAATCAAAAAACCGTTTCTTTCTCTGCATACTTCTGCAAGATTTTTTGGTCCTATATGATTAATAAGATCTGCCTTTTCTATGTCATCTTCTGCTTTATCAACGTTTGTATACGCAGCACAATTAACTACAATATCAATATTATTTGAAATAATGAAGTTTGAAACATCATTTTTGTTGGTGATATCCAAATCAGCTACATCTTTATAAAAATATTTATTGATTTTGTCTTTTTCTTCAACAACTAGACGAAATTCATTGCCTAATTGACCATTAGAGCCTGTTACAAGTATATTATGCATATAAATCTTCGTTATAATCGAACAAATAATCAGAGTCTGCCAATAGTGGATTCTTCTTATCCTTTTCTGAAAGGATAATATCTTCCATTGGAATCTGCCAATTAATATTCAAAGCCGGATCATTCCACATTATACCACCTTCTGATTGAGGTGCATAATAATTATCGCATTTATATTTAAAGATTGCCTCATCACTTAAAACAACGAACCCGTGAGCAAAGCCTCGTGGAATGAAAAGCTGAAGCTTGTTTTCTTCAGTCAGTTCAACAGCTACACTCTTTCCAAAAGTAGGCGACCCTTTACGAATATCTACTGCTATATCCAATACACTTCCTTTAACTACTCTCACGAATTTAGATTGTGCATAAGGCATCTTCTGAAAATGCAACCCTCTTAATACTCCATATCTTGATTTGGATTCATTATCCTGTACAAAAGTGGTTTTACGCACTTTTTCTTCAAATTCATTTTGCAAAAATGATTCAAAGAAATACCCGCGCTCGTCCCCAAAGACTTTTGGCTCTATTATTACAACTCCTTCTATATCAGTTTCTATAACCTTCATTTATTACTTTATACTTATCTTTTCTATTTGAAAAGGTGAACTTGGGTTGGAACCCCAGGCGGATCTTGCTATTTATCTACCCAATCTTTATATATTCAATTCCATCTAACATAGTCTTATCAAAAACATTCCTACCATCCAAAAGTACAGGATTTGGCTTCATAGATCTCTTGATTACCTCCCAATTGGGTAAACGAAACTCTTTCCATTCAGTTACATGAAATATCGCCTCTACATCAAATACACAATCGTAGATATCTTTTGCAAACCTGACACTACCACCTAAAACTTTCTTAGCTTCATTCATAGCAACAGGATCGTATACCGATACATCACATTCATATTTAAGTAAACTGTTTATTAAAACAAGAGCAGGTGATTCACGAATATCGTCAGTCTCAGGTTTAAATGACAATCCCCAAACAGCAACTTTTTTTCCTTTGATATCACCCGAAAAATGTTTTGTAAACTTATCAAACAGAATGTTTTTTTGTTTCTCATTTACATCCTCAACTGCTTTAAGAACATTCATGCTATAACCATATTCGTATGCTGTATTAATCAACGCTTTTACATCTTTAGGGAAACAACTTCCACCATAACCAGTGCCAGGATATAAAAACTTATTTCCTATTCTTGTATCACTACCTACACCCCTTCTAACCATATTAACATCAGCGCCAACTAGCTCACAAAGATTAGCAATATCGTTCATAAAACTAATGCGAGTAGCCAGCATAGCATTTGAAGCATATTTAGTCATCTCAGCAGAAGGAATATCCATAAATATTACCCTAAAGTTATTAAGCATCATAGGGCGGTATATATTTGTCATCAGGTCTTTAGCTTTTTCTGAATCAACACCCACAACAACCCTATCCGGTTTCATGAAATCATTTATAGCATCACCCTCTTTAAGGAATTCAGGATTAGATGCAACATCGAACTCAATATTTACATTTCTTTTATCCAATTCATTCTGGATTGCAGCTCTAACTCTTTCCGATGTTCCTACTGGTACAGTACTCTTAACTACAACAAGTTTATATGAGTTGATATTTTCACCAATTGTTTTAGCCACTTCAAGTATATAGCGCATATCGGCAGAACCATCCTCATCTGGAGGAGTTCCTACTGCAATAAATATCACATCAATGTCATCCAAAACATCTTTTAGACTTGTTGTAAAACGTAGGCGGTCAGCTGCTACATTTCTCATCACTATTCTCTCCAGTCCAGGCTCATATATAGGAATAATTCCTTTATTTAGATTTTCTATTTTCTGTTCGTTTACATCTACACAAACAACATTTAAACCTAGTTCAGAGAAGCAAGTACCACTAACTAGACCAACATAACCAGTTCCTACTATTACTATATTCATTTTTTAATCTCTTCTTGTTTTATAAATAACTTCACCATGAATGAGACTGATTTTTTTAATAGTTACTTTTTTACTTTTCATCATACATTTCCTCATAATACCTCTTATAATCTCCGCTTGTAACATTGTCAAGCCACTCCCGGTTATCAAGATACCACTTAACTGTCTTTTCTATTCCCTCTTCAAACTGAAGTGATGGTTCCCATCCCAGTTCGTTCTTTATCTTTGTAGCATCTATTGCATAACGCAAGTCGTGACCTGCACGATCTGTAACATAAGTGATAAGTTTATCGGATGATCCATCTGGCCTTCCCAGCTGCTTGTCAACCGTTTTAATTATAACCTTTATTAAATCGATATTTGTCCACTCGTTGAAACCACCAATATTATATGTCTCAGCTATTCTTCCTTCATGGAAAATCATATCAATAGCACGTGCATGATCTACTACATATAGCCAATCACGTACATTCTCACCCTTTCCATATACAGGTAGAGGTTTATTGTTACGGATATTATGAATAAACAATGGAATCAGTTTCTCGGGGAACTGATATGGACCGTAATTATTTGAGCAATTTGATATAACGTATGGTAATCCATAAGTATCGTGATATGCTCTTACGAAATGATCTGATGCTGCTTTTGATGCTGAATAAGGACTATGCGGGTCGTAGCTTGTTTCTTCTGTAAAAAGAGTGCTATCGAATTCTAATGCACCATAAACTTCATCTGTAGAGACATGATAAAACAGTTTATTGCTAAAATCATCTTTCCAATATTCTTTTGCTGCTTGTAATAAATTTAATGTGCCTAATACATTGGTCTTAGCAAAAAGAAACGGATCCTTTATACTTCTATCAACGTGACTCTCAGCTGCAAGATGAATTACGCCATCTACTTTATGTTCAGTGAAAAGCTCTTTTACATGTGATTCATCGCATATGTCTCCCTTTACAAAGAGGTAGTTTGGTTTATCCTCTATATCTTTTAAGTTTGCCAAATTACCGGCATAAGTAAGTTTATCAAGATTAATAATCTTGTAGTCGGGATATTTATTCACGAAAAGCCTTACCACATGCGACCCAATGAACCCGGCTCCTCCGGTAATTACAACTGTTCTTTTAAACGTTTCTTTTGACATACTTTTATTACCTTTCTCTTTGTACTAAATTTTGTAAATACTGACCATATTCATTTTTACACATTGGCTCAGCTATTTCAAGCAATTGATCATTACTAATCCATTTATTTCTCCAAGCGATTTCTTCAAGACAAGATACTTTTAGTCCCTGACGTTTCTCCAATACTTCTATAAATGTAGATGCTTCGGAAAGTGAATCGTGTGTACCCGTATCGAGCCATGCAAAACCACGACCAAACAACTGAACTTTTAGTTCTCCGTCATTTAAGAACTGTTGGTTAACTGTAGTGATTTCTAATTCACCTCTTGCTGATGGTTTAATATTCTTTGCAACATCAACTACCTTATTGGGATAAAAATACAATCCTACAACTGCATAATTAGATTTGGGATTTGTTGGCTTCTCTTCAATACTAAGAACATTACCTTCAATATCAAATTCAGCAACACCATATCTTTCCGGATCATTCACATAATATCCAAATACTGTAGCTTTTTGTTCTTCCTCTGCATCCTTCACTGCTTGTTTTAGCATTGAGGGTAGCCCATTTCCATGGAAGATGTTATCTCCCAAAACAAGGCAAACACTGTCATCCCCAATAAATTCTTCACCAATAATAAATGCCTGTGCAAGTCCATCGGGCGAAGGTTGCTCCGCATACTCAAAATTAACTCCATAATCAGAACCATCACCAAGCATACGCTTGAAACCCGGCAAATCCTCAGGAGTTGAAATGATTAGTATATCCCTTATTCCTGCCAACATTAAAGCAGAAATAGGATAATACACCATCGGTTTGTTATAAATGGGCAGCAACTGCTTGCTTACCCCTTTGGTGATAGGATACAATCTTGTACCGGATCCTCCGGCAAGGACTATTCCTTTCATTTTTATTTATTTATTTAATAATTATGCTGCACTCTTATTAATGGTTATATTTATTTCGAAGCCTCAGCAATTCTTTCAGGATCCACTCTGTTAAGTGAACGTTAAGTTTGATTTGCTGTTTGAGTGAAACGAGTTCAAATCAAACAGTGAACGAACAGTTGTGGATGAGAGAATTGATGTAGTTAGAAATAAATAAAACATGACCTCCAAAAACACTTCGTGACCACCTGTCCCATTTCACAATGCAGGCTTGTCACAATTTGTATCAAATAATATACTTAATGCTCAAATAATAAAAATGGACTAATCAAAAAATAAGGAGGAGACACATATTATAGCATATGCCTCTCCAACAATTTTAAAATTAATCCGTTACAAATATTATGTTTTCTAACAAAATTTAAACTGCTCTAAATATATCGATGCGAAATTACTAAAAATAACCTTAAGTATCGATTTATTACCTGTCAAATATTCTTTTATGGGATTTCTTTCTACAAAAACCAGCTGCCACTTTAATGTTTCAGTAAAATAGTTTTTTCATAGATTGATTATAAAATGTTTGTCCTATCTTATCGTATAAACAATAGATACCGCCCCTTTAGTAGGTCCAAAGTAGTTTTTCTTTCCCTGACCAACCTGAAATCCTTCACCATTTAAAGAATATGAATCATACTCAAAGCGTGCCATTCCAAGTCCTGCAGTAAATTCAAGTGCCCATCTGTTTTCAATAATCCATGAATATCCATAACTAATACCGGCACCATAAGCAGTGCCCTGATATCTTTTAGTTTTAAGCGGACTCAACTTATCAATCCCCATGTCCCAGCCTCCAACATTAAATGCTCCGCCAACACCGTGAAGTCCAAAGAAATGACCGTTGAGCGACTCATACGTCCAATACCTCAATTCCGGCCATACCACCCAATGCTTTATCCGGGCGTCTTCTCCAAACTTAAAAGGGTTGTAACCTGAAGTAAACTCAAAGCTGAAATTTCTGGCAAAAGCATATTCAACACCAATATTGGGGGTTGTTGTCAGCAGATAAGGCATGTTGGTCTTCACCACCAGCTCCTGTGCATTAGATTTAAAAAAGAGTGTTGAAACAGCCAGTAGAATTACTGTTATACTGATTCGGGTAGAATGATTCATAATTGATTAAGTTATATTTCAGATTTATGGATAGCAAATATAGTTAATTTTTTCTCACATATTTAATTACAATAACCAATATCACAACCGCAATAATTATTTTATACTTAAATCCAAACTTAGAGTTGCACTCTGACATTGAGTTACTTTTTGACATTGAGTTGCTCTCCGACTTAGAGTTCCTCTCCGACATTAACTCTAAATTCTCCTTCTCCAAACTCTCATTTATTAGTTTGAGATTACTGTTTATGGTTGAAAGATTTCTGATCTCAATAGAAGCCTCCCGAAGCAGGACTTCGTACTCTCTGACAGTTTCTTCGTAAAGCTTTTTACTGACCGTGTAGACCTCTTTAATCACCGCAGGACGTTTTGTGATCGAGTCAACAGTAGTGTTTGTGTCATAATTCACTTCATACATTAAAGTCTCACTTCTCAAATTGATATTTTCCTCTCTGTTACGCTTAAGATCGCTTTCAAGAATGGCAATCTGAGTCGCCATTATGCGCAAACTATCTTTTAATTGAAGAACAGAAGAGTTGTCGGTTTGTGAAACCAAACTTTCGGAAACCATACTTTGTGAAACCATGTTTTCGGAAACAACTCCTTCGGAGATTATTCTTTGGGGTTTGCATCCAAAAGAAAAAAGGAGAGCGCAAGAGATTGAAAAAAATAGGAGGAAATGTTTCAGTTTCATAATATTCAGTTTCATAATATTCAATATAATGATATTCAATTTAAAGCCGCACTTTCCAAAGCATGCAAGAATTTATAATAATATCCTGCAATCTTATCAGCCTGGTCAAGCCCGTTTACAATTCTCCTTGCATTGAAAGGATCATCTCTATGTTTGTTGAAATAATCTTCAAGCGATACTCCGGTGAAATCCCCCACTCTGGACTTTCCATCTATCATTCCTTCAACCATTATCATTGCAGATAATAAAGGATCAAGAGCAATTTCGGGAAACATCAGCAAGGGTTGATCAAATATCTCCCCCATCATTTCGTAGTTCTCGTACCAAGTGAGTTGTACATCACCACGACCATAATAAATCCTGTCCGGCATAGTGTATCTTGTGCCATCCTGTTTAATTTTCTTTCCATAAGGCTTGCCGGCACCCTGGCCAATTTCTTCGACGGGCAGCATTCTTCTTCCTGTCTCGTGGTAGGAAGTGGCAAGCATATAAGCACGCCATCGATTATCTGTAATATCATACATGTCAAATACTTCTAGTTTATAGTCGATTCCGTTTCTTTGTTTGTTGTTGAGTTGCCCGTTGAATAGTGTTTTTGATACCTCATTGAAGAATGCTTGATTGTTTATTTGCTTCATTGTTATGTTTTTTAATTTGTGCTGTTTATCGTTTTTCTTTTTCTAAGAAATAAATAGTTATTACTCGACTGCGATTATTTAAGCACCCGCTTGCTGCTCGTAAGCTATTTTATATAAACTCGCTGCGCTCAGACAGTATATAAAATTGCGCTTTACTTGCAGATCGGGTCCCGATTGAATAATCAGAGGTCTGCGTTACAACTATTTATTTCCCTGAGCGCAAAAGAAAAACTCACATTCGGAAAATTATCAAAGTCTGAACTGTCAACAGGGAATTATTGCATTTCGAAATGAAAGCCGTTTTATGTTGCTCTTTGAGACATCAACAAATTCATTTGGGAACATGTCCGGCAAAGATTACGTTAAAAATGATTTACTGTTTGAGCGCAGCGAGTTTAAATCATTTAGTAATCAAGGCGCTGACAGGTCAAAGGATTTGTGTAGTCGATAAGAGTAATATAAAATGCAATGAAGAAATGCAATAATTACCTTCTTAAAGTTCCAATCGGCGGTCTCCTGATCTCGCAATCAACTACAGAGCAATAGTGATAATCGCTGTCTTTACGCCATTCCAG
>ENA-UOOR01002577-UOOR01002577.1-fermentation-metagenome-genome-assembly--contig:-NODE-2577-length-18035-cov-6.896274_pt1 | contig 18035 bp, 14 predicted proteins | sample MGYA00245780_ERZ724029 | MGnify/ENA primary metagenome ERZ724029 (study PRJEB28704, sample SAMN03018315) | fermentation metagenome | biome: anthropogenic terrestrial biome; feature: soil; material... | reverse complement strand
GTTCCCCAGAGGACTTGCACCTCCAAGTCACGCCCATGCTGGGCACACCAAGAAAAAAGGCGGCCGACGAATCGGCCGCCTTCTCATGCCCAGGAGAGGACTCGAACCTCCACAGTGTTGCCACCACTAGACCCTGAATCTAGCGTGTCTACCAATTCCACCACCTGGGCGCGCCGCCAGCTCGCGCGGACGGAACGGGCCGCTGTTTAACCGTTTCGGCCCTTGCACGTCAAGCAACACTTTTCACCGTGCCAACGATTTCCCGGCCGCCCTGCCGACTTCGGGTCGAGCCCCTCGCGCAGGGCCTCGCCGGCGAGCTGGAAAGCGCCGACGGTCAGGAAGATGGCCGTCCCTGGGAAGAGGGCCAGCCACCAGGCGCCCGGGCTCACCGCGTAGCGATGGGCCTGGGTGAGGAGCTCGCCCCAGCTCGCCGTCGGAGGTGGCGCGCCGAAGCCGAGAAACGACAGGCCGCTCTCGATGAGCACCGCGTTGGCGACCCCAAAGGTCGCGGCGACGAGCACCGGCCCCATCGCGTTGGGCAGGATGTGCCGTAGGAGAATCCGCGCGTCGGTGAAGCCAAGCACCCGCGCGGCCTGCGTGTAGTCGAGGGCCTTGATCCGCACCACTTCTCCGCGGACGAGCCGGGCGACATCCGGCCATCGGGTCAGGCCGAGCACCAGGATCAGCAGCAAGAGCGTCGGCCGCTCGACGAGCGCGACCACGGCGAGCGCGAGGAGGATCGTCGGAAAGGTCAGCATCACCTCTATCGCCCGCGAAATGACCGCATCGGCAGCGCCCCCGTAGTAGCCGGCGAGCGCTCCGAGGAGCAGGCCGATGGCCACGTAGAGCGCCACCGAGGCGAAGCCGACCGTGAGGCTCACCCGAGTGCCGTGGATCAGCCGGGAGAGGACGTCGCGCCCCACCTCGTCGCTCCCCAGCAGGTGCCGGCCATCCGGCGGAGCAGGCAACGACGGGAGCGACAGGTCGGTCTGATACGGACCGAACGGCACCGGGGGCGAGAGCAGCCAATCGCCGCGCTCGGGACGCAGCAGCGCGCCCAGCGACTGGTTGTCGTGCGCGAGCAGAGCCGTGGGCCTCGTCAGGTTCGGGAGCAGAAAGAGCTCGCCGTCCAGGCGCATGGCGAGCGGCTGGTCGCTCGCGAGGAGGTCCGCGCCGAGCGCGACGAGCAGCAGCATCCCCGCGATCGCCGCCCCCGCTCTGCCCCGCGGACGCCGCCAGAACCGGCCAGCGGCGAGCGCGGCGGGGGGACGGCCATTGCCCCTCGAGCCGTTCGCTTTTTCGGTCATGAGCAGCGAATCCGCGGGTCGACCAGCGCGTAGGCGAGGTCCGAGAGCAGGGTCCCGGCCATGGTGAGCAGGGCCGTGAGGGTGGTGACCGCCATCAGCGTGTTGTAGTCGCGGGTGAGCACCGCCTGGAAGCCGAGCCGGCCCATCCCCGGCACGCCGAAGACCTGCTCGACGATGACGCTGCCGCCTATCAGGTGCGGCACGCTCAGCCCGAGCAGCGTCACCAGCGGGATGAGCGCGTTGCGCAACGCGTGCCGCGCGATCACCGCGCGCTCGGGCAGCCCCTTGGCCCGCGCGGTGCGCACGTAGTCCTGGCCGAGCGCCTCGAGCATCCCCGAGCGCACGTAGCGGCTCAGCCACGCGAGCGAGGCGTAGCTCAGGCAGAAGACCGGCAACACGAGGTGCCAGGCGAGATCTCCCAGCCGCGCCAGCAGGCCCGCCCCCTCCAGCCCCGGCGAGCTGAGCCCCTGGATCGGAAAGAGGTCGAGATAGCGGCCGCCGCCCAAGAACAGCACCAGCATGATCGCCACCCAGAAGCTCGGAAGCGCATAGAGGACGAAGAGCCCCGAGGTGAGCAGCCTGTCGACAAGCCGCCCGCGCTTGACGGCCGAGAAGACCCCGAGCGGCACCGCGAACAGGTAGGCGAAGAAGAGCGCCAGCGACGAGAGCAGCAGCGTGTTGGGCAGCGCCTCGGCCAGCTTGTCGGCGACCGGCCGGTGGTCGTAGGTGGAGACCCCGAAATCGAAGGTGAGCACCCGCCCGAGCCAGCGTGCATAGCGAAGGTGCAGCGGCTGGTCGAGGCCCATCGCGTGGCGAAAGGCCTCTATCGACTCGCGGCTGAGCTGCCCGGCCTGTGCCATGTCGGAGGTCGCGGTGAGCGGATCGCCCGGCACCAGATGGATGAGCGCGAAGGTGACCAGCGTGATCCCGAAGAGAGTCGGGACCATCGTGGCGAGCCGCTTGAGGAGATAGCTGCGCATGGCCGGATGACCGCCTTGCAGGGCGGCGGGAACTACTCTTGTCGCGCCCGAGGCGCGGGCTCGTCGAGCCAGATGGCGTCGAAATTGTAAAAATTGAGCGAGGGACGGACGCCCTTGACCTTCCTGTGGACCGCGTCGAGGTCGGGCCGCACGTTCAGGAACATGTAGGGCTGCTCCTCGTAGAGGATGCGCCCCAGCTCGCGGTAGAGCGCGCTGCGCCGCTCCGGGTCGAACTCGACGCGCGCCTGCTCGATGAGCGCGTCGGCGCGCGGGTTTTCGAAGCCGACGAAGTTCGACCCGCCCTTCGCCTGCGAGCTGTGCCAGACCTGGAACGGGTCGCTGTCGACGTCGGTGTCGCCCCAGAGCATCGAACAGGCGTCGAAGTCGCGCTCGTGGATGCGCTTGGAGAAGAGCGCCCACTCCGCGGTCGCGATGTCCATCTGGATCCCCGCCTTGCGGTAGGACTCCTGCAGAAAGAGCGTCAGCTTGCTCAAGAAGACCGAGCTCGCGGAGACGAGGAAGGTGAAGCGGAGCTTCGCGCCGTCCTTCTCGCGGACGCCGTCGCCATCGCCATCCGTCCAGCCGGCCTCCTCGAGCAGCCTCTCGGCCTGCTTCGGATCGTAGGCAAGCGGCCTGAGCAGCCGGTCGCAGTCCGGCCCCTCGTGCCAGAAGTGGCAGGTGGTCGGCTTCTCGAGGTCGTGCAGCACGGTGCGGTTGAAGGTCTCGTGGTCGAACAGCAGCGCCATCGCCTTGCGCACGCGCTTGTCGGCGAAGACCGGCCGCTTCTGGTTCCACCCGACCCACTCGTAGTTCTTCGGAAAGAAGCGCACCCGGTGGTAGTCGGTGACCAGCCTGGGGCTGCGCGCCATGTCGATCCACTGGGCGGGCTGGATCTGCGTCATCAGGTCGATCTCGCCGCGCTCGAAGAGCTGAGCGGCCACCGTGTGGTCGGGCACGACGCGAAAGACGAGCCGCTCGAGGTGCGGCGGCCTGCCCCAGTAGTCGTCGTTGCGCTCGAGGACGATCTGCCCCAGCGACTTCCAGCCCGCAAACCTCCAGGGCCCGCTGCCGACCGGTGCCCGGTGGATGGGGTTGGTGCGAAAGTCGCCCTTCTCGAGCAGGTGTTTGGGCATCACCGGCAGCGTCGTCGCCACCTGGCGGAAGAAGAGGAAGTAGGGCCTCTTCAGCTTCACCTCGAAGCGCAGGTCGTCGACCGCGCGGTAGCTCTGGACGTCGAGAAACGAGCTGCGCGCCGAGGCCGTCGGCAGGCTCGGGTCGAGCAGCTTGTCCATCGTCGCCACCAGATCGTGGGCGCTCACCGGCTCGCCGTCGTGGAAGCGCATCCCTTCGCGCAGCTTGAAGGTGTAGGTCAGGTGATCGGCCGATTCCTCGTACGACTCGGCCGCTCCCGGCACGAGCCGGTAGCGCGGGTGGTCGCTCGCGTCGATGCGCATCAGCGGCTCGTAGATGCGCCCGAGGGTAAGCCGGGTGGCGGTTAAATCGCCCGGATCGAGCACGTGGGGCGACAGATGCGGTGGGTCGGCGTGGAGGCGCACGATGAGCGTGCCGCCAGAGGTCGGCGTCCCCTCCAGCACCGAGGGCGGCAGCCGCCCCTCGAGCCAGTGCTCGTCGGGGACCGGCCGGTCCTCTGCCCGGCCCGGCGCGGGCGCGGGCGGGGCCTCCTGCGAGCGCTTGCACGAGCCGAGCAGCAGCCCGAGGCAGGCGGCGAGAACGAGGGCGGGCGCACCGGGGCTGCGGCTGGGCACTGGGCGGTCCTCCCGCGGGGTCAAGGGACAGCTCGGGCTCGGCCTTGCTCATCGCGAGCCCGGCCGCGCGAAAGCTCTCAGGCAGTAGAGCACGCCCCTTTAGGGGCAGCAACCGCGCAACCCCGCGAATTGAAAGGACATCCGCCGCCATCGTCCCCCAACGCCCGGCCGGTCGGAACCTGGGCTCCGGTGCGGGCGTTCGTACGTTTGACTTGCGACAAACCGCAACCCTAGACTTCCCCCCGCCATGCCTCCGAAAGCCATAGGGCAGTACCGGATCATTTCCATGCTGGGGTCGGGGGGCATCGGCAGCGTCTATCGCGCGTTCGATGCGCGCACCGGCGACGAGGTCGCGCTCAAGCTGCTGTCGAGCGGCCCGGCCCTCGATCCGGTGGCCGCCCGCCGTATGGCGCGCGAGTTCGAGGCCCTGCAGGACCTGTCACACGAGAACGTCGTGCGGGTCTTCGACGCCGGGGTCTGGCGCGGTTACCCGTACCTGGTCATGGAGCTTATCGAGGGGCTCACCCTGCGCGAGTACCTGTCCATCGACGCCTACGGCATGCCGGCGATGCACTCGGCGCTGGGCCGCAAGCCGGACGAGTCCTCCTCCGACGACGACGAGGACGACAGCAGCGCTTCGGCGGAGAGTCCGCGCGCTTGCTTCGGCCTCGACCACCTGGCCGAGGAGCCCGACAGCGACCCCTACTTCGCCGCCGACCACGTCAGCGGCCGCGGCCCGGAGGCGCTGCGGCGGCTCGCCGACGTCATCGACGAGCCGATGACCGACGAAGGGGACACCTTCGACGACGGGCTCGCGCCCGCGCGCCCGCTGGTCGCAGCAGCGGCCACGCTTGCCCGCGCGCCCAGCCCGAACCTCGCCGACCTGAACCGGCCCGAGCGCATCGCGCTGCTCAAGGACGCGCTGCTGCAGATCTGCGACGCGCTCGCCTACGTCCACGCCCGCGGCCTAGTGCACCGGGACCTGAAGCCCTCGAACATCATGGTGGACGAGGACCGCCGCGCGAAGCTGATGGACTTCGGGCTCGCCAAGTACCTGGCCGAGGACTCGGAGGTCACCGCGACCGGGCGCATCGTCGGCACCTATCGCTACATGGCCCCCGAGCAGCTCCTCGGCGAGACCATCGACGGGCGCACGGACCTCTACTCGCTCGGCGTCATGGTCTACGAGCTGCTCGCCGGCCGGCCGCCCTTCGAGGGCAAGGGGCCGGTCGAGATGTGCCATAAGGTCCTCGAACAGGAAGCGCTGCCGCTGCTGCACGCGAACCCGGGCGCCGACGAACAGCTCGCCCGCATCGCCCACCGGCTGATGAACAAGGACGCCTCGGAGCGCTACCAGACCGCCGAGGAGGTCTACGAGGTCCTCAGCGAGTAGCCGAGGACGAAACCGGCGCTTGGTCGGCGTCGCGGGCGCGCCTGCCGGACGGCGAAGGCTGCGGCTTGCTCTTCGATTCGCTCAGAGGCCGCGGGCCCCTTGCTCCCGGTCGCCAAGCGGATCGAGAAGCCCGGACCGAGCGGCCGGATTCGGCCGCGCCGTCGTGTAGACTGCCTGACCCTTTCGGCCCGCGAGCACCATGAGCCTCCTCCCCGAAGACGCCGGCTATTTCGAGCAGCTCCAGGCCTTCTTCCTGGCCTTCCGGGGAGACGGCGTGGCGCTCTCGCCGCTCGACGCCGAGCTGTTGCGCGCCTGGCACGAGCAGGGCGTGCCTTACGAGGTCATCTGTCGCGGGATCCGCAGGGTTGCCGAGTCGCTGGTCCTCGAGGGCCAGGTGCTCGGCCGGGTGCGCACGCTGCGAAGCTGTCGCAGGAGCGTCGAGCGCGAGTTTCGACGTTGGACCGGCCTGAGCGCTGGCCGGACCGAAAAGAGCGCCGAGGAGAAGACGCCCGGCGACTACGCGAGCGAACGCTTGAAGAAGGCGCGAAAGCTCGTCGAGAAGGCGCTGGCGGATGCCGATCCGCCGTTGCGAGCGGCGCTCGAAGCGGTCCGCACCCTGCTCGAGGAGGAAGCGGCGGACCCGCGGGAGGTCTCGAAGCGCGTCGCGCGGGCCGACGAAGCGCTCGCGCTCGGCTATCTTCGCCGCCTGCCGTTCGCCGAGCGGGTATCGCTCACGCGAGAGGCGAGGAGACTGGCCGGGCCGCGGCGCCCGGGCTCGAGCGCGCGGGCGAGGAAAGATGCGCTGAGAGCCCACCTCGTGGCCCTCGTTCGCGCGAAGAAGGGGCTCGTGGCGCTCGGCTAGGACGGTCGAAAGGAGCAGCAGGTGGCCAACGAAAGCAAATGCCCGGAGTGCGGCGGCGCCCGCTATCTCGTCGAGCGAAAGGGCGAAAAGCGCATTGCGCGCGCCTGTCGCTGCAACGACGCCTGCGATAGCTGTGGGGGCAGCGGACGCATCCACATCGAGAAGGACGGCTACGGCTTCGTGCAGACCTGCCCCTGCCGCGCGATAGCGCAACGGCTCACCCGCTTCAACCAGGCCGGGCTGCCGGCGCGCTGCGGGCTGTCCTTCGACGAGTTCCTGCCCCAGAACAGCGCGCAGGAAGAAGCCCGAGCGGTCGCCTACACGACCGCAAAGCGCTATCGGCCCGAAGAGCCAACCAAGGGCTTCGTCGTCGCCGGACCCGTCGGCACCGGAAAGACGCACCTGCTGTGCGCGACGCTCGGCTACCTGACCCTCGAGTTGGGCGTCTCGGCGCGCTACGTCGAGGTCTCGTTCCTCTTCTCGGAGATCCGCAAAGGCTTCTCCGAGAATCGCAGCGGCCTCGACGCGATCCAGCCGCTGGTCGACGCCGACGTGCTCGCCATCGACGAGCTGGGCAAGGGCCGCCAGAGCCCCTTCGAGCTCGACACGCTCGATGAGCTCATCGCGCGCCGCTACAACACCAACCGCACCACGCTCTTCGCGACCAACTTCGGCCTCCAACCCGAGGACCCGCGCGCGAGGGGCTATCACGACCCGGCCGCCAAGCTGGCCAGCAACCTCCTCCGCGACCGGGTCGGCGAGCGCATCTACTCGCGGCTCCACGAGATGTGTCACCTGCTGCAGTTCCCGCAGGAGACGCAGGACTTCCGCAAGAAGGACCGGGGGACGAGGTAGGACCGGAGAGCGCTGCCCTGGCCCCCGCCTGGGTGGAAAGCCTCGTGAGCGTCTACGTGGCCCCAGGAGCGGGCTACTGCCGTCGGTCCCATTTACCTAGGCCTGGCGGCCTCGAACGCGTCCTGGGCCAAGCTGGGGGCTCTGGCGGGCTGTCGGCCTGTTTCGAAGGCTCACTTTGGCGCTCTCGCCGGCTTGTCAGGGGCAGCTTGTGGCGCGGCGGCCGATGTCGCCCCCCCCGAAGCAGCTCGTCGGATTCGACGATCGGCGGGGCACCCGAGCACCGGCGATCGTCGCCACCGACGATTGGCGGAGCTCGGGAGCACCGAAAACCTCGCCGACCGACGATCGGCGGGACACCCGAGCACCGGCGGTCGTCGCCACTGACGATCGGCCGAGGTCCCGGCCCCTGCCCAGGCAACGCTCGCTTGATGAGGGTCCCATCCGGGGGCGCTCCCACCCGCTCAAGCCGCCTCGACCAGCGCCTCGTGCACCCGCCGCACGCAATCGTCGACGCGCTCGACCGGAACGAGCAGCGACAGCCGCAACGACGAGGTGTGGAGCCCGAGCACCGGCACGCCCATCGACTCGAGCGCCGCGAGCGCCCGGCGAAGGTTCGAGTGATCGGCATCGATGCCCGCGCCGACCGCGGTGACCATCCCGAGGCCCTCGCGCAGCGCGACCTTCTCCCCGAAGCGCTGCTTCAAGGCCTCCACGAGCGCCGCCAGGCCGTGGACGTTCTCGAGCGGCAGCACCATCGAGCCGCCCTCGCTCGTCGCCGACAGGTGTTTCCCGGCGACCCCGCGCGCGTCGAGCATCTCGCACAGCTCGTAGAAGGTCGCCGGCGTGCCCTTCACCGAAAGCACGGCCATCTCCTTCTGGCCCGCAACCCCGGAGACCCGCCTCGCTGAGGCGGGTGCGGCGAGGACGCGCGTGCCGGCGCCCCCGCCGAAGGTCGAGAGCGCGTCGATGGCGATGCCCGCCTTCTTCGCGAACTCGATCGCCTGCGCGTTGAGCACCCGCGCGCCCGCCTCGGAGAGCTCCTGCATCTCTTCGTAGGAGATCTCGCGCAGCCTCTTCGCCTGCTCGACGACGCGGGGATCGCCCGAGAAGACTCCGTCGACGTCCGAGTAGATCTCGCAGGCCTCGGCGCCGAGCGCGGCGGCCATCGCCACCGCCGTCGTGTCCGAGCCGCCGCGGCCGAGCGTGGTCACCTCGCGCTTGTACGAGACGCCCTGGTAACCGGCGACGATGACCACCCGGCCCTGCGCCAACTCCTCGCGCACGCGGTAGGGCCGCACGTCGACTATCTGCGCGTTGGTGTGGCCGTCGTTGGTGATGATCCCCGACTGGCTGCCGGTGAAGCTGATGGCGGGCACGCCGTCGGCGTTGAGCGCCATCGACAGGAGCGCCATCGAGATGCGCTCGCCCGCGGTCAAGAGCATGTCGAGCTCGCGCTTCTGCGGGTTGTCGGTGATCGCCTTGGACAGCGAGAGCAGGTCGTCAGTCGTGCCGCCCATCGCCGAGACGATGACCACCACGTCGTAGCCGCCGCGGCGGCGGGCGGCGATCTTGGCGGCGACCTGCTTGATCTTCTCCACGCTGCCGACCGACGAGCCGCCGTACTTCTGCACGATGATGGGCATCTGTCTTCTTCGACCTCCTCGACCCTGCTCATGTCTGCACGCCAACCTGCCGGGCGCCGGAACGGAGGCCCACAGACGCGCTGCTCGATGACGGGAGGGGTGAGGGATGCGGCCCGAAGCGGCCGCGGTGTGTGGCTGCGAGCTGGCGACCGCCGCGGCCGGAAGACCGCGGCGGTCTCGTGGCTCTCTCAGTCGCAGGTGCCGTCGCTGCAGGCGCCCGAAGCGCACTCGGCCGGCAGCCCGCAAGCCTGGCCGGCGTCCTTCAGGCAGACGGTGTTGGTGCAGGCGTGGTTCTCGGCACAGTCGTCGTCGTCCTGGCAAGTGGTCGGGCAGGCCGCGTTGGTCCCGTCGCACAGGAAGGCCCCGCAGGCGGTGCCGGCCGAGGCCACGGTGCAGGTGCCGTCCGCCGTCGCCCCGAGCGCGCTGCTGCAGACCTCGCAGGGCGCGGCGCACGCGCTGTCGCAGCACACGCCGTCCGAGCAGGTCCCGCTGTCGCACGCCTCACCGTCGCAGTCGGGGTCGGCGCAGTCGGCCGCTCCGTCGCCGTCGTTGTCGTTGCCGTCGTCGCAGGCCGTCTCCCGCGCCCGGCGCTCGCCGTCCTCCTCGACGCACTCGTAGCCGAAGCCCTGGCACAGCGAGCTGACCGCGAACGAGCAGTCGGTGTAGTCGCCGCAGCAGCCGCCGGAGCAGAACGAGCCGCTCAGGCAGGCGTGCCCGCAGGCGCCGCAGTGGCCGACGCTGCCGGTCAGGTCGACGCAGTCGCCGCCGCAGTAGAAGTCGCCCGCGTTGCCGAGGCACTGGCAGCTCGCCGCACAGTCGCCGGTTCCGCAATCGATACCGTTGGTGCACCCGGGCAGCTCCGCGCCGCAGGGGCTGCCGCACTCGAGGCACGCCTCGCCGTTGCACACGTTGTTCTCGCCGCACGCCACGCCCTTGCACACCGGGTTGTCGCAGGAGGCAAAGCCGGTCGCTACTTCGATGAGGCAGTCGGTCTTGACGCGGTGCCGACAGACGTTGACCGCCGAGCAGGTGCCATACCCGGCGCCGCAGCTCGCGCCGACGCAGGCGGCGCTCTCGCAACCCGACTGGCCGGTGACCTGGTCGATCTCGCAGTCGGTCCCGTCCCGGAGGCACTCGCCGTCTCGGCAGTGCGCGCCCGGCGCGCAGAGCCGGCCGAGGCACTCGACCAGAGAGCAGTCTGGCGTCGCGGGGCAGACGACGATGCCCGCGTCCGGCACGATTCCGGCGTCCGGCTCGATCCCGGCATCCGGCTCGATCCCGGCATCCTCTTCGATCCCGGCATCCGGCTCGATCCCGGCATCCTCTTCGAGCCCGGCATCCTCTTCGAGCCCGGCATCCGGCTCGATACCGCCGTCTTCTGGCTCTTCGCCGGCGTCGACGATTCCGGCGTCGATGAAGAAGCCGCCATCGGCCCACGGCGGGGTCGGCCGCACGCAGAGCCCCTCGCGGCAGACCGCGCCTTCGGCGCAGTCAGTGTCGGCGGCGCAGTCGGTGTCGCCGCTCACCAGGAGCGAGCAGCCAGCCGCCAGGAGGAACAGAGGAAGAAGGGCAACGCGCAGGAACGTGTCGCGCATGACTAGAAGCTCCCCGAGACGGCAGCGCCGTTGGCGGTGGGACTGACGGAGACCGTACGAGCGTCGGCTGAGGCGGGCTCGTCGCCGGTGAACAGCATCAGGATGCCGCCGGTCGCCATCAGCGCGATACCCGCGCCCGCCGAAATGTCGGTGTACATCGCCTTGCTCTTCGCGAGCTCGCGTGCGGCGCTCGGATCGCGGCCGGCCTGATAATCGGCGGTCGCGGTGCGCGCCTCCTGTCCGAACAGGCCGACACCGAGCCCAGTGGCCACCGCGCCGACGCCGATAAGGGTGTACGGAACGAACTTGGGAACGCGGAAAGGCTCCTTGGCGACGATCGGGCCGGTGACCACCTTGTCGTCATCACTCGGAGCGACCTTGGTGAGCGCCTTCGGTGCGTCCCCTGCTGCCTCGATGACCTTCACGGCAGGCTCCCCGGGCTTGACCTCGGCCGACGGAGAGGCCACCGCGACGACAGCCTGCGACAGGTCCTCGATCGGCTTCGCGATGGCCACGACCGCGGGCTCTTCAGCCGGCTTCGCGACTGCAGCCACCGCGGGCTGCTGTGACGGCTTCTTGTCGGCGGGCTTGGTGAGCGAGACGACCGCGGGCTCGTCGGCCGGCTTCTTGTCGGCCGGCTTGGTCAGCGAGACGACCGCAGGCTCGTCGGCCGGCTTCTTGTCGGCCGGCTTGGTGAGCGAGACGACCGCAGGCTCGTCGGCCGGCTTCTTGTCGGCCGGCTTGGTGAGCGAGACGACCGCGGGCTCGTCCGCCGGCTTCTTGTCGGCCGGCTTGGTGAGCGAGACGACCGCGGGCTCGTCGGCAGGCTTCTTGTCGGCCGGCTTGGTGAGCGAGACGACCGCGGGCTCGTCGGCCGCCGGCTTGGTCAGCGAGACGACTGCCGGCTGATCCCCGGCGGCGGGGGCGGCCTCGGCGATTGCCGCAGCGGCGGCCGCCTTCTCGGCGACGTGCTTCTTCAGGGCGGCGGTCGCGCGCGGGATCTGCTTCTTGATCGCTTGCCGCAGCGTCGCGGGTTCGTCGTTGATGACGAGGCTGAAGATGTTGGAGATGATCTTGGCCTCGGCGGTGTCGACGAGGGTCAGCTTGACGCCGAGCTGCTTGCCGGCCGGGCGCACCGTCACGTTGGCGACGTAGCCGGCCGAGGCGACCTGGCCGATGCCCGCGAGGCACTGCAGATCCTCGTTGCAGGCCGGCACCTTCAGCTTCTTCTTCGCGTGCGCCAGGGCGACCTGCTTGGCGGCGATGAGGCGAAACCCCTGGCCCTCGAGCCCCTCCTTGGCGAAGTAGGCCGACCACTTGATGGCCTTGGCCGAGACGCCCTCGACCGGCGGTGGCTCAACCAGCGCGATGCTCTCTGTCTTGGGGGCTCGGCCCTTGGACTTTGCTTTCTTCGCCGCCAGCGCCGGGGTCGCCATCAGACTGGCGACCAGCAAAATGATGAGATGGGCTCGCATGTACCCTCCAGGGACAAGCGGTTCAGGCGGCATTCTACAAAGGTGGGGGGGACGTTCAACATCCAGGACCGTCCGCGAGGCCACAGCGGGCAAAAAAAGGCGGGCTCCCGCGTCGGCGTCGCGAGCGAACGGGCGAGGGTGCGCTTGACAGGCTTGTTCACCCCCCTATATTGGGCCGCCCGCGCAGCCATGCGGGCAACCATATAATTTTCCGATGCTTTTCGCGCAACGCCGCAGGGAATCGAAGCGGGGCCCTCCCTGTTGACTGCGCCCGACGGCAACCGCCGTCACTGCGGCCGAGCGAGCGAGGCCGTCGAATCCAGCCGTTTTGCCGACCGGAGACAGCGATGATCGAGGTGAAGGGTCTCACCAAGCGCTACCGTGATCGGGCTGCCATCGAGGGCCTGAGCTTCGAGCTCGAAGAGGGCGACATCCTCGGGTTTCTCGGCCCCAATGGCGCGGGCAAGACCACGACGATGCGCGTGCTGGCCGGCTTCCTGCCGGCGACTTCGGGCAGCGCGAAGGTGGCGGGCTTCGACGTCTTCGAGCAGCCGCTCGAGGTCAAGCGCCGCCTCGGCTATCTGCCCGAGCAGCCGCCCCTTTATCCGGACATGACCGTGGGCAGCTACCTGCGCTTCTGCGCCGAGGTGAAGGGCATCGCCTCGAAGGGGCTCAAGGCCGAGATCGACCGCGTCGCCCGCCTCACCCGCGTCGACGACGTGCTCGGGCGGGTCATCGCCAACCTGTCGAAGGGCTACCGCCAGCGCGTCGGGCTCGCTCAGGCCATCATCGGCTCGCCTCCGGTGCTCATCCTCGACGAGCCGACGGTCGGGCTCGACCCGCTGCAGATCATCGAGGTGCGCGACCTGGTGCGCGACCTGGCGGCGAGCGGCAAGCACACCATCATCCTCTCGACGCACATCCTTCAGGAGGTGACCGAGCTGTGCCGCAAGGTGCTGGTCATCAAGAGCGGCAAGCTGGTCGACTTCGACACGATAGAGGGCCTGCGCAGCCGGCACGTCGACGGCAAGGAGCTGAGCCTCGAGGAGATCTACCTCAGGCTCATCGATCCGACCGGCGAGCTGCGCCACCGCCCCGCCGAGGGCGCGACGCCTGCGCCCCAAACCCCGAACGCCGACGCCGGCAGCGCCGAGTCCGCCCCCCAGAGCGCCGGCGCCCCGAGCCCCGAGCCTGCCCCGGCAGGCGCGGGCGCCGAGACCACCTCATCGGACGGCGAGCCGCCCACCAAGGCCGCGGCCAACTAGCGACAGGAGCCTACCGACCATGCGCAACGTCGTCGCCATCGCCAAGAAAGAGCTGAACATCTACTTCACCACCCCCATCGCCTACGCGATGTTCGCGGTGATGACCCTGCTGCTCAGCTACGTGTTCGCCGGCTACCTCAACGCCTTCTCCAAGCTGAGCCTCGAGGCGAACGTCAACCCGCAGATCGCCGAGTACCTCAACGCGACCGACATGATCGTCTACCCGCTGGTCGTCTTCGGCGGGGTCTTCGTCGTCTTCATCGTGCCGTTCCTCTCGATGCGGCTCATCGCCGAGGAGAAGCGGCAGAAGACCTTCGAGCTGCTGATGACCTCGCCGCTGCGGCCCGTCGAGATCGTGCTGGGCAAGTACCTCGGCGGCGTCGCCATCATGGGCGTCGCGGTCCTCATCGCCCTGCTCTTTCCGGCCATCCTGCAGCTCTTCGCCGGCTCGGCCGGCACCGGCGGCTCGGGCGGCATCGAGTGGCGGACCACGCTGCTGGGCTTCTTCGGCCTCTTCCTCTGGTCGAGCGCGGCGATGGCCATCGGCATGTTCGTCAGCTCGCTCACCTCGAGCCAGGCCGTCTCGGCCATCGTCTCGCTGCTGGTGCTGCTGCTGATGTGGCTTGCCTCCTGGGGCGCGATGGCCACCGACGGCGCGCTCAGCGAGGTGATGAACTGGCTGTCGGCCCAGCGCCACCTGCACGGCTTCGCGCGCGGGGTCTTCGACCTGAAGGACCTCGCCTACTACCTGTCGTGGATAGTGCTCGGCCTGTTCCTGACCCATCGGGCCATCGAGGCGCACCGCTGGGCCTGACCGGCCCCGCGGGAGCGCGCAGGTCGCACCGGCCCAAACGGCCTCTACGCAAGCGTTCGGATTTGAGGAGTGCCCTCCATGAAGCTCAAGTACGCGGGACGAATCCTCGGAGTGCTCGGACTGGTCATCCTCGCCAGCTCGACGATCACCTTCATCATCGGCGCGCCGCTCTCGCTGGTGGTCGGCAAGGTCATCCTCGCCGGCTTCTTCTTCGCCACCTACGCGATCACGAACTGGGGTGACCTCGGCGCCTCGGCCTCGAGCAGGGGCACGTTCTTCTTCGGCGTCAGCGCGCTCGGCGCGCTGCTGGTGGTGGGCCTGCTCGGGATGGGCAACTACATCGTCCATCACAAGCCGAAGAGCTGGGACCTGACCAAGGCGCAGATCCACACCCTCTCGCCCGACACCCTCAAGACACTCGACGGGCTGAAGCAAGAGGTGACGGTCCTGGCCTTCTTCGGCAGCGGCGAGCCGTCTTACGAGGCGCTCTCCGACCTCTTCCGTCGCTACGGCGAGCGCAGCCCCCACTTCAAGTACGAGTTCGTCGACCCGATCAGGGACCCGATGCGCGTCGAGCAGTACGGCATCCGCGACGGCGGGCCCCGTGTGGTGGTCAAGCTCGGCGCCACCGAGAGCCGCTTCCAGGAGCTGAGCGAGGAGTCGCTCACCAACGCCATCGTCAAGGTGACGCACTCGGCGACCAAGAAGCTCTACTTCACCACCGGCCACGGCGAAGCCGACTTCGAGGACCAAGGCCCCGGCGGGCTCTCCGGCGTGGTCCAGCGCATGAGCAACGAGGGGCTCGTGCCCGCCAAGCTCAACCTGGCCGCGGCCGCGCAGATCCCCAAGGACGCCGAGGCGATCGTTGTCGCCGGCCCCGTCAAGCCCTTCCAGCCCGGCGAGTCCGACGTGGTGCGCCGCTACCTCGAGGCCGGCGGCAAGGCCTTCCTGATGCTCGAGCCGAGTGTCGAGAGTGGGCTCGAGCTGCTGCTCGAAGACTTCAACGTCCAGGCCGAAGACGCGACGGTCATCGATCCGGTCAGCCGCCTGTTTGGCGCCAGCGAAGCCATCCCGGTAGTGCAGAGCTACAACCAGGCCTCGGAGATCACCCGGGACTTCACGCTCAACACCGTCTTTCCGACCGCCCGCCCCCTCACCGTGCTGCACGGCGGCGCGTCGAAGGCGGTCGCGAGCCCGCTCGCGCTGACGATGCCCTCGGCCTGGGGCGAGACCGACCTCACCGCGCCCGAGGTCAAGCAGGACGAGCACGAGAGGGGCGGCCCCTTCCCGCTCGTGGTGACGGTGACGCTCGACACCAAGGACGCGGCGAACAAGCGCTCGGATGAAGCGCGGCTGGTGGTCGCTGGCGACCGCGACTTCGCGACGAACAAGTTCCGCACCGCCTTCGGCAACGAGGACTTCTTCCTCAATGGGCTCAACTGGCTCGCGGCGCAGACCGAGCGCATCACCATCCGCCCGCGCCTGCGCGAGGCCTCGCGGCTGTTCCTGTCGCCAGTTCAGCAGGCGGGCATCTTCTTCCTGACGGTCGACATCCTCCCGGTGACGCTGCTCGGGCTGGGCCTGGTCGTCTGGATGGTGCGGCGCAGCAAGTAGCGACGGACAGCAGTCCGCCCGCGCGGCGATAGCGGGGCGCCTCTCGCGCGCTCGTCTGCGAGACCGGCCCCGCGGCCGTGCCCGCTTCGCGGGCGTGGCGCCGCGTCGGCACCTTATTTTTCGAGGACCGACCCCATGGCGATGAACCAGAAGACCCGCTCGCTCGTGATGCTGGCCACCCTCGCCGCCGCGGTGTGCGGGGTCACCGTGTTTGCCTACTACGGCATCCACCTCGAGGAGGAGCAGGAGAGCGCGCGCAAAGAGAAAGAGAACAAGCTCTTCGACTTCGATCCAAAGCAGGTCTCCGCGCTCTCCGTCGTCGCCAAGGGCGAGCGAACGATGGTCGCCCCCGCCGAAGGGGGCGCCTGGAGCGTCGTCTCGCCGGTGAACACCGCCGCGGACGCCGAGACGGTCGACGCCCTGCTCGAGAGGCTCGTCGCGCTCGAGAAGCTGACCGTGGTCGAGGAGAAGGCTGCCGACCTGGCCAAGTACGGGCTCGACAAACCGGCCCTACGGGTCGTCGCGCGGCTCAAAGATGGAACCGAGCACGAGCTGAACGCGGGCCGCGAGAACCCTTTCGACGGCTCGGTCTACGTGAGCGTCGGCGGGGCGAGTGACGTGCTTCAGCTCGCCGGGAGCTTCAAGACCGCGCTCGAGAAGGGCACCCTCGACCTGCGCGAGAAGCGCGTGGCGCTCTTCGATGAGGCCCACGTCAGCGGCCTTAGCGTCGAGTTGGGAGAGAAGCACTATGTGCTCAGGCGCGAGGGCGCGATCTGGAAGCTCAAGAGCCCGCTGGCGGACCGCGCCGACGAGCTGACCGTCAACCGGCTGCTCGGCGCCGTTCGCAACCTGCGCGCGCTCCGTTTTGCGACCGACCTCGCCAACCCCGTCGAGGACGAGAGGTACGGGCTGAGCGCGCCCGAGCTCAAGGTCGTGGTCGAGCTGCGCAACGGCTCGCGGCAGACGCTCGTGCTCGGCAGCGCGGAGATTGACGGGCGGAGGACGCACTTCGCGCGGCGCAAGGAGGCGACCTCCATCGCCGAGGTGCCCGACAACCTCTTGCGCGATCTCGACGCGAGCACCTTCGACTTGAGAAACAAGCAGCCGCTCAGCTTCGACCGCCAGCAGGTCAAGAAGATCCGCGTCGCCTCGGGCGACGAGACCTTCGAGCTCGAGCGCGTCGCCAGCGCGAAGCCGGACGCCGGTGCGGAGCCGGGCGCGGATGACGATTGGCAAATCGCAGGCCTCACCCCTGCCAAGGCCCGCGAGTGGAAGGTGAGCGGGATGCTCTGGGCGCTCTCGACGATGAAGGCGACCCGCTTCGCGGATGAGAACCCGACCGACCTTGCCCAGTACGGGCTCGCCCAGCCCGCGCGGACCATCCGCCTGCTCGGCGAGTCGGATGCGCCGCTCGGCACGCTCCATGTCGGCAAGCACGAGGGCGAGAAGTACTACGTCCGCAGCTCGACCGATCCGAAGGTGCTCGAGGTCTCCGAGGCGAGCCTGAGGGACGTGCCCGCTTCGCGCGCGGAGATCGAAGAGAGCGCCGAGCCGGCTGCCGACAGCGCGAAGTAAGCCGGCGGCCGCCCGGTTTGCGCCTGCCGGAGGGCCTGAAAGAAGTTGATTCGGCCGGCTGTATTACCTAGAGTCCCTCGCTCTTTCTTGCAGCGAACCGCAGAGGTCCCAACATGGCACGCGTAACCGTTGAAGACTGCCTCCCGCTGGTGGAGAACCGCTTTGCACTCGTCCTTCTGGCGACCAAGCGGACCCGGCAGCTCATGGCAGGGGCCCGCCCGGTCGCGGACGCGAAGAACAAGCCGCCGGTCCTCGCGCTCCGTGAGGTCGCCACCGGGAAGGTGCGCTTCGACCGCAGCGTGCGCGACGCGCTCGCCGGCAAGTTCGACAAGCCTCGCGACCGTTCGCTCGTCCTACGCCCGGTCTCGCAGACCGGCCCGCGCAACATCCTGACGACGCCGTAGGCTTCCGGTCTGTCGCCACGGCCAGAGGCTCTGGCCTGGCGCCCCCACCCTTCCCTCCCGAGAAGCAGCACCTCGTGCTGAAGACCGCCTTTGGCTCGACGCGGCTGCCGGCGCTTGTGTGCTCGCGCTCGGCGGCTCGCACGCGCGCGGGTCTTGCCACGGCAAGGTCAAATCTCGGCCTCGGCCTCAGCTACCGGTACGGCGTTCCGTATGCGTTCGCCGAAGTCCCCTCGCGCACGCGAGCGCGATGCCACGGGCACGCCGTCCGTTGACCGGTTTGGCGCGCGAGGCCCGCGGATGAACCGCGAATAGATCGAGACGAGCATCCGCAAGGCCGGCTCCATCCTCCGGCCCCAGCTCCGTCGCCCTGGGGACGTGGATTCGTTTCTGTGCTCGCGCGTGGAAACGCTCCCTTCGCCCTGGGGCCGACCACCGCCCGAGTTTGACAGTCGTTCGGGGCGACAAGAAGCACGACCCGAGTAGTTTC
>ENA-UOOR01002573-UOOR01002573.1-fermentation-metagenome-genome-assembly--contig:-NODE-2573-length-18052-cov-16.850308_pt1 | contig 18052 bp, 24 predicted proteins | sample MGYA00245780_ERZ724029 | MGnify/ENA primary metagenome ERZ724029 (study PRJEB28704, sample SAMN03018315) | fermentation metagenome | biome: anthropogenic terrestrial biome; feature: soil... | reverse complement strand
TTTTTATTTGGAGTCTACATTCTGCTGGCAATATGGGGATTATTACATTGGAGTAAAGACAGAACGGCCAGGGGAGATGAGGAGAGTGAACTTTGTACAGCCCATCAGGGATAAAGATACCGTACAGAATATTGCTGAATATCTGAAGTTTAAGAATGAACGTAATTACATTATGTGGATGATGGGCATTTACAGCGGTTTAAGGATATCGGATATACTTCAGCTGAGAGTACGAGATGTCTATAACAAACAGTACATTAATATCCGTGAAATAAAAACTGGGAAACAAAAGAGCTTTGAAATTAATCCGATCCTAAAGAAAGCACTATCAAAATACTGCGAGAATCGGAGACCGGATGAATATCTTATTAAGTCGAGAGAAAAAAGCAACCAGCCTATTACCCGAAGCATGGCTTATAAAATACTTCAGGATGCAGCTAAAAGGTTTGGTATTGAAAGCATGGGTACACATACGATGCGAAAAACTTTTGGCTATTTCTTCTATTTGCAGACCAAAGATGTGGTTACACTCCAGAAGATATTTAATCACAGCAATCAAACGATCACGTTAAGGTATATTGGAATCGAGCAGGAAGCCATTAATGAGGCTATGAAGCGCTTTAAAATATTCTAATTTATAGCTTACACAGAAGTTCAATTATCCATATTGATTAGATGTGTAACTGGATTTTCAAGACCTCACAGAAAGACCATAACCATGAGGAACAAAACAAGAGTAATGAGTTACACACAATATTAAGATAAGGGTAACTCAAAGGGTGTTTTTAATTTAAATTGTATGCAAATATTAAACAATTTACATAAATTCATAAACTCGCTTATCATTATTCGATGCATTTGGGAAGTGAGAAAAATTACGGGTCCTTCCTGACGGGTGCCGGTATTGCGGGTCTAGCGAGTCCCGAAATATCACCCAGTGAAAACTTTTTGAACAAGACTTCCCGCCGTTGGGTTATAGGATATGGGGGTATAAACATGCTGGGTAGTGCCAAGGTTCTCTCCGAGATATTGAGCATCTCGGAGAGAAGAGTGAACCAGATAGCCACAGAAGGAGAAGTATTCCAGCGGGATACTGAAGGAAAATTCAATATTCCTTTGTGTGTTAGGCAATATTACAAGGATAAATTTGATTCAGATGGTGAAGATGAAGCTAAAAAACTCAAGTGGGAAGCTGAACTAAAGAAGCTGCAAGCTGAAGCAGCGGAATTGAAAAATGAAATCGCCCGCGGCGAATATATAGAAAAAGATGAAATTACCGCTGAACTCCAGCGGTTTTTTGTTGTCCTTAAACGGTCCATGCTGGGATACAGCCGAAGAATAGCTGTTGAGATATCCCCTTACGTAGAACCTCTTGTGGCCAGGAGGATTGAAAAAATGGTGCAGGAGTTGACGTTAGATGCCCTCGAACAAATCAGCATCGACGGTGTCTACGAACCGTCGGCCAAAAAGAAAAAAACAACCACTGCCTGATTGGCTGTCAAAAGCTTTAAAGATATTTAAACCACCCGAGAATTTAACAGTTTCGGAATGGGCAGATAAATATCGGATATTGGATGCAAAAACATCGGCTGAACCTGGTCCCTGGAGAACATTAAGAACTCCATATTTAAAAGGGATCATGGATGCATTTAATGATCCGGATATTGAGGAAATTATATTTGCCAAGCCTACCCAGGTAGGCGGTACCGAAACTTTAAATAATATTGTTGGGTATGTCATTGCCCAGGATCCGAGTCCGGCACTGATTGTTTACCCTACTCTGGAACTGGCTGAATTTACATCCAAGAACAGAATTCAACCCATGATAAACCGGTGCCCTGTACTAAAGGAAAGATACCAGGATGATGAAAGCAAGAAATTAGAGCTGCAGTTTGACGGGATGTATGTTGTGTTATCGGGAGCTAATTCTCCGGCTTCACTTGCTTCCAGACCAATCAGATATCTATTCATGGATGAGGTGGACAAATTCCCGCCCAGCGCCAAAAAAGAAGCGGATCCGAGGAGCTTGGCCCGGGAGCGTACCAAGACTTTTGCTCATAATAAAAAGATATTTCAAACGTCAACACCAACATTTAAATACGGACCAATTTGGAAAGAATGGCTGGGAGCTGAAAGCCAGCTGCGCTATTATGTGCCCTGCCCGCATTGCGGCCATAGTCAGACTTTAAAATGGAAACAGATTAAGTGGCCCGAAACAGCTAAAACACCTGAAGCTGCTCAGGCCACTGCTTATTATGAATGCGAACAATGCCAGGGCATTATCACCGACGGCCATAAACCGGGTATGTTAAAAGCTGGTGAATGGAAGAAGGAAAAAGATCAGGGTACAAAGAAGACCGCTTTTCACCTGAATGCGATTTATTCGCCCTGGGTAAGATTTGGGGAAATGGCTTATGAATTCTTAAAATCAAAAGAATCTCCCGAACTACTAATGAATTTTGTGAATTCCTGGTTGGCCGAGCCATGGGAGAATACCGAAGTAAAGATGAATTCAGACAAAGTCCTTGAGCGCCAGAGCGATTACGGAGAAGCAGTTATTCCTGATGAGACATTACTTCTGACCGCAGGGGTTGACGTTCAAAAGCATTACTTTGTTTGGACCATAAGAGCCTGGGGGACATCAATGACCAGCTGGAACATAGCTCACGGTATTGCTGATACCTGGGATGATGTTGAATATATCATGAACCTACCCTACCTAAACCGGCAGGGTCAGACATATCAAGTTAATCTTTGTGCAGTTGATTCAGGTGATAGAACCGATGAGGTTTATGATTTTATAGCAATGAATCAGGAGTGGACAGTACCGGTTAAAGGTTCGTCTACTCCTTTGTTATCTCGGTATAAAATCAGCACTATTGATAAAACAGACAGTAAAGCTCAGGGTTTAAGACTATATCTGGTTGATGGCGGTCAGTATAAAGATATGATTGCCGGCCGGTTGCAACGTCCTAATGGGACAGGGAGCTGGATGGTTTATAAAGGCTGTGACAGGGAATATGCGGAGCAGATATGTGCTGAAGAAAAATTGCTGGAGAAAAAAGGCGGCCGGGAAGTAGAGGTGTGGAGGCCTAAATCATCACATGCGGCCAATCACTTCCTGGATGCGGAAGTATATGCAGCTCTGGCAGCTGACCTGCTCCATGTCAGATATTTATCTATTGAATCTGCAGAGCCGACATATAAACCCCAATCTAAAACGCCTGTACAGGCACAAAATAATAACCCGAGCAGCTCATGGCTGCCGCAGAAGGAAGGATGGATAAGATGAGTGATAGGGTCGATGGCTTGACACCTGAGGAAGGCGAAGTAATGGATGCACTGATAAAAGCATGGAACGAGTTTGCCGGGTTAGAGCGCCAACATCCGGATGAACTTCGAGACTTTACAGACGGGATACATCGATGCCAAGATTTACTCGCAGTAAGAATTGCAAGACGGGAATACCCGATAGGGTGGCCGTGTAAAAGGACGGGTGGTTAAGATGACAATACAGGAGCAGCTTGATCAAGTGCACACCGCAATAAGCGCTATTCTCAACGGGGCCCAGGAATACAGAATAGGCAGCCGGCAATTGCGCAGAGCTGATCTGCAAGTTCTTTTCGCAGAACGGCAGCGGCTGGAAGTGGCACTCGCTGAGCAGAACGGCTATTCAATATCGGTGGCTATTTTCGATAGGAGGTGATGCTTTTGACCTGGTTAGATAGGGCTATAGGTTTTTTTAGTCCCTCATGGGAGTACCGGCGCACTGCATGGCGTGAAGCTGTGCGGAGTTTTTATGATGCCGGAAGCAAGGACCGATTAAACGCAGGATGGGTACCATTTAATGCTACAGCCGAGCAAACGGATTCGCCGCAGAGAGATGTTGTCCGTGCCAGGGCCCGGGATCTGGAACGCAATAGTGATATTGCAGAAGGGATCATAGGGCCTCTGGAAAGGAATGTTGCCGGTACCGGAATAAAGGTCCAGGCCAAAGTTAAGAAGCCCGATGGATCTGATGATGAGGAAATAAATAAACAAATCGAGGATATCTGGGAGGATTGGTGTAAGCCTAGAAATTGTGATGTAACAGGACAGCAAGCATTTTGGGAAATGCAGGACATGGCTATACGCCGATTGGAAGTTGATGGCGGAATTATTTTTATTAAGACGTATACTCCCGGTGGCCCGGTTCCGTTCAGTCTGCAGGCCCGGGAAGTTGATGAACTTGATACATCATTTAACCAATTGCCCGGACTAGGCAAGAATAGGATTTACGGCGGTATCGAATTGGATGAACATAACAAGCCATTAGCTTATCATCTCAAAAAATTCACAGCGGACGGCTTTTGGACAGGACAATCCGAAAGAATTGAAGCGCAGCGCGTATTATTTTTATGGAAAAAGACCAGGCCTACTCAAATCCGAGAAATGTCACCTCTGGCTAAAACAGTGCCCAGGGTCCGGGATGTAAATGAATTTGTTGAGGCTGTATCTGTCAAGGAAAGAATATTAGCTTGTCTTTCCGTATTTATAACCAAGCAAACACCGAGCTCTGCAATAGGGCGTGGATTAAATGGAGGAAAAACGGACAAGCAAAGCGGGTACCAGCAGCAGACTATTTCACCCGGAATGATAAAAGAACTTCAGCCAGGCGAAAGCGTTTCAGCCGTAACGCCTTCCGGACAAGCTACCAGCGCAAAAGATTTTATATCTACACAGCAGCGCCTGGCCGGATCAGGCCAAGGCTTGTCATATGAAGCAGTAAGCCGGGATATGAGTCAGGTTAACTATTCAAGCGCTAGACAGGGATTGTTAGAGGACCAGCGTACATATGGTATGTGGCAGCAGTTCCTTATAGATCATTTTTGTCAGGAAGTATATACCGAATTCGTTATATCGGCAGTACTTGCCGGACAACTAAAAATACCAAACTTTTGGCAGGATAAACGCCGGTACCTGAAACATGTTTGGATTCCCCCTGGATGGAGCTGGATTGACCCACAAAAAGAAGTCTCAGCTAATGCAAAGGCGCTTGAAACTGGCCAAACAACACTGGCACAAATTTGCGCTGAGGCAGGTAAGGATTGGCGTGAAGTGCTGGAGCAGCGAGCCCGGGAAATAAAAACAGCCAAAGATCTGGGCATCGATTTAACAGGAGGTGGTAAAAATGCCGGAACGCAACAAACCGGTAACGGGGCAAATGCTACAGAGGATATTTCCCGCCCAGGTAAGAGCAGTTGAGGACGGATCCAGAACAGTTGAACTTTCCTTTTCATCCGAAGCCCCGGTTATCCGGTGGTACGGAGCAGAGATTCTGTCACATGATGAGGGGGCAGTTGATTTAACTAGATTGCTGGAAGTGGGGACTGTCCTATTTAATCACGGCAGAGACGTGAGAATGGGGAAAATACCAATCGCCAAAATCGAAAAAGCCTGGATAGATACGGAGCAAAAGAAGTGTCGAGCCCAGGTTACTTTTGATGATGATGAAGATAGTGATCTAATCTTCCAAAAGGTGCAAAAAGGGATGCTCAACGGTATATCTGTTGGTTATTCAGTATCGAGCTGGGAAGAAGTATTAGCCGGGAAACAATCATCTAACGGCAGATTTACCGGCCCGGCAGATATCGCCATTCGGTGGGAGCCTTTAGAAATCAGCTTTGAACCGACTCCAGCAGATCCCGCTGTTGGCGTAGGCAGAAGTATTGATGAAAGGGAACAAACCAATAACTCCCGGGGACGCCGCCAATCAATGAATATCATTGAACGGCAGCTTCAAATAAATAAAAACTTTTTATAGGAGGATTGCAAGGATGAACAAAAAGGAAGAACTTAAAGCGAAGCTGCTGAGACAACAGGAGATTGTGAGCGGCGCAAGAACAGCGGGGCGCGATTTATCGGCAGATGAGCAAACGGAATTTGATGCCCTGCAACGAGACATCGATACCTTAAAAACTGAGATTGCTGAAGAAGAAAGAGCAGCCCAGACCAGAACCGAAGCTGATAGAGCAGTTCAGGCAGAAAGGCAGCGGGTTAGCGAAATTACTGCCCTTTGCAGGGATTTCGAAGTGGATCCTGCTGCTTATATCGGTGACGGAGTTAGTGTAGACCAGGCCCGTGCTGCAGTACTGGAAGTGGTTAAAACCAGAATGCACCCGACCAGTACAGGTATACCGGGCGCCAGTGTTGGAAGTAATGAAACAGATAAGATCCGCGAGGCTGCTTCTGATGCTATTCTGCTCAGATCTGGCATGACGGTTGAAAAACCGGCTGATGGTGCCCGAGATATGAGGGGTATGAGGCTCCGTGACCTTGCAGTTGATTGCCTTGTTAGAGCAGGAAGGGCAAATGCTCACCGGTTGGACGATGATGCTCTGTTCAGAGAGGCCTTGACCCCTGACAGTCAGTTTACAGGCATTCTTAATAACGCTGTGAATAAAAGTATGGCCACTGCTTACCGGGCAGCACAAACAACCTATCAAAGGTGGACTGGACGCGGATCTAACCCGGATTTTAAAGCAGCAACTCATTATCAGATATCCGAGGCAGGAGATCTGCTGCCAATGACCCAAAACGGTGAGTTTAAGTTTGACCAAATGCAGGACCAGGGGGTGTCCAAAGCAATTGCAACATTTGGACGAGCCTTTGGACTCACCAGACAGGCTCTTATAAATGACGATATTGGAATCCTCACACGGGTTCCAGAGGCATATGTAAGAGCTGCCGGCCGCGGCATCAACAAACTGGTCTATAAAATGCTCGGTTCTAATCCTGCCATTTTTGATGGTACTGTTCTTTTCCACGCTAATCACACAAATCTTGCAGGAGCAGGTGCAGCTATTAGCATAGATACTGTTGGTGCCGGCCGGGCAGCAATGAAAAAGCAAAAGAATCTCCGGAGTCAAGAAACCTTAAATATTGGACCGAGGTTTTTACTTGTTCCTGCTGCGAGAGAAACTATTGCTCAACAGTTTATATCAGTAAACTTTGTCCCTAATACTTTTGGAAACATAAATCCGTTTGCGGGTACCCTTGAACCCATCGCTGATGCTGAACTTGATGCATACAGTGAGACCGCCTGGTATTTGGCTGCTTCGCCGGCTGATGTTGATACCATTGAAGTGACATACCTGAATGGTGACAGTATGCCGAAACTGGAGAGCCAGGTAGGCTTTGATTTTCTTGGCATCAAGTGGAGAATCTACATAGATTATGGCGTAACCGTGCTTGATTTCCGCGGATTATATAAGAACGCCGGGGCCTAATTAATTAGGCTCCATTAACTCTTGTCAAATAATTATAAGGAGGATAAAGCAATGCTTTATATTCAGGAAGGAAAAACGATTGATTACACTAATGCCGGAGCTGCAGCCATTGCTTACGGAGATGTGGTAGGGTTAACAAACCGAATCGGGATAGCCGGTGAAAATATTGCAGTCGGAGCCACAGGATCCGTACATGTTACCGGAGTATATGAATTCCCCGCCATCAATACTGCGGCTTTTGGCGTGGGGGATAAGCTTTATTATGATACCGCGGCCGGAAAAATTACCAATGTTGAAACCGGGAACATTCCCGCGGGCTGGGCCACAGAACCAAAACTGTTAGCCGGTACTACTGCCAGAGTCAAAATCGATTAGGAGGTAGCGTGATGATTAAATTATTGGCACCCTTTAATTATAAAGGAGGAATTATTGCAGCTGGTACCACAATAGGATTGGGAGATCTGGAAGCTAAATTGATTGCCGGAGGAGCTGCCGAGGAATTTAATCCGGTAAAAGAACCAGCTAAACCAGATCCTGAACCTACTCTGGAAGAAACCCTGGAACCCATGACCAAAGCTGAATTACTCGAATACATAAAGCAAGCTGGAATCGAAGATATAACTGATAAAAATAAAAAAGAAGAAATCATCGCGGCACTGCTTAATGCTGTAGATAATGGCTTTGAACTTAAGTTAGATACAGGAGAGTAGCTATGAGTTTTAAGGATCAGATAGCTCTTGACCGGGCTATATTTTTTAACTCTGATGAGTTTGCCGATAAACATACCATTAATGGAGTCTTGCTGCCGGATATTATTATAGACAATGACCGTCTGAAAGAACGATCTAAAAAAGAGTTTGACGGAATCAGTGTCGGTGAACTGTTATTTTTCGTTAAAACGGATTCCTTGGGTAATAAGCCTGAGGAAGGTACCCCGATGATATTCGATGGCCGGCAAATGTACGTATTTAATGTCCGTGAGGATATGGGGATACTGGAAATAATCCTGGCCCAGAATAGAGGTGTTTAATATGGGGAAAGGGCCTATTCTGATAGATACCCGGGAAATAGACCGATTGGTACTCGGTTTAAAGGGCTTTGAAGATGAGGTAGGAGAAGCTACTTTTCATGCCTTAAAGCGGACTATCGAGCATGTTAAGACTCAGACTGGCAGGATAGTCAGTAAAGAATACTCAATACCACAGAAGATGGTTAAGGAAACATTTAAAGGCGGGCTGAAGACCAAAAACAGCAGTTCAGGACTTGAAGTTAATCTTTTATCAATTGGCCGAACATTGACTTTGGCAAGGTTTCCTCATTCGCCGATAGCCCCGCCGGCCAGAAAAAAATATAAGGTTAAAGTAGCCATTAAACGTGAAGGAGGGCGCAAGGTAATAACAAGCAGCCCTCCTCCTTTTATCGCCACTACCGGGGCTAAGACACTGGATAAAATACAGTTTAACGTGTTCAGAAGAGAAGGGAAAAAACGCTTGCCCATAAAACCACTCTTTACTTTGTCCATTCCTCAGATGATTACAAACGAAAAGGTTGCAGAGCGGATCCAGGAGGCAGCCAGTAAGAAACTAGCGGAACGTATGGAGCATGAAATAATTTACCGTATGACCAAAATTAAGACATCGAGGTGATATTGTGGCCACTGTATCAGTACTAAACGCTATAAAGGACTTTATAGCTGACAAGGTATCACCCGGGATCCGGTTACAGATGTCGAATGACAATAATGTCGATGAATACCAATTATTAAATCCCAATGTTTTTGTTGGTTGGATCCCGCCCAAAGGTTACCTTCCGGAGGGTATGGAATCTGCCATACCGTGCCTGATTGTTGGGTTGGATAGCGGTGCTGAAGATACAGAAGACGGGCAGTATGATATCCGGATTCCGGTAGCGGTTTACAGCCCAGGCCTGCATGCATCTGATGAAAGCGGTGAAGTGGATTATACCCCGGATCTGCAAGGATATATTGACCTACTTAACATTATTGACCGGACAGTTGCAGCACTATCCAAGAACTTAATTATTACTGATGCCGGGACTATCCAAAAGCCCATTAAATGGGGTATGTACGATGAACAGCCATATCCATACTGGTATGGTTGGATAACTTTTACCCTGGTGACACGCGGCTATCCGGAATCTGAGATAGCACGGAAATTTTTATAGTGAGGTGATTAAAGGGTGTACAAGCATGGTGCATTTGCTGATCTGATGGCCACTCAGGATTTTGTTGCTCCCAAGGGGGTAGCTACCCTGCCGGTTTATTTTGGCCGACTGCCGGTTCATCAGCTGTTAACTTTCGAAGATAAAGTCAATGAGCCTATACTTGTTAAAAGTTTTAATGATGCTGTAACTAAATGCGGTTACAATGACAATAACTGGGCTGAATTTGATTTATGTGAGGCTATATATGCTCATTTCAAAAACGATATCCAACCTATTGGCCCGATTGTATTAGTCAATGTTTTAGATCCTGCCACAATGGTTACTCCAGACAAGACAGCAACTGTAACTATTACAAATGGCATAGGTTACATCGAGAATGACAAGGTTATATTAAACACTATTGAAATTACGGGAAAAATATTAGGTACCGATTATTCAGCAGTTTATACTACTGATGGCGCAAAAGTACTTATTACTGATCTTAAAGGTGCCCTGGCTTCCCCGGTTAATGTGACTTTTAATGAAGTAAACCCGGATAGTGTAACCAAAACAGAATTAATAGGCGGTGTAAACGCAACTACTGGAGTCCGCACTGGTATCAGTGTTATTGATCTGGTATATCTCATACATAATATGGTGCCTACCATAATAGATGCTCCGGCCTGGAGCCATGAACCCGATGTAGATGCAGCTCTTAAAGCGGCCGGCCAAAAGATTAATGGTCATTGGTATGCCTGGGTAAACAGCAATCTTGATGCTACTAGCGGTACCGGGGCAGAAACTATTTCCGAGGCCACGACATGGAAATCCACGAACGGTTATGACGGAGCCGGTGAAACGCCTTGCTGGCCAATGGCCAAGAATGGCGCCAAGTTGTTCCATTTGTCCACTTTAACTACTGTAACTATGCAGTGGGTGGATTATAACAATGGCAACATTCCGTATGAATCACCGTCTAATAAGCCGGTTGATATTACCGGGATGTGTCTTGCTGATGGTACAGCGGTAGTATTCGATCAGGTGCAGGCTACTGACTTAAACAGTAAGGGAACCAGAACATTATCTTACTGGGGTGGCCGCTGGGTACTATGGGGACCTAATACTGGTGCCTATGAATACGGTAAGGATATGGACATTAAAGATAAATTTGATTGCAATGTCCGGATGCTTTACCATCTGGCCAATGAATTCCAGAACCGGTATGGAATACTGGTTGATGGACCAATGAAACGGGCTATGGTAGATACCATCCTGAATGATTACCAGAAGTTTCTGGATGGATTAATTACCAGTGGGGCTTTGCTGTACGGAGTAATACAATTTAACGAAACCAGTAATTCCGACAGTGATATTGTAGAAGGTGACTTCACATGGGACGTTGCCACTACTACGACACCGCCGGGCAAGAGCTTAACAGCTAAAGTGGCTTATACAATAAAGGGATTTAATGTCCTATTTGGAGGTGAGCAGGCATGATAATTTCAGGAGCTGTAATTGCTCATAAACTGCTGGCTGATGGGAAGGAGATAGATGATAATGTGTCCTGCCAGCTGCCATCAATTGAAACCCAGACATCTGAATTAAAAGGTGCCGGTATACTTGGTTCAATTGATATGCCGGTGACCGGGCAGATTGGGAGTATGACATTATCTCTTAGCACGCGCTCCATAAACAAAAATGGAGCTAATCTGGCCAAACCGGGAGTGCAGAACCTGGAATTACGTTTTGCTCGTGACACTGTAACTGCCAGCGGTGAAACCGTACCCCAGGGAGCGAAGATATTTCTTACAGCCGTAAATAAGAAGTATGATCCGGGTAAAGTGGAGAATAACTCCACCATGGACGGGAGCATTGATTTTGAAGTACTCAGATACCGCCAGGTGATTGACGGCAAAGAGACACTGCTAATTGATAAACAAAACTATATTTATAAAGTTAACGGAATTGACTATATGCAGAAGGTTCGGGCCGTTCTCTAACAGGAACGGCCATATTCTTGATTGGAGGAATTATAATGCCGGAAAAATTTAAATTGACTAAACCGATCATGGTAAATGGGGCGGAAGTGAGTGAGCTGCCTTATGATTTTGAAAATATGAGCGCCAAGGATAAGCTCAATGCCGGCAAAGAAATGAAAATGGCCGGTTATCCGCCCAGTAATGCGGAGGAACTTGATTCCGATTATCACTTTTTCTTATTTGCCAAGGCAGTAACGAAAGCTGATCCCAACATAGATTCGACAGACATACTACGGATAAGTGCCAAAGATTCCAGAGAGGCAGGGAAACTAGCCAGGCATTTTTTCTATTTCGATTCGGGGGAATAATATCAGACGATTGGCTTAAACATGCTATTGCTGAGGTTACAATTATGACCTCGACTTCAGCTGAATATTGTTTTTCTCTCCCAATTATTGACTTCGTTGATTTTTATAAAACACTTGATGAAGAATTCAAACGATTAAATAAAATGAGAAAGAAGGGTTAATCTATGGCAAATGAAAAGGAATTAAGGGCTCTGATAACTCTTGCCGGCAAAATTGACCCTTCACTACAAACCGCTATTCTGAAGGCATCCGGTGAAACAATGAAACTATCCAATAATTTAGAAAATGCCGGCCGTAAAATGAATGAGGTCGGTACAATAGCAAAGGGTGCTTTCCTGGGCGGGGTAGCTTCGAATGCCATTACAGAAATTTCGTCACGTTTATGGGAATTTGGAAAGAAAAGCCTGATGCTTTCTTCAGATCTCAAGGAAGTACAGAATGTCGTTGATACCACCTTCGGAAAAAGCTCTGGTCAAATTAATAATTGGTCTAAAAATGCATTGGAAGCGTACGGCTTATCGGAACTGCAGGCCAAGCAATATACCGGTACCTTGGGGGCCATGCTAAAAAGCAGCGGTTTGGCTGGTGACAGCATTATTAAAATGTCCGAAAATATGACCGCACTATCTGGCGATTTTGCATCATTCTATAATTTAGATCAAGAAGCAGCATTTGAAAAAATACAGTCAGGAATAAGCGGTGAAACGGAACCTCTGAAAGCACTGGGCATAAATATGAGCGTGGCTAATCTGGAGGCATTTGCTTTGTCTGAGGGGATTAAAACTTCATACAGTAAGATGGACCAGGCCTCGCAGACTTTGCTCCGATATAATTATTTAATGAGTGTATCCGGTGACGCGCAGGGGGACTTTGCCAAGACCAGCGATCAAGCGGCCAACCAGATGCGCTTATTCGAAACCAATATAGATCAAATGGGCTCCACTTTGGCTGTTAAAGTATTGCCTGCTGTAACGGAATTTCTAAAATACGGTAATGACATTTTAATGGGTAACAAAGAACTATCGCCGGTAATATACGGGGTAGGTGCAGCTCTTACAAGTTTGTTGGTTATTAGTACCATTACAAAACTATATGATGCATGGAAACTCAGTACATTTGCCATGACGTTAGCCCAGTGGGGATTAAACACAGCATTACTTGCAAATCCGATCGGTTTGATTATAGTTGGAATAGGGTTACTGGTAGCTGCAGGGGTTTTACTATATCGAAACTGGGATACAATTAAAGCCGCAGCAATAGATTTGTGGGATAAGATATCTAATACTTTTAAAAACGGTGTTAACACAGCTATTGACTATGTAAATAAATTGATTGATGGCATGAATCTCATACCTGGTATTGATATAGATCATATAAGTAAGCTTAGTGTAGCTTACAACCCTCAAAGTGTGGGGAATTATAAGCAATTGGAGAGATACGCAGAAGGTGGATTTGCTGATAAGCCGTCCCTATTTGCAGAAGATGGATTAGAAGTAGCTATACCTATAGAGAAGACACCAAGAAGCCTAGGTTTGCTCAATCAGACAGCCCAAATATTGGGCGCAAGTGACTCTAAACCTGTTCAAATTAATTACGCTCCTGTAATTCAAGGTGGAAATGCTGCAGAAGTTAAACAGGAATTATCCCTAGCTTTTGAACAATTTAAAAACTGGGTAGAACAATATCTCGATGCGGAAGCGAGGGTTTCTTTTGGCTAATTATATAGAATATAAAACTAAACAAGGAGATACCTTCGATATCATTGCACTCAAGTTCTATAACGATGAATATAAAGCGTCTCTGCTTATGCAAAAAAATCTAGCCCATATCAGCACAATTATATTCGATGAAGGCATTACATTGAAGATTCCGATGATTGAGCAGGAAGCAATATCCAATCTTCCGCCCTGGAGGTGAGTCTTGTGCAGATGTTTTACGAAGGAAAAGATATAACTGCTGATATTGAGGTTAGAAAAGCGAATCTGAATGACAAGGCTTGTGGAGGAGAGCTGGACAGTCTCGAGTTAAGCCTGGACGATTCAAAGGGCCTCTGGAGTCAATGGAAACCGGCCAAAAACCACACCATACAGGTTAAAGAATCCGGATTTGACTCCGGAGTTATGTATATCGATGAGATCGGGCAACAAAAAGGGATGATTATTCTTAAGGGATTACCGATTAAACAGGAAGCGAAGGCGGACAACTCAAAAGCGTGGGACAATGTCCGTTTCCTGGAATTGGCCCAGGAGATGGCATCTAAACATGACCTGCAGCTGGAGACATATGGTATAGACAATCCATTATATTCGCGGGTCGATCAGTCCTGCCAGGCGGATTTTCTGTTCATGGCCTGGCGATGTTTACTGGAAGGATACTCGTTGAAGATATTTAACGGAAAACTAATTATATTCGGCCAGAAATACATGGAAGAACAAGCCCCAGTTAAAACAATCACCATCGACAACATCGATGGTGATTTTCTTTATAAGGACAAATCTGTCCAGATTTATGGTGCATGTAAATTATCTTATCAAGGTATAGAATACCAATTCACAGCACCAAGTACCTATGGGCCTACTCTTAAAAAGACTGATATTCCGCTAAATAGCGTAGGTGAGGCAGAGAGATTCAGCAAGGGCTTACTCAGGGCCCAGAATTGTTATGAGCAGACTATGGCGTGCTCCTTAAAACTAGATCCTGGACTGGGAGCGGGGAATACTGTTACCCTATCACAGTTTGGATTGGCAGATGGTAAATATATTGCTTATCAGATAATACATAAATTCACTGAAGGAAAGACAGTGCTTAAGTTACGGAGGCCTTTGGAGGGATACTGATGATTTTACTTGGAAATGTGAGCAGCATTGAAAGCGGGTATAGAGTAACCTTTCCAGATAAAGAGAATATTGTTAGTCCCCCATTGCAAACCGCAAGCCATGTAGGAACGTTAGAGGTAGGAGAAAATGTTGTTGTGGTTTTTACATCGAACAATATTGCTTCCGGAGTTATTATCGGAAAGATATAGGCAGGTGATGAATTTGCCGATTGCTGTTTTCGGCTACAAAGTATTCCAGGTGACACCGCAAAAGACCAATACTTTCAGCGATTTTCAATATGGTTCTACATTGGAAACTGAAAAGCAGGACGCTGCCGGGAAAAAGCCAAGCACTTATAATAAAGGACCTGGCCTTGATACGCTGGTTTTCAAAGTACGTCTTAGCGTAGATCTGGGTGTTAACCCCAGAATTGAATTAGGCCAGTGGTTGGCCATCAAGGATGCCGGCATCGCATACCCTTTTATTCTTGGGGGGGTTCCATTTAGACCCAACAAATGGCTGCTTATCGATGTTCAAGCAACGGAAGAAGTAATTGATAATAATGGCAATATGCTAGCTTTAACACTATCACTTAAATTCGATGAATATGTCAGGCCGGGAAGCAGTCAGTCCAATGCCAATAAGACCAATACCAATAATAGTAATGGCAAAAGTGATATTTCGGCTATTATGCCTGTTGCTGATTATAAGCCCAATACACTGAGCCCTGCGGAAAAGGCACAGCTTAAGTAATTTGAGGGGGCAGGAATATGGAGTACATAATAGATACCACAGATACAACCCCTCTTGATTGGAATGCGGCAGATAATGACCGCATACTCCAAAATATTAAGAACCTTATGCGAACTTGTCGCTACTCGGTAGGTTATGACCGAACCCGGGGGATTGATCCTTCAATAGTGGATAGGCCTTTAAATGAAGCGGCCATGCTTTATACAGCAGAGATTTATCGAGTGATTGAATTATATGAACCCCGGGTAACGGTTGAGAAGGTTAAATTTACAGAAGTTGATGATGAGGGGAATATGCAATTTCAGGTGGTGATTGAGATATGAATGGGTTTGTTACAGTAGATTCAGAGACTATTTTAAATAATCTTATCCTTCAATTTCAGGAGGCCCTAGGGGAAACCTTATACCAGGGTGATGAGCGGCGTATTTTTTTAGAGCAGCAGGCGCTGGTCCTGGTTGCTCTATATAATGCAATTAATAGCACTGGTAACCAAAATTTACTGAAATATGCTAAAGGAAGTGTTTTAGATGATATTGGAGAACGAACTAATGTTACCAGAATTGCAGCTCAAAAAGCGGTTACAACCTTGCGCTTTACTTTATCATCGGCTCAAGCTGCCGCCTTAACTGTACCGGCGGGCACCAGGGCAACCCCGGATGGAAAGCTGTTCTTTGCAACAACAACGGATTTGATTATATCCGCGGGCAGCACCTATGGCGATGTTATTGCTCAGGGTACGGGAACCGGTGAAGATTATAATGGTTTTGTAGCCGGGCAGATTAGTCAACTGGTTGATCCGGTTGCTTATGTAGCCAGCGTATCGAATACAATAACTTCTTCCGGCGGATCTAATATTGAAGCTGATGATGACGGAGAAAATATTTGGAGCGGATTTAGGGAACGGATCCGGGAGAGCGTTACCAGCTTTTCTACAGCAGGTCCTACCGATGCCTATATTTATTGGGCTAAGTCGGCTAACAGTAATATTGGAGATGTAACTACAACCCTTATTGATAAAATTAAAGAGTTCAATTCAGCGGCTTTTCAGACGGCATATCCAGAAGTTGATCCTACACCTTTTTATACTGAGATATCATCTGGAAAAGTAAAAATAAATATTCTAATGGCTGATGGCTCGTTGCCGACTCAGGAAATATTGGATTCTGTACTGGCCGTTTGTAATAACAAAAAGATACGACCTTTAACAGATAATATAACTGCAAATGCTCCTGCAACCACATCGTATGATATAGCTTTAACCTATTACATCAGTAGGGATAATACTGCTAACGAGTCTGTAATACGTACTGCAATAGAGGACACAGGAGGAGTAATTGATACATATAAAAATTGGCAAAACAGTAAAATGGGACGTGCTATTAATCCTGACGAACTCCGTAAATTGATGCTTAATGCAGGCGCGAGCCATATATCTATAACAGCACCAGTTTATACAGCTGTAGCAGAAGATGCAGTAGCAACTACTGGGACAGTTACTGTAACTTATGGTGGCCTAGAGTAAGGAGGGATGACAATTTTGGATCTGGACAGTATTGACCTTTTAAAGCTGCAGACCGGTTATATGAAAAATGATCCAACAACAGTTGCTCTATGTGCTGCTATAACTCCTGAAATGCAGATTATAGCGGGATATATAAACAAATGCCTTATTCTGGCCAACATAGACGGACTTAGTGAAGATGTTCTGGATGAACTGGCTCATGAACTGCACATAGAATGGTATGATGCCACTACAACTATTGATATTAAACGTAACCTGGTTAAAAACAGTGATAAGGTACACCGGTACTTAGGTACTCCATATGCTGTAGAGCAGGTTGTACAGGATTATTTTGGAGATGGAATAGTAGAGGAATGGTTTGACTATGACGGGGATCCATTCCGTTTTCGTGTAATTACTGAAAACAGTGCTGTTACAGGCGATTTGGCCACACGGTTTGCTAACGCGGTGGACAAGGTTAAAAATCGGCGCTCCATTTTGGAAGCGGTTATCGTTACCATGACCGGGGAAATGAACTTGGTAATAGGGTTTGCGATTCATACAGGCGATAATATTATGGTGAAACAGGTGGTGTGATAAATGAGTTTTAATGGCGGATTGTTCTTTACAAACAGGGGTAAAGCCCTGCAAGCAAAAGCGGTGGCCGGTACTCAACTTAATTTTACGCGTATCGGAGTGGGTGACGGTCAGCTGGGCAGCCAGGATATATCCGATCTCACAGCTTTAATCGATGAGATCAAATCCTTATCAATTACATCTATAAAAGTGCTGACCGGAGGAATAGCCGCAATAAAGGGAGTTCTTACTAATCAAGGCCTGGCCACTGGATTTTATTTTCGAGAGTTAGGCCTCTTTGCTACTGATCCGGATTTAGGTGAAATACTCTACTGTTACGGTAATGCCGGAGCCCTAGCTGAATATATACCAGCAGACTCTGGAGCTGAAATTCTTGAAAAAACAATCGGAATTAATTCTATAATTGGAAACGCAACCAATATCACTGCCACTATTAATGAATCATTAGTTTATGAAACTCCAGATGGAGCGCAAGAAAAAGCAGACGCAGCACAGGCCGCGGGGGTCGCAGCAGCAGCTACTGTTCAAGCTAATCTAGTTGCGCATAAGGCCGATACTATGCCACATCGTTTTGTTTCAGATGGCGTTACATATCGCTGGGGCCTGA
>ENA-UOOR01002572-UOOR01002572.1-fermentation-metagenome-genome-assembly--contig:-NODE-2572-length-18053-cov-5.260473_pt1 | contig 18053 bp, 18 predicted proteins | sample MGYA00245780_ERZ724029 | MGnify/ENA primary metagenome ERZ724029 (study PRJEB28704, sample SAMN03018315) | fermentation metagenome | biome: anthropogenic terrestrial biome; feature: soil; material... | reverse complement strand
GTAATTGCAAAACAAATATTAGTTGATAAAAAAAGCGTTGCAGATATACCTGTGCAATCTTCTGATAAATTAGTAAAAAAGGTCAACGTTAAAACTGCGGAAGCACTGGGGTTTTTAAAGGATAATAAGACATTTGAAGGGGCAGAGCTGGTGGAGCAATAGGTGAACAATGGCTGAGCGTTGATGATAATGTGTTGAGGCACATTGCAATCGCTCAGCAGTTGTTACAAAGGGAGGTATTATGAACACATTATTTTTAACATCAATGGAACAGGGCTTAATATTTGCTGTTCTTGCCATAGGAGTCACAATAACATTTAAAATACTGGATTTTGCAGATATGTCGGTAGAAGGAACATTTCCCATGGGGGCATTTGTATTTGCTAAGCTTGTAACTTCAGGGCTGAGCCCTGCAACAAGTACAATACTGGCGTTTTTATTCGGAACGCTGGCAGGACTCATAACCTATACGTTAAATATAAAGCTTAAAATAAAGGCATTGTTATCAGGAATATTGACAATGACAATTTTGTATTCTGTAAACCTGAGGCTAAACGGCAAATCAAATGTGGGACTTTTTGATTATGGATCCATATTTGCCATATTTGAAGGAACAGGGGTGTTAATAGTTTTAATAATCATCGTTTTGACAGTTAAAATATTGATGGACATGTTCTTGAAAACAGAAATAGGATACCTGCTGATTGCAACAGGAGATAACGAAACGCTGGTTAAATCCCTTGGCGAAAACTCAAATAAATATAAGTTAATCGGGCTCATGCTCTCAAACGGTCTCGTTGCGTTAAGCGGAGCAATGATGGCGCAATATCAGGGGTTTGCGGAAATAACCATGGGAACGGGAATAATTGTGGTGGCAATAGCTTCAATAATAGTGGGGGATACCATATTAAAGAACAAAAAGCTTAAAAATACTACAAGAGCAATAATCGGAGCATTAGTGTATAAACTCATTGGTGCGGTGGCAATAGACCTGGGGCTGGAGCCTACAGATTTGAAGGCAATAAATGCAATAATAGTAATAGGATTTTTAAGCTATAATACATTTGGGGATGGAATAAGAAAATCAGTTAAATCAAAAATCTTTACATTAAAGGAAGCATCAGAGCTAAAAAAAGGAGGAAAAGTAAATGCTGGAAATTAAGAATATATCAAAAAGTTTTAATGAAGGGACAGAAAATGAAGCGGTAATATTCAGTGACTTCAGTCTTCATATAAACAAGGGTGAATGCACGGGGATACTGGGTGCAAACGGATGTGGCAAAAGCACATTGTTTAACATAATAAGCGGAGTACTGATCCCGGAAAAAGGGAATGTAATATTAAATGGGAAAAACATAAATAAATTGAAAGAAAACGAAAGAGCCAGGTTCATAGGCAGAGTGCATCAGAATCCTTCAATGGGAGTATCTCCTTCTTTGACCATACTGGAGAATATAAGTCTATCAAATAAGAAATGCCGGAAGTTTACTTTGCGAGGTCTGATAAAGAAAAGCAGCATTGAGCAATACCGGGAAATACTCAGGACTTTGGATTTGGGACTGGAGAACAAATTAGACACAGAGGTTAAATTTCTTTCGGGAGGGCAAAGGCAGTCTCTTTCATTGCTTATGGCAACATTGAACAAGCCGGAACTTCTTCTTCTTGACGAACACACGGCAGCTCTTGATCCAAAGACATCAAGGCTGGTAATGGAGAAGACACAGGAGCTTATAAAAACTCAGTCAATAACAACAATGATGATTTCTCATAACATTAAGGATACTATTAAATATTCTGACAGAATAGTGATGCTCAACAAGGGTGAGGTTGTACTTGATGTGAGGAACAAAGACATTACAGAGAAAGAGCTGCTCGAAGTATACAATTCAAGAAATTACGGTTCATTTTCTGAAGCGGTATGACTGCAAAAAAATAAAGCAGTTATTTCAAAACTGCTTTAAAATATCATGACGTCCTACATCTAAAAGAATGATCATTTTATTTCCTTCATAGTACCAAATGATTCGGATATCCATATTGATGCTGCATTCAAACAAGTCCTCCATTCCCTGTATATGCTTGGTTCTTAGCGAAGGATGTGTTGGATTATCAGCAAGCAATTTAAGCTTGTTCATTAGCTGTTTCTTTTCCTGTGAGGTTAAAGATTTGTAATGTTTCTGAAATCGGCTGGTAAATGTAAATTGATACGACATTATTGAGTTTCCTCCAGCTTTGAAAAAAGTGCATCGACATTATCGAAAACCGGTTGTTCACCAGAAGCTAATTTTACTTTAGTTTGTTCAAGCTCTTTTTTTAGTTCATCAAGATATTTTTTTGGATAAACTACCACAGGCATAATGCAGATTACACCATTATCCTCAAAAATATCAAGCTTATCACCTTCAGAAAGACCAAGTTTTTCAACAAGTTCTTTTGGAATCGTGATTTGTGATTTTGAACGTAATTCTGCTAACATAATATCATCTCCTATATTTCGCAAGTTGTAAATTCCTACTTTCTTACTTACAGTATATATTATTTTTTTACAAATATCAATTATTATTTTTGGAGTATAATTGATATATCATATTTTTATTGTAAATATTTTAAAATAAGCTATAATAAATTATAGTTCAAATGGAGGGGACAATTGTTTACAATTGTATGTCTAAGATATTATGAGAAATATAAAGATGATAATCCAGTATGACGGAGCCAGGTACAAGGGGTGGCAGAAGCAGAATGATGATGTGAGTACAGTACAAGGAAGATTAGAAGACATACTAAGCGGGATGACCGGAGAAAACATACAGCTTATAGGCTGCGGAAGAACTGATGCCGGAGTTCATGCATTAAACTACACTGCTAATTTTCATACAAATTCAATTATGAGCACAGAAACCATGTTTAAATACATTAATGATAATCTTCCGGATGATATAGCCCTGTTGTCTGCAAAAGACGCCAGCGAAAGATTTCATGCCAGATACAACATATTATCAAAGACTTACCTTTACAGGATAAACAACAGCAGGGTCAAAAGTGTGTTTGACAGAAGATATGTATATAATGTAAATGAACAACTGAATTTGGGAAACATGAGACAGTGCTCCGAAGCTTTAACAGGCACACATGATTTTCAAAGCTTTACAACCTTAAAATCCAAGACAAAATCCACTATAAGGACTGTTAATTATATTAATATAGAAGAAAAAGATGGAATCATACAAATAGAAATCAACGGAAATGGATTTTTGTGGAATATGGTCAGAATAATACTGGGTACATTGATCGAAGCAGGAAAAGAAAGATTAAAAGTTAAAGATGTAGAAGATATTCTAAATGCGAAAAAAAGAGCGGAAGCAGGTCCAATGGTACCTGCAAAAGCCTTATTTTTAAAAGAGGTATTTTATTAAAAAAAAGGATGCTGAAAATTTCAGTATCCTTTTTAAGTTTAGTTTGATTCTTAATTGTCCAACAGCGTTCCGTCTGTGGATACTATTTTATAGCCCCAGGGTATTAGCTTTCCTGATTGAATTATTGCGGTTTTAACGGCATTTACAATACCTGCGCAGCATGGAACTTCCATTCTCAATACGGTTATGCTTTTTACGTCGTTATTCTTTAAAATGGCGGTAAGTTTCTCCGAATAATCAATGTCATCCAGCTTAGGGCATCCTATGAGGGTGATTTTGCCCTTCATGAATTCCTGATGAATATTGGCATATGCATAGGCCGTACAATCTGCGGCAACAAGTATGTCCGCACCGTCAAAATAAGGTGCCATCGGGGAAATTAGCTTTATTTGTACCGGCCATTGCTTTAACTGGCTTGTCAGTTCAATCTTTTCTTCCTTTATATCTGAAGTTTCTCTATGCTTTATTACTTTTGCCTGATGTCCCGGGCATCCGCAAGGCATCGGCTCTTCTGTCTGCTTTCTTTCCTGCATTTTTCTTTCAACCAATTCTTTGTCAAATTCTTCTGCATCTCTTTCAATAATTTCGATTGCATCAACAGGGCATTGAGGAAGGCAATCTCCAAGTCCATCGCAATATACATCTGAAAGTAATACAGCCTTGCCATTTCTCAGCTCTAACGCACCTTCGTGGCAGGCGTTAACACACAATCCGCATCCGTTGCATTTTTCTTCGTGTATTTTAACTATTTTTCTTCTCATTTTTTACCTCTCAATAATTAATCTTTACTTATTAAGTTTATTATATTAAAATCAATATATAAAGTATGTAACATTTGTTACTGTTAAGGAGCGAGTTATGGACGATATTATTAAAATAATTAAAAATAATCAGTTGTTTGATAATATAAGGGAAGACGAAATAAAGCAAATCATAAAATGCAGCAATGCTCAGATTGTAGAATATGAAAACAATCAGGTGGTATTTCGGAAAGATGATATTATTAAAAAGCTTGGTATTGTAATTGAAGGGCAGTTTAATTTGATTTCCCAGAAATACAGCGGAGCCAGGGTTATAGTTACCACACTGGAACAAAATGATTTGTTTGGTGAGGCGCTGGTCTTTTCTACCCTCAATAAGGCACCCTATGATCTAATAAGCTCAGGAAGGAGCAGGGCTCTTATTTTTCCATACAACGTTTTTTTTGCCATGTGTGGTCAGGTGTGTGCTTTTCATAAAACGCTTATTGGCAATATGCTTTCGATTTTGTCAGATAAGATTGTCATGCTGAATAATAAGATGCATATTTTGAATGCTGAAACCTTAAGAGGCAGAATTGCAGTTTATTTATTGACGCTTCATAATAAAAATAATTCCCCTATGTTTGATATACCCATGAAAAGGCAGGAGCTTGCAGATTTTTTAAATGTTAAAAGACCATCCTTATCAAGAGAGCTTTCAAATATGCAGCAGGATGAAATCATTGAAGTATATCGTTCTACAGTAAAAATAACAGATTTGGAGAAACTTAAGGAATTAGCGGATTAATGTACATATTTATCATATTTATATAAATTATTGAAGGAAAGGAATTTCTGTGTTAAAATTGTATTGACAAGATGACTGGCAGGAGACGGCTGCAGTTTTTAAGCCTGAAACCTAACATGTGCCGAATAATATGGGATAAGGAGTGTTTATGAAAATTAAATTTATACATACTTCAGATATACACTTAGACAGGAAGTTTGATATTAAAAATTTCAGTTTAAAAGAGAGAGAAAAAAGAAGACAGGAAATATGGGATACATTTGATGAGATAATAAAGCTTGCAAAAAATGAGAAAACCGAGTTTTTGTTTATTTCAGGTGATTTAACAGAAGCAGAATATTTAAGCTTTAGCAGCCTCAAAAAGATTGTGTTGAAATTTAAGTCTATTCCCGAAACAAAGGTAGTAATTGCATGTGGCAAAAGTGACCCGTACAATATAAACAGCATGTATGAATATATTGAGTGGCCCGAAAACGTATATATTGTTAAAAATACAGAAGTTGTGGAAAAATTAAATTTTCCGGAATATAATATGTGTATTTTTTCCATGAGCTGGGACAACCAGGTGCAAAACCTTAAATCCCAGGCAATATATGATATTTCCGTCGATGAGAATAAAACTAATGTCCTCCTGCTTCATTGTGATACGGATGAGCAGTCAAATAATCTTTTTGTAGATCTGAATATAATTAAGAATAAATTTGAATACTGTGCATTGGGTGGTAAGCATAACTTTTTAAAGGTATCAGATAATGCTGCCTATTGTGGAAGCCCTGAACCCATGGATTTTGAAGAATCCGGGGAACATGGAATAATAAAGGGAATTCTGGAAAAAAGAAATGTGGATTTTAAGATGCACCAGCTGGCAAAGAGAAAGTTTGTTACACGCAGCTGTAACCTGAATATAAATTACAGTTTTAATAAAATACTTGATTTAATTAAGTTTTCAGGTGATACATTTTCAAACATTAAAGATTATGTGAAAATCAATCTTACAGGTACTGTCAATACCGATGTATCCATGGATGAAGTTGAAAACGAAGCAAGGCAGTTTTTTTACTACATAGAGTTTGAAGAGAATTATATTTACAAGAATTCAGATGAAAAAATTTATGACCACAATGAGTTTAATATTATTGAAAGCTACAAGCTGCAATTCAGAAATAACCAGGACAAGCTGGAGCAGCAGGCGTTTAAGTTGGGACTTGAGGTTCTCCGAAAGGAAAAGGTGGTAAAATAATATGTATATTAATAAATTACATTTAAGAGCTTTCGGTAAGTTTGTATATAAAAGATTATATTTTGAAAATAAATTTAATATTATATATGGTGAAAATGAGGCAGGGAAAAGTACGATACATAATTTTATAGAGGCTGTCTTATATGGCTTTGATGAAGATGCTGCCGGAATTTTAAGGTATAACAAATATAAGCCCTGGGACAGCGGTCTTTACAAAGGAACTATAGGTATCAGGGATAACAATGAAGAAAGATTTCTGATCTCAAAGGATTTCATGCTCGGAACCACGCAGGTGTTCAAAAAACTTAATGACGAGCCGGAAATGATTGAAGAGGAAATACTGTGTCCCGGTGAGCACTTTTTTAATATGAGCAAGCTTGCATTCAACAATACGGTAAGTGTAAGACAACTGGGGAATAAAACAGAAAAAGAGCTGGCGGATGAACTTAAAAATAAAATAATAAACCTTAGCAAGACAAGAGATGAATCAATTTCCATCGACAGGATTTTACAGAGCCTGGGCAGCATAAAAGAGGAAGCCGGTGATGAAAGTAATGATAAAACACTTCTTGGTCAGTATTCTCTGCGATTGTCAGAACTTGAAGATGCAAAGGGAAATTCGCTGAATGCAAAAAGACAAGTAATGTTTCTTGTAATGGAAAAGAAAAAAACCGGAAGTAAAATTCAGGAGCTTAATCTGCAAATTGATGAACTTAACAAAGAATTAAGGGACTATGAGCTTTCTATAGAAAAGGACAGGTATTTAAGGGCGGAACCGATAAAAAAAGAGCTGGATGAAATTAATGAAAAACTTTTAAGTTTTTCTCCGGACAAATTTAAAGAGTATTCGGAAAGTGATTACAGAGAGGCAGTGAATGTTGAAGGTTCCCTAAATTCCATGTACAGTCGGAAGCGAAGCCTTGAAAGTGAAAAAAAAGATAAAGAAGAAGAGCTGACCGGTCTGCTTGAGGATATATCCAATAAAATCGGGGAACAATTTGATATTGAGAGATTAAATTTAGATTTTCAAAGATATCGGAACAATATTGCTGAAATAAACGAACTTAAGGATAAAATCAGTTCGGGAAAAGAAGAAATCAGTAACATTAACATTGATGAAATAAACAGCCTTCTTGACAGCCATCAGAAGCTTGAAGATATTACCGGAAAAATGGAAATGACTAATGTTTTTGTGAATAAAGAAAACTATGAAAAAATGAAAAGCTATAGGCTGTCTAAAATAAGAAATGCAGTATTGTTATTTTTACTTGCGGCAGCTTTGATTGCCGGTGTGTGGTGGTCATGCTTTCAATATGGGGATATAATTAAGAAGTTTATTGACCGGTATTATGCAGCACAGGAGTCTGTTAATATAGCTGCAGCAATTCTTACAGCTTTAATTGCAATATTATTCTCAGTTATTATAAGACCAATGTTCAAAAAAATCAGAAATTCTAAAAATGAAATTGACAGCATGGAATGTGAATTTGCAGATTATACGATTTCATTGGATAAGATGGACAAAGAAAAGCAGGAAATAATTGCGGAAGCAGGCTGCGGAAATATTGAAAGCTTTATTGAAAAGTTTAATAACTTAAGTGCTGAAAAACAACTGTATGAAGAAAAAGGCAGACTGCTTAAATGTGATGCTGATTCTTTAGATTCATTAGAGCATGAAAATTTAGAACTAAAAAACAGCATTGTAAAGTTTCTGTCTGCACTGGGAATGCAGGAAATTAATGCTGAGAATATTAAGGAAGCCAATGATGCTTTTTCAAGGAAAGATTCTGTAAGAGCTGATGAAGAAAAGTTAAAAGGCGATATTAAGCAATTAAACCAGGACATTGTAAAGCTAAATAAAGAAATAACCTTTGAGGAAAAAAGGCTTGAGCTTATTTTAAGCAGCAATGGAGCTTATGATTTGGATAGCTTTAAAAAAGATGTGGAATATAGTGAAAAATATAAGGAGCTTATAAACAACAGGGATTATAAGTTGGGTGTATTAAAAAAAATAATTGGTACTGATGACTTTGAAGAGTTAAAGAATAAAACGAAAAATGTTAATTTCTATGAAGTAAAAAAACTTGACAGACAGGAGCACCAACTGAATATTTTCAGGCTAAACGAGAAAAAATCAAAGTTATCAGACGATATTGGCAATATGCTAAAAGAAATTGACGAAATTGAGAGTACAACAAGAAGCCTTGCTGAGATTGAGGAAGAAATAGATTTTTACGAAAATAAAATAAAAGCATTTAACACAAAAATAAAAGTCGCAGAGATCGCAGCAGATAAAATAGTTAAGATATCTGATTCTATTAAAGGCGATTTTATGCCTCTTCTCAGGAAATCAATCAGCGATAACTTTTCATATTTGACCGGAGGCAGGTACAGTGAAGTAGTAATAGATGAAGATATGAATATCAGTGTGGCAGAGGAGAACAATCCGCAAAGGAATATTGAACTGGAAAGTCTCAGCGGAGGAACTCTTGACCAGCTGTATTTGTCATTGAGAGTCAGCCTCGGCAATATTTTAAGCGGCAAAAAAAGTATTCCGCTGATATTTGACGACAGCTTTGTTCAATATGATTCAAAGAGGCTTAAGAATTCCCTGGAAATGCTTTCAAAGGAGAGCGAAAGAAGACAGGTTATTCTATTCACCTGTCAGGAACGTGAAGCCGAGATTGCGAAACAAATGAATATTAAATTTAACTATATAAAACTTTAAGGACAGCGTATGAAAATTTTTGCTATAGCCGATTTGCATTTTGACGGTAAAAAAGAAAAACCAATGAATATATTCGGTGATAATTGGATTGACCATGAAGAAAAAATAATGAAAAACTGGAAAGAAACTGTATCAACAGATGATTTAGTTTTAGTACCGGGTGATATATCCTGGGCAACTAAACTTGATGATGCGCTTATTGATTTGAAAAAAATTGACGAACTTCCGGGAACAAAAATTATTGGTAAGGGGAATCATGATTACTGGTGGTCTACATCAAATAAATTAGACAGTCTTGGGTTAAAGTCAATTAAGTTTTTAAAGAACAACAGCTATGAGTGTGACGGCGTATCTATCTGCGGTACAAGAGGCTGGGATACCATGGAAGAACATTCGGAAGGGTTTTCCAATGAAAGGATATATTTAAGGGAAATGAACAGACTGAAAATTTCTCTAAAATCGGTTAAAAACAGCAATAATACATTAATAGTTATGCTGCATTATCCGCCATTTGACAATGACGGACTTCCTAATGAATTCTTTAAAATATTAAGTGAGTTTCATCCGGAAACATGCATATATGGGCACCTTCATGGTGAAGAAGGTCATAAAAACGTAAGGGAAGGAGTGATTGAAAACATAGCGGTTCACTGCATTTCAAGTGATTATATGGATTTTAAACTTAAAAGAATTATGTAAGCTGAAGCATGTAAAATCATGTCTTAATTTTGTTTATGAAATGTAAACAAATTGTTTATTTGGCTCTTGACTTAAAAACAAATGTGGAGTATTATTTATTTTAGAGAAACGTTTTTATATAAGGAAGGTGAGTTGTATGGCTAAAATGGATGCCCTTGTAAAAAAGTTCAGGGAACCCGGATTATGGTTGGAACAAGTTGAAGTACCTGTTGCAGGAGAAGGAGAGGTTCTTGTAAAAATACATAAAACTGCAATATGTGGGACAGACGTGCATATTTATGTATGGAATAAATGGGCTCAGGAAACAATACCTGTTCCAATGACAATAGGTCATGAATTTGTGGGCGAAATCGTGGAAGTCGGAAAAGGTGTAAAAGATTTGCAGGCGGGTGATCTTGTTTCAGGCGAAGGACATATAGTTTGCGGGAAATGCAGAAACTGTCTTGCCGGAAAGAGACATTTGTGCAAAGATACCAAGGGAGTTGGAGTTAACAGAACAGGAATATTTTCAGAATATGTGACATTACCTGCTACAAACATATGGCTTTGTGACAAGTCAATACCTGAGGAGCTTTACAGTATTTTTGATCCCTTTGGAAATGCTGCTCATACGGCATTATCTTTTGATGTACTTGGAGAAGATGTGCTTATTACCGGGGCAGGACCAATAGGAATCATGGCAGCAGCAATTGCAAGATTTGCCGGAGCAAGGTTTGTAGTTGTGACAGATGTTAATGATAACAGGCTGGAACTTGCAAAAAAATTGGGAAACTTCAGAACGGTTAATACAAGAAATGAAAATCTCCGGGATGTGATGGCTGAGCTTGGTATGAGGGAAGGTTTTGATGTGGGCATGGAAATGTCCGGAAATGATGTTGCTCTGAATCAGATGATTGATAATATGACCCACGGCGGTAAAATCGCATTGCTTGGACTTCAGGAAACAAACACATCAATTGACTGGAACAAAGTTGTGTTTAACGGACTGCAGATAAAGGGAATTTACGGCAGGGAAATGTTTGAAACCTGGTACAAGATGCAGGCAATGATAAAGTCGGGGTTGGATATTGCACCGATTATAACCCATAGATATCACTATACGGAATTTGAAAAAGGCTTTGAAGCTATGATAAGCGGAAAATCTGGGAAAGTTATTTTAGACTGGACCGAGAAAAAGTAATTATAGACGGAAGGAGAGATTATGTATAATAAACAACATTATTCAGACATTTTAAAGGATATTAAGGACAGCGGACTTTGGAAGGACGAAAGAATAATCACAACACCCCAAAGCAGCAGAATTAATACAACAAAGGTCAACGGAGTTTTGAATATGTGTGCAAACAATTATTTAGGTCTTGCAGATAACAAGGAAGTCATTGAAGCTGCAAAAACTGCCTATGATACATGGGGGTACGGACTTTCATCTGTAAGATTTATTTGCGGCACACAGGAAATTCATAAGCAGCTGGAAGAAAAAATAAGCGAATTTTTGCAGATGGAAGACACAATTTTATATTCTTCCTGCTTTGATGCCAACGGAGGACTGTTTGAAACAATCACAACAGAAGATGATGCAATAATCAGTGATGAATTAAATCATGCGTCCATTATTGACGGAGTAAGGCTTGCCAGGGCAAAAAAATACAGGTATAAGAACAATGACATGGCTTCTTTGGAGGAGCAGCTTATACAGGCTGACAAGGATGGAGCAAAAATAAAGGTTATTGCTACAGACGGCGTTTTTTCAATGGACGGAATAATAGCAGATTTGAAGGGAATATGTGATTTAGCCGATAGATACAATGCTATTGTAATGGTTGACGATAGTCATGCGGTGGGATTTGTCGGCAAGACAGGAAGGGGTACCCACGAATACAGAGATGTAATGGGTCGGGTAGACATTATAACCGGTACTCTGGGTAAAGCTTTAGGCGGTGCCAGCGGCGGATATACCAGCGGAAGAAAAGAAATAATTGACTTGCTGAGACAGCGCTCAAGACCCTACCTGTTTTCAAACACATTGGCACCCGCAATAGCCGGTGCATCAATAAAGGTGCTTGAAATGCTTATGGATAGCACAAAGTATAGAGATAAGCTCGAAGAAAACACAAAATATTTCAGACAGGAAATTAAAAAAATCGGACTTACAATCATAGAAGGTGAGCATCCCATAGTTCCCATAATGCTTGGAGACGCTGTTTTATCACAGAAAATGGCTGAAAGGCTTCTAAAAAAGGGAGTTTATGCTGTAGGCTTCTATTATCCTGTTGTTCCTAAAGGAAAAGCAAGAATAAGGACACAAATATCAGCCGGTCACAGCAAAGAGGATTTAGATTTTGCTTTAAACGCTTTCAGGGAAGTAAAAGAAGAGCTGGGAATTTAATTGCTGCAATTATTTTGACAAAGTGTAAAGACTGTTTCTTAATAACACAGTTTTTTTGAACTTGATTTGTAATGGTATTTTCTGCTATAGGTTTCCTCATTGCAGGGTTCATTCAAAATGCTTTTGTGGTATTCCCAATAGTACTTGTATTAATGATAGGCACATTATTCATCATTAAGAAATTTATCGTGCCAAGAGCTGAAAATGCAAGCTAAGCTAACTTAACAGTATTATAAGCCTGATTATAATTTAATAGTTATTAATGCCGCGGTAAATCTATCGCGGCAATTTTTTTACTTTCTGAAAAGCTATTGACGATTCATGGTGGCAACTCTATCTTATATATGTTGTAATTATTTTAACAAATCATAAAGATTATTTTTAAATGGAAGGGTTTTTATTTTTGAACTTGAAAAACAGTACAACAGGGGTTATACTTATATTATGTAGTATTGTTTCAATTTTAAAATGCGAATAAATATTTGTCCGCAACGTAAGGAAACAGTATGCACTAATTCACTTCAAGGAAAATATTAATGTGAATTAGTATCTTAATATTTTAGGAGGAAGATGAAATGCAAAAAAAGGACATTAAATGGTCTGAACTTGGTTTTAGCTACATTAAGACTGACAAAAGGTACATATCTTACTGGAAAGATGGCAAGTGGGATGACGGTCAGCTTGTTGAAGATAATAAGATAACAATAAGTGAAGGCTCGACATGTCTGCATTATGGACAGGAATGTTTTGAAGGGTTAAAGGCTTACAGCACTAAAGACGGTGGAATTCAGCTTTTCAGACCGGATGAAAATGCTAAGCGTATGCAAACAAGCTGCGAGAGAGTAATGATGCCTAAGGTTCCCGTAGATAAATTTGTAGATGCATGCATGCAGGTTGTTAAAGCGAATGAAGCCTGGGTACCTCCATATGGCTCGGGAGCAACACTATACTTAAGACCATATGTAATAGGAATAGGAGATAATGTAGGAGTAAAACCTGCGCAAGAATATATATTCAGTATTTTCTGTACGCCTGTAGGTCCTTATTTTAAAGGCGGCATGAATCCTGTTAACTTCACAACAACCGACGAGGACAGAGCAGCCCCCCACGGTACGGGAAAAATTAAAGTCGGCGGAAACTATGCAGCAAGTTTGCATTCACATCACGAAGCAATAGAAAAAGGATTTGCTGACTGCATTTATCTTGACCCGGCAACCCATACAAAAATAGATGAAGTCGGAGCAGCTAACTTTTTTGGTATTACTAAGGATGATAAATTCATAACTCCTAAATCTTCATCAATACTTCCAAGTATCACAAGAATTTCTCTGATGCAGGTTGCAAAGGATTATTTAGGTATGGAAGCAATTGAAACAGAAGTATATATAGATAAGCTCGACATATTTAAAGAAGCTGGTGCCTGCGGAACTGCCGCCGTTATAACTCCTATCGGCGGAATTCAATACAATGGGAAATTACATGTGTTCCACAGTGAGAAAGAAGTCGGACCTGTAACAAAGAAATTGTATGACACATTGTATGGAATACAAATGGGCGATGTAAAAGCTCCTGAAGGATGGATATATAAAGTACTGTAAACACAATAAGTGACAGTGCAGGCTGCCATACAGCAGTTTAAAATTGATGCAAAAACACATAAAAAACATTTTTTATGTGTTTTTTTGTATTGAATTTTTTTTATTATAGTGTATAATGTATAGTAATAATTAAAAATTGCCAAAGATTATGTATTACTAACATATAATGGCTGTAATGGTAGGCGAGGAAGATGGATAATAAAGAAATATTGGTTACCGAAGCTGGTTACCAGGAACTTATTGACGAACTTGAATATAGAAAGACAAAGCTTAGATATGAAATTTCCGAGAGGATCAAAGGTGCCCTGAAGGAAGGTGACCTAAGTGAAAATGCCGAGTATCATGAGTCAAAGGAAGAACAAAATAAAAATGAATCAAGAATAATTGTTCTGGAGCATACAATTAAGCATTCAAAGGTTGTAAAGCATAACGAAAAAGACAGAGATACTGTTCAGATTGGAAGCAGTGTAAAAATAAGAGACATAGAATTTGATGAAATACTTGAATATAGTATAGTAGGAGCTACAGAGGCGGACCCGGTTGCGGGAAAAATATCGAATTTATCCCCTTTGGGCTCAGAGCTTTTAGGAAAGAAAAAGGGAGAAAAAATTAATGTTACTTCCCCCGGCGGCATTGTGGCATATGAAATACTTGAGGTAAGTTAGACTGCGAGATGAAATTGATTAATCAAACATTAAGCTTTGTGATGTAAAATTACAAAGCTTATTATTTTGAAATCAAACAAAAACTTGAAGAATTTTATTATTAATTGTATAATACATTGAATACGTATATTGTATTTGTACTGATAATTTTAAAATCCGGACAATATTTGTCAAAAACATAGAATTAGTATTTATTGATTTACATTATGTGAAATATTTAGAGTGAATTGATATTATATAGGAAAAGGGGACACGATGAGTGATATAGTAGAAAAAGAGGTTAAAAAAACCAGCATTGGCGGTCAGGCTCTTATGGAAGGAATAATGATGAAGGGCCCAGATAAAATTGCAACTGCTGTCAGAAAGCCTGATGGTGAAATTGAAATAAAAGAAAGTCAGATAAATCCGATTTTTAAGAATAAATTTTTTAAGCTGCCACTAATAAGAGGAAGCTTTGTTCTTATTGATTCGCTGATAAACGGAGTGAAGGAATTAATGTATTCGGCTGAATTTTATGGTGAGGATATTGAAGAGGATGCTCTTGACAGATTTCTCAAAAAAGTGTTTAAAGATAAGGCTGACACGGCAATAATCTATGCTTCTGTAGTAATTGCACTTGTATTTTCTGTGGTTATATTTATTTTAGGTCCCACACTCCTTACAAATGCTTTAAGGAGTTTAATTAAAAATACTGTTGCATTAAACCTTGTTGAAGGTGTAATCAGAGTTGCGTTGTTCGTGTTGTATGTGTACTTGGTATCTAAAATGAATGATATTAAAAGAGTGTTTATGTACCACGGTGCCGAGCATAAGACCATACACTGCTATGAGCACGGCGAAGAACTGACAGTTGATAATGTAAGAAAATATTCCAGACTGCATCCAAGATGCGGAACCAGCTTCATGATTAATGTCATGCTTATAAGCATAATCGTTTTTTCATTTTTCGGTTGGCCTAATCCTCTCATGAGGCTTGTTATCAGGCTTGCGATGCTGCCCATTATTGCGGGAATTTCTTACGAGCTGAACAGGTACGTTGGTGGGTGTGACAGCGAAAATATATTTACAAAAATTATAACATACCCCGGTTTTCAAATTCAAAAAATTACTACCAGTGAGCCTGATGATTCCATGATGGAAGTGGCAATTGCTGCTATGGAAAGAGTCATACCTCAAAATGGAGAAGATGATACATGGTAACAATCGAAAAATTGCTGAAGGATGGGACGGAAATCATCAGGCAAAGGGAATTTAACAATCCTTTTCTTGATGTGCAATTAATCTTGTCTCACCTGCTTAAAAAAGACAGGATTTATTTGCATTGTCATGGAAAGGATGAAATAGATGATTATACAGCAGAAAAGTTTTATGAAATGGCATCAAAGAGAAATGAAGGCTATCCTCTTCAGTATATGACTAATTCTCAGGAATTTATGGGTCTTGATTTTTATGTTTGTGAGGGAATTCTTGTTCCAAGGCCGGATACTGAAATTTTAGTTGAAAAAATCATTAATATTGTAAATTCAGGCTCATTAAAAGATAAATATATTAATATACTTGATATTGGCACAGGAAGCGGAGCAATTGGAGTTAGCCTGGGGTATTATTTAAAAGGTTCTATGGTAACTCTTATGGATATCAGTGATACAGCAATAGAAGTATCAAATATAAATATAAAAAAACATGGACTGAAGAATGTTAAGGCTGTTAAAGGAGATATATTTAATTATGATTTTGAAAATCAAAAATATATGATTGTAGTTTCAAATCCACCTTACATTGAAAGCAATGTAATACCTTCGCTTCCTGAGGAAGTTTCTGCTTATGAACCTAAACTTGCTTTGGATGGCGGAAAGGATGGCTTGGATTATTATAGGCAGATAATTAAAGTGTTTGAAAAAATCCATGAAAAAGGTGCTGTACTTGCAGTGGAAATCGGTTATAATGAGAAAGATGCGGTGATTGAAATATTAAGCAATTCCAATTTATTTAATCTCATAGAATATGACAAAGATCTGGGTGGAAACGACAGAGTTGTCACAGGGTTCTTGTAGCGGTTTAAATTTATGCAATAGCTGAAAATAAATTCGCAAATTAAAAACAGGAAGGTAAATAAATGTTAGAAAAATTAGGTGCTTTAAAAGATAAATATATAGAGCTCAGTGAAAAGATATCGGACCCTGAAACACTCAGTGATTCGCAGAAGCTTCAAAAACTAATGAAGGAACAGGCCCAGCTTGAGCCAATAGTTTCAAAATACAACGAATACGAAGATTTAGTTTCACAGCTTGAAGATTCAAAGGCAATGCTTAATGAAAAACTTGATGATGATTTCAGAGAAATGGTAAAAGAAGAAGTTAAGGAACTTACCACACGAGAAGAAGAATTGATGCAGGAAATAAAAATACTTCTTCTGCCTAAGGACCCCAACGATGACAAGGATGTTATCGTTGAAATAAGAGCAGGTGTAGGTGGGGATGAAGCAGGTCTTTTTGCCGGAGACTTGTTGAGGATGTATTTGCGTTATGCAGAAAGGCAGGGCTGGAAGACAGAATTTATTTCTGTTAACGATCAGGGAATCGGCGGTTACAAGGAAGCAATATTTTCTATAAAGGGAAAGGGTGCTTATTCGAAATTAAAATACGAAAGCGGCGTTCACAGGGTTCAGCGTGTTCCTGAAACTGAATCCAGCGGACGTATTCATACTTCATCGGCGACTGTTGCGGTTCTGCCCGAAGTGGATGATATTGATATTGAAATTGATCCAAATGATGTAAGGGTTGATGTGTTCCGTTCATCGGGGCATGGCGGACAGTGCGTAAATACAACCGACTCTGCCGTAAGGCTCACACATATTCCTACAGGTATAGTTATTTCCTGTCAGGATGAGAAAAGTCAGCTTAAAAACAAAGACAAGGCATTCAAAGTATTGAAAGCAAGACTGTATGATTTATACCAGCAGGAACAGCATGCAGAGCTGGCAGATGCAAGAAAAAGTCAGGTTGGTTCCGGTGACAGAAGTGAAAGAATCAGAACTTATAATTTTCCTCAGGGCAGGGTGACAGACCACAGAATCGGGATGACTCTTTACAAACTGGACTCTTTTCTGGACGGAGACATTGCGGAAATGCTTGATGCACTGATAACTTCTGATCAGGCGGAAAAACTTAAGGATGTAGAGTAATAACTAAGGTTAGAACCAAATTAAAGCAGAGGTGTATTATGAGAGTAGATAAATATTTAAAAAATGCACACATAATCAAGAGAAGAACTGTAGCCAAGGAAGCATGCGAACAGGGAAGGGTTCTTGTGAACGGAAAAGAGGCAAAACCCGGCACAGAAGTAAACACAGGTGATGAAATAGAAATAATTTTTGGGTCAAAGCCAATGAAAATTAAAGTTGAACAAGTTCTTGAACATGTGATGAAGGATGATTATAAAGAAATGTACAGCATAATTAATGATTAAAGCAGAAAATTGCGGGTATATATAAATTGTTGAGTTTACGGCAATAATATATGGGCTTAAAGCTTTATTATATTATTACCTGACTATTATCAGTTAATCAGTATCCGAGGCTTTGGCTTTAAGGATAAATAAATTTAAAGATGAGGTGTACTTATGGAATTAAAAGGAAGTAAAACAGAACAAAATTTAATGACTGCATTTGCAGGAGAATCACAGGCACATGTAAAATATACATACTATCAGAACCAGGCTAAAAAAGACGGTTATGTGCAAATAAGTAAGTATTTCGAAGAAACTGCAAGAAA
>ENA-UOOR01002568-UOOR01002568.1-fermentation-metagenome-genome-assembly--contig:-NODE-2568-length-18068-cov-5.758230_pt1 | contig 18068 bp, 21 predicted proteins | sample MGYA00245780_ERZ724029 | MGnify/ENA primary metagenome ERZ724029 (study PRJEB28704, sample SAMN03018315) | fermentation metagenome | biome: anthropogenic terrestrial biome; feature: soil; material... | reverse complement strand
AAGTCATCACTCAATCAGACCTAACAGTCTTATCCCCTATAACGATGGGCTTTCGGATTCGTCTACTTGAATTATCGTTTAACGAATCTGCTTTGGAGTGAATATTACATATCCTCTTAATGTTGGATTTCACCGTTTCCAACTCTCTGTAAATAAGATTAGATATCTTTCTCTCCATCAGAGCATTTAAATAATTAATAATATCTTATGTCCATTAAAGAAAAAAGTCAATAGTTATTTTGAATTATTTTAAAATATTTAATTTTTAAATTTTTAATAAAAGGTAAATGCATATAGTATGTAGAATAGATACAGAATAGCAAAGTCTAAGAGTGAGTTTATTTATGAATATATGGAATTTGTTGGATGAATGGGAAATGGGACTAGAAAAACTATAAATAGAGGTGTAGAATTGAAGAAAATCAGAAAAAAATGCATGCTAAAGACAGGGGGAAATATAGATTGAAAGCAAATTACAAGCAATTATTAAATAATAACAGAATCTTTTATACAGAAAGGCTCATTATAAGACCATATACAATTAAAGATGTAGATGATGTGTTTGAATATGCCAATGATGAGGAAACAGTAAAGTATCTGACATGGACTACACATAAGACCAAAGATCAAACCATAAGGGTGATAAATCAGTTTTATTTAAATAATCCATGTTTATATGCTATAGAGTTAAAATCTAATAATAAATGTATCGGAACAATTGATTTTCGAATTGATGAGCAAAATGACAAAGCTAGCTTTGGATATGTACTAAATAGGGAATATTGGAATAAGGGGTATATGAGTGAAACATTAAGAGAACTTATGAAATTCTATTTTGAGGTAATAGTCTTAAATAGATTAGAATCAACCCATTATGTTGGTAATGGTGCATCAGGAAAGGTTATGCAAAAATGTAATATGAAATATGAAGGACGAGGGATTCAAGAGGTAAAGATTAAGGGAGTATTCTTTGATGTGGAACATTATGCTATTGTAAAGGATGCTTGGAAATACTAAGGATAAGCTATAAGGAGTTGAGTTGGTAATATGACATTAGAAAGTGTAAAAAAACAAATTAAAGAACAAAATTTGGACTTAAAAGTTGTAGAGATGAATGAGAGTACTGCTACTGTAGAATTAGCGGCAAATGCCTTAGGAGTAGAACCAGCACGTATAGCAAAGACAATGGCCTTAAGGCTTAAAGACAGAGATATTTTAATAATTGCTAAAGGCGATGTAAGAATTGACAACAGAAGATTTAAGGACAGATTCAATGAAAAAGCTAAATTCATAGGAGCAGATGAGCTGTTAGAGGCGACTGGCCATCCAGTAGGGGGAGTATGTCCATTTGGATTAAATAAGCCTTTAGATATATACTTAGATGAATCTCTTAAGGTATTTGATTATGTATATCCTGCAGCTGGTGAGCCCAATACATGTTTAAAAATAGGTGTAAATTATCTTGCTGAAGTTACAAGTGGCGAATGGATAGAAGTATGCAAATAAAGCCAAGTAAAATATATACTTGGCTAAACTTATTTAGAAGTTTCCAATTTATTTTTCATCCAATCCTTTCCTTCAACTAGTCTAGTTACAATCATAGCTGCAACAGTATCACCTGTTGAATTTATACAAGTTGCAGGAGGGTCTACTAAGAATCCAATGGTTGCAACGATAGGAAAAGCCTCTGAGGGGAATCCAAATAGATTTACAATCAACATTTCGCCTATTAGTCCACCACCCGGTATACCTGACATTACAACTCCACCTAGTATAGAAATGGCGACAGCTATTATATATGTTCCTATACCTGAAAATTCTTGACCAAAGATGCCATATAGGAAAGATATTTTTAATATTGAGGAAAGAACAGTACCATCCATATGCATTGTAGCACCAATTGGTAATATTATTTCCCGAATATCCTTTGGTACTCCAATACGTTCAGCAGCATCAAGATTAACAGGAAGAGTAGCAATTGAGCTTTGAGTCGCTATGGATGTTATAGTAGGCTCTAGGATGTTTTTAAAGAATGATTTTACAGCAGCTTTACCGCCAGCATAATAGGTATAACCGGCAAATGCGAGGAAGAAATAAACAACACAAATAGGATAATATATGGCCATTGCTCTTGCATATGCACCTAGTAGCTGTGGTCCAAATTCACCAATCAAATTAGCAAAATAGGCACCTAATCCAATTGGAGCATAAAGCATTATAACATTTATAAATTTCATCATTACCTGTGATAGTGAATCTAAACCTTTTGATATGATATTTCCTTCACCAAGGGAGCTGACACAAAAACCAAATATTATTGAGAATACGATTAATGGCATCATATTTGATCTGGATAGCAATTTACTGAAATCATTTACAGTTAGAGCACTTACAATCTGATCCGCTAGCTTTATTTTCTCAAGCTCTTCTGTCGATTCTATTACAATGTTCACTCCTTCTGCCGGAGGGAATATTTTTACAACAAAAATAATTAAAACAGCAGCAATTAGCCCTGTAATTACAAAGGTCAAAAACATATTACCAAGTATTTTCCCAAGCCTTTTCATGTTGGCCATGCTGCCAACGGCACTTGCAATAGTAATAAATACTAAAGGAGTCACTGCAGTAAACATTAGATTTAAAAATATATCTCCTAAAGGCTTCAAGACAGTTGCTTTTTCTCCGAATATAATCCCGATTACACTGCCTATAACTATAGATATAATTAGTGTGATAGAGAAACGATAGCTATGCCAAACACTTCTCTTTGTATTAGTCATATATACACATCCTTCCATTTTCCAATTAAATCTTCATCAATTACATTACCAATAGCAACAATATTTGTATCACCTATTAAATATAAACTCTGTATTGTTTCATCTTTTATTTCAATTTCTATAAACAGTTCACCTCCTGGTACAACTATTTTCGTATAATTTTCTTTCACACATTTTTTTAATTGAAGAGCTAAAGCTGTAGATGCTGAACCCGTACCACATGCAAGTGTAAAGTCCTCAACTCCTCTTTCATAAGTTTTTACAATAACTGTGTTTTCATCTAAAATATCATAGAAATTTACATTTGCTCCTTTAGGCAATTCCTTATAGTACCTTAAAAATTTTCCTAACTGGAAAATTTCAGCTTCTTCTGTTTCTTTCAAACTTGGATATTTTACTACTAAATGAGGTATTCCAGGATTTCCAAGTTCTACATAAGAGCATTCATAGATTATTTTATCAATTTCAATATTATAATTTAATCTTATTATTGAAGGGTTATTTAATTTTACTTTAACCTGTCTGTTTTCTAATATTTCAGCCGATACAACTCCAGCAGTAGTTTCAAATGTCATTTTTTTGGGAGCTATGTCATTTATATATGCGTATCTGGCAATACATCTAGCACCATTACCGCACATTTCTCCTAAACTGCCATCGGAATTAAAAAATATCATTTTAAAATCAGAACTGCCATTCGGAAAATCAACTATTATAAGACCATCAGCACCAATTGATGTTTTTCTCTTACAAAGTTTTCTGGCAATGTATGGGAATTTATCTGTACTTAGTCCTAATTTCATATTGTTTAATATTATAAAGTCATTTCCAACTCCTTGAATTTTTGTAAATTCCATAAATTCATCTCCTAAAAGCTATATTAAGGATTCTGGGATTAAATCATTTCTCAGTATATCCTCGTAAATCTGTTTTTTTACTATTAATTGTGATTTTCCTTCGTGTACTAATACAACGGATGGAACAGGATTCCTACTATAATTAGTATTAAAATACATATTTATATACAATATACTGAATTAAAAAAATAATGACAAAATAAAAATTGAATATTTCAACTTGGAATGAATAACATATTGGAATCATAATAAGATGATTTTTGATAATCTGAACTAGATTGGGTATATATATAAAAGTTAATAAAATTAAGGAGTAGATTTTATGAAAAGAAATATAATTCAATATAGTATGTTAACAATTATAATTGCGTTAATTATATCTGGTTGTACTCAGACAACTGATAAGGGACTAGAGGAGGAATTGACTGCTAAAAATGAAATAATAGGACATCTGGAACAAGAGAAAAAGGAGCTTGAAGACAGGATAATTGAGTTGGAAGAGAATCTTGGTAATCAAAATTGGCAAAATGACAGTCTTATAGAAACCGCGTTTGATGTAGTTCAATTATTGAAGAATAAAGATATAAAGGCATTATCTGAATATGTTCATCCAGATAATGGATTAAGATTTTCGCCTTATGGTTATATCGAGGAAGATAATAATCAACTATTTAGTTCTACTCAGATAAATAATCTTTTAAATGATACAAATATTTATACATGGGGGAGTTATGATGGGACAGGAGACCCTATAGATTTGACATTTGGTGATTACTACAATAAATTTGTTTATGATCAGGATTTTGCAAATCCACATATAATAGGGAATAACCTAATGATAGGAAAGGGCAATACAGTAAACAATATTAGTGATGTCTATCCAAATGGAGAATTTATAGAATTTCATTTTACTGGTTCCAACCCGCAGTTTGAGGGAATGGATTGGAAGAGTTTAAGACTTGTATTTGAAAATGACAATGGTAGTTGGTATCTGGTAGGAATAATCCATGACCAATGGACCATATAAAAAAGGTAGAGTTTATCTACCTTTTTTATTTACATATATATAGCTTATTGCTCTATTCTAGACCTTCTATATCTTTAAATTGTTTATAAGCCTCGCTTTCTTCATCTGATTCTTTATCTGAGCTAGATGCCAAAAATGAAGAATTCCATAGATGCGTAGGATAACTAGGCATCATTTGGCTTGGCAGATAATCATAAAATTCATCGGTGAATTCTGTATTTTGAAGAGACTCCGAATCAAAAATATTTTCGAGTTCAAAACTATTGTGTTCTTCCTTATCGAATGGTGAATCATAATTTTTTCGCTTAACCATAATAACACCTCCATGGTTATTGTAACCAATTTATAATTCACAATTCAAAATTAAACCCGAGATTCTTCGCTTGTGCTCAGAATGACTTTTTTGCAGTAAATATCAGCCGTATTATTTAAGATGCGTAGTATAATCATTGCCTACATATGTCATCCTGAAACGTGCAGCATAATCATTGCCTACATATGTCATCCTGAGATGGACAGTATAATCATTGCTTTCGAAGGATCTCGGGTTTAATGTTTCAATGTTTTAACTCTTAGTTCTTACTTCTTAGTTCTTAACTCTTAACTAACTAGAACGCTGGGACAACTCCACCGTTATAATTTTCTTCAATATAAGTTTTAATTTCATCTGATTGCAAAGCTTCCATAAGCTTAACAAACTTTTCTTCATTTTCTTCTCCTTCTCTTACTGCTACGATATTTGCATAAGGAGAATCTTTGCCTTCAACTACAAGACCATCTTCAACTGGGTTAAGTCCAGCTTCTAATGCGTAATTACCATTAATTACAGCACCATCAATTTCTCCTAAAACTCTTGGAAGTGTTGCTGCTTCTAGTGCAGTAAATTTAATATTCTTTGGGTTTTCAGCAATATCTTTTTCTGTAGCTTCCAAGCCAGCACCTTCCTTAAGCTTAATCAATCCGTTAGCTTCAAGAAGTAACAATGCTCTACCACCATTTACTGTATCGTTAGGGATGGCTATTTCTGCACCTTCTGGTAAATCATCAAGAGAATCAATGCCATTTGCATATAAAGCCATTGGTTCGACATGTACATTACCTATTGATACTAGGTCAAGTCCTTCCTTAGCTATGAAATCATCAAAATATGGTTTGTGTTGAAAGAAGTTTGCATCTATTTCACCATCTGCTAATGCATGATTTGGTTTAACATAATCAGTAAATTCAATTAGTTTAATCTTGATTCCTTCTTTTTCTAACTCATCAGCTACAAGAGAAACTAATTTGCTATGTGGTTCCGGTGAAACACCAATTTTTATTTCTACAGGTTCATCTGGTGTGTCGGTTGTGTTATTAGCAGGAGTTTCATCTGTATTACTAGCAGGAGTCTCAGCTTTAGGAGCACAACCTACTAAAAGTGATAATGATAATATTGAAATTAGAACTAATGATAATATTTTTTTCATTTATATTCCTCCAGTTATTTTTTATTTAATTTTGCTGATATTGTATTTCCTACAAATTGCACTGATTGTACCAATATAATTATTATGATTACTGCTATTACCATAACATTTGTTTGAAATCTGTATAATCCAAATCGGATTGCTAAATCTCCCAATCCGCCGCCGCCAATAGAGCCAGCCATTGCTGAATATCCAATTATATTGATTATTGTAAGTGTTATACCTAAAATAATTGAAGGCAGGGCTTCTGGAATCAATACCCTTGTAATAATCTGAGGGGTAGTTGCTCCCATGGAAAGGCTTAATTCAATCACACCTCTATCTACTTCTTTTAAACTGCTTTCCATAACTCTAGCTACAAATGGTGCTGCTGCTATAGACAGTGGAACAATTGTTGCTGTAGTACCAATTGTTTTTCCAATAATAAGTTTTGATAGTGGAAACAATAAAATCATCAATATTAAGAATGGAAAGGATCTTAATAAATTTATAATACTATTTAGCACATTATTTAAAATTGGCTTCTCCCAAATATTGCCTTTTTCCGTTATTACCAAAAGGATTCCTAGAGGAAAACCTATTAGTATGGAAAATACAGTTGAGAAAAATACCATATAAAGTGTTTGTAATAGGGAAGGTATAACTAATTCAGCCATTATATCACCTCCACATGTACATTTTCATTGTCTTCTAAATAATGCAATGCTCTGTTGATTTCATCTTCATCCCCGATTAATTCCAGAATTAGATGACCAACATTACTAAGCTGTAATTTATTTATATTTCCTGATAATATATTGATATCAATATTGAAGTTCTTAATAATCCATGATACTATTGGCTTTTTTGCACTATCGCCTAAGAAGCTCAATCTGATAAGCTTTCCTTTAAAGTCATTTGGGTTTATAATTTCTTCTTCAACACTGCTACTTATAGAATCAATAAAGCTTTTTGCAGTCTTTGTTTTAGGCTCTTTAAATATATTCTCAACGGTGTTTGATTCTACAACTTCTCCATCTTCCATAATAGCAACTCTGTCACAGATTTCTTTAACTACTTCCATCTGGTGAGTAATCATTACGATAGTAATACCTAATTCATTTCTTATTTTGTTTAATAAAGATAATATGGATTTTGTAGTCTTTGGATCTAAGGCAGAAGTACCTTCATCACTTAAAAGAATCTTTGGTGAGTTAGCAATAGATCTTGCAATTGCAACACGTTGTTTTTGCCCACCACTTAGCTGACTAGGATATGAATCCTTTTTATCAGATAAATCTACATAGTTTAATAATTCATTAACCCTCTTATCAATTTCATTTCTATTTTTACTTTCTAATTTCAATGGAAATGCTATGTTTTCATACACTGTTTTTTGAGATAGTAGGTTAAAATGTTGAAAAATCATTCCTATTTCTTTTCTCATTAATCTTAGGGATTTCTTATCTAGAGAGGTAATGTCTACACCATCAATAAATATTTTACCTTGTGTTGGTTCCTCCAATCTATTGATACATCTAATTAGAGTTGATTTACCAGCACCGCTAAGTCCGATGATTCCAAATATTTCACCTTTTTTAATATGAAGGTTAACATTTTTTACAGCGGTTAAAATATTATTATTGCTTATATAATCTTTCGAAAGATTTTGTATCTGAATCAATTGAAGCACTCCTTTATAAAATAAAAAAGCCTCTCGATAAAAGAGGCGGCCGTCCTCTCTTATCTTTCGACTAAGTCGTTGGAATTAGCACCTTGTGCATGTACACAGGTTGCTGGGTTTCATCGGGCCATTCCCTCCACCTCTCTTGATAAGAGCTTTTATTAATTTAGAATTCATTCTAATACAAATTTGACTTACTGTCAATGGTTTTTAAAAAAAATTTTTTTATTTTGTTAAAAATGTTACTATTCACAGTTAATCACAGCAGATAAAGAAAAATGATAAAAATTCTAAGGGAACATTTGCAGGAGTGACTATAATTCTTAGTGAATGGAAGATAAAAATCCGTTAAGCAGCTTTCATGTCCCTAAAGATAGACCACTAGGGGAATTGAAAGATGTAGGATTTTTGTCTGGAATGAGCTATAGAATTATTCATCTCCGAAACCGTGAGTGTGTATTTTTATCATTTTTCGATTTTATACAATTTAAAGTACTGTGAATAGTAAGTAAAAGTTACAAGTTATTCTTACAAATTTCAGAAATATATTATATGCATAAATATAATTTCTTATGACAAAATACTTATGTAGAAAACAAAAAAATTAAAATAGGAGGGAATATCTTTGGCTTTAAAAAACACACTAAATCTTAAAAATGTAACACAACAAGAATTAAATCTTGTTAAAGAAATAGCTGGTGATCATTTAACTATGAGCAGTAAATATGAACAATATTCAAATCAAGTTCAAGATCAGCAATTTCAACAAATGCTAAAACAATCCAGTACCGATGCTAAGACAACAGCAACAAATTTAATTAATTCAATTTAGGAGGGGTAATAATGCAAGATAGAGATATTTTTATGGACGTATTAGCTGGAACTAAGCATAGCATAAGTTGTTATACAAATGCTATCGTTGAAACTTCTAATCAGCAATTAAGAAGTACTTGGCAAACATTAAGAGATGAAGCTGAACAATCACAATATCAATTGTATCAAATGGCTGAACAAAAAGGGTATTATATGGCAGCACCACCTGCAAATCAGGCTGATGTTCAGAAGGTAAAATCTTCTTTAAGTTCTGCTGTCAATAATATGCAATCTGGAAATAATACTGGAAATACCAACATGAATAATATGAACATGAATAGTTCAAACAACATGAATATGGGTATGCAAAATAACAATAACAGTAAAATTTTCAGTGAATCAATGCAAAGCAATATGAATCAAGGATTAACCAGCTCATCAAATCAGAGTTTAAGTAGTTCAACTAGTAATACTCAAAATACATCAAATAAATCCTTGAAAAATTCTAAAGATAGACATTAGCTAAAGTAAATTCATGAGAGGGACCATTTAATTCATTTTGAATTAGTGGTCTCTTTTATTGGTACAAATAAATATTGGAAATATAATATATACATTGATATACTTAATTATAATATAACAGTTTAAAATAGTAGAATAGGAGGTTGTTGTGTATGAGAACGGGTATAGATATAGTAAAGATCAGCAGAATAAATTCCATACTAGCTGATAAACGTGATAGCTTCTATAAAAGATTATTTACAGAAAGTGAAGTTGAATATATATCTGGTAAAAATCACGATTCGAAAACTGTATCCGGAATGTTTGCTACAAAAGAAGCAGTAAGTAAATTATTGGGGACTGGTATTGGAAATATAGGCTGGAAAGATATCGAAATATCTCATGATGCTAACAATAAGCCTTATATAATTATCAATGATATATTGAGATATGTTTTATCTAATTTAAATATTGATGCTATAGACATATCAATTTCACATGAAGATGAATATGCCGTTGCAATTGCTGCGGGATTTAAAACAGATGCTAATTTATCAAAACAACCTATATGTATTGATGAAGATATGAAAAAATTATTACCAAAGCGTAAACTTAGAAGTCATAAGGGAAACTATGGAAGGGTAGCTATAATCGCAGGCAGCAGAGGCATGACTGGTGCTCCTTATCTTGTATCTACAGCTGCTTTGAAATCAGGATCAGGACTCGTATATTGTATGGTAACAAAGGACATTGAAGATATTATGTCTATTAAGCTTACAGAGGTGATAGTAGAGGGATTTACTCAAAGTAAAGAATGTTTAGAGCTATTGAACAATATAGATGGGGTAGTTCTCGGCCCGGGCCTTGGGCAAGGGACAAAACAAAAAGAGCTAGTAGCAAATGTGCTTAATAGTTTTCAAGGACCTATAGTACTTGATGCAGATGGAATCAACGCAATAGATAATAGTGAAATATTATCAAATAGAAAAGGATTGACTGTAATAACACCTCATCCTGGTGAGCTGGCGAGATTGCTTAATAAGGATATAAAAGAAATCCAAGATAATAGAATTTACTATTCTAAATATACTGCTGAAAAATATAATGTAATAACCGTACTAAAAGGTTATCAAACCATAGTGGCTTATAAGGACAGTTTATTTAAAAATACAACTGGTAATCCTGGGATGGCTACTGCAGGTAGTGGAGATGTGCTTTCAGGTATGATTATTAGCTTTATATGCCAAGGAATAAAACCATTTCAAGCATGCAAGCTAGGGATATATTGCCATGGACTGGCTGGGGATCTTGCTAGGAACGAATTAGGAGAATATGGGCTCATAGCAGGAGATATTTTAAATCATATACCTAAAGCCTTGAAATTAGTTCAAGATTAAGAGGTGGTTATATTTGAAAAAGCTTCTATTATTCACGATATTCATTTGTTTGTTATTATCATCCTGTAGCTATGACGATGATGGGAGGATTTTACAAAAGCTCGATAAACATTTAGATGAATATTCTGGCTACAGAACTGAATTACAGATGAAGACAATTATGGATAATAAAGAAAGCGAATATAGAATGAAGGAAAGTTACACACTAGGTAATAAATATATGCTTAAGATACTTGAGCCATCTGAGAGTAAGGGAATAGTTATTGAATATGATGGAGATAAAATTCATATAAATAATGCAACTATTAAACAATCGATTACTTTGAGCTCTGTTAAAAATTTTGATCAAGGGTTATTGATTGGAAAGTTTTTCAGTGAAAGAGATAAGATTAAATCTATACATGAAGAAGAAGTTAATGGAGTGAAATATTACGTTTTTTTCAACAAGGTAACAGATAAAAACAAATACAATCATGAGCAGATTATATGGTTGAGAAAGAAGGATTTTGTTCCTTATATGATGCATATTACCGATTCAAATAACAATCCAAGAGTTATTATTAAATATGATGATTTTGCTTTTACAAAAAATTAGATATTAATAATAGAAATTGTTAAATTTTATTTAAGTTGCATTAATAATATTTAAATTATATAATTATTTTATACCATTTTCTCTATTTAGGGGGTGCAAATTTATGGCGGAAGTGGAAGTAGATAAAATGCTTCCAATGATAATCAATACTAAATCTGAACTCATTATCAAAAATTTCATTACTTCGTTAAAGAAGAGATCAGATCGCGATATATACGAAAGACTAAAAAACGGTTATTGTGAAATGAGTCAAATAAATTTAACCCTTGCTGAGATGGGATTGGAACAAGACATGTTCGATTTGAATATGTATGAAGCTAGATTAGGGTGTGAGATATGGTGATAGTTAAAAGAGGTGACATTTTTTACGCTGACCTAAGTCCTGTAATTGGCTCGGAGCAAGGGGGAGTAAGACCAGTACTGGTCTTACAAAATGATGTTGGAAATAAATATAGCCCTACAATTATAATAGCTGCAATAACATCACAGATAAATAAAGCTAGACTTCCAACTCATATTGAGATAAACGCTCCTGACTTTGGACTGCCAAAGGATTCAGTAGTTTTATTGGAACAAATAAGAACTATAGATAAAAAAAGACTTAGAGAGAAAATTGGTAAATTTAATGAGGATATGATGAGATCCGTAGACGATGCATTGAAGATAAGCCTAGGTCTTAACATACAATAAAATTAACTCCTCAATACATATTAAAAAAATAAGCATTTTTTAATTCTAAAAAAAGAATTGATAAATGCTTATTTTTTTCAACTTTTATAGTATAATGGAAAGCAGGTAAGAATTAAGAACTAAGAGCTAAGAGCTAAGAGTAAATGATTCTATCATTCTGAGACTTACAGTATAATTACTGCTATCGAAGAAATCCCTAGTAATTAATTGTGAACTGTGAATTGTGAACTGTGAACTGTGAATTGTGAACTGTGAATTATCAGAGGAGGTTTATACATATGAAAATTAAGAAGTCATATTTAGCCATAGGTGCGGCTGTATTATTGCTTGGGTCATCAGTTGTATTCTCAGAACCTGGTGATGAAAATGACCCTTTGGTGACACTAAGCTATGTTAATAGGAGTATAGAACAGGTTAAATCATATATCGATACCAAATTAGGTTCCGCAGGTGGAAACACAGACGGCGGAGACAATTCCTTAGAAGTAGTTAATGTCTCAAGGGGACAATTTCTGATTGCTGATGCCGGTACAGAAATTATACTTAGAAGTGGTAATGCAACAGCTGTAATAAGCGATTTAGGTGGTCTATCTGATGTCACAGCAGGAGTAGATATAGGAAAGGATGTTTCTATACCTTCCAACCATCTCCTTATAATACCACGAGATGATGGGAGAGGGGTACATTGTAGTACTGATTCCATTTTTCTAGTCCGAGGAGGGTATCAGATTAAGTAGTAATTGATGTTTATTAGGAAATAATAGAAGTGTTCAGAAAGGATAGCTTCTTAGGGGGTTTAAAGAATGAAGGTGCTTCACTTAATAAGCGGGGGTGATACTGGAGGTGCAAAAACCCATATTATCTCTCTATTAAAAGGATTAAATAAGCTAATTGACACTAAAATAATATGCTTTATTGAGGATACATTCTATACTGATGCTAAGGCAGAGGGTTTAAATATTGAAGTGTATAAACAAAAAAGCCGATCCGATATGAGTGTTATAACTAGACTTGCAGATGAGATTGCAAAAGAAGATTATCAGGTAATACATTGCCATGGAGCTAGAGCAAACTTTATAGCTATGTTTCTTAGACATAAAATTAAAAAGCCAATGATTACAACTATGCATAGTGATTACAAGCTTGATTTTAAGGATAATTTCTACAAGAGAATTATTTATACCACATTGAATACAGTAGCGTTAAAGAAGTTCAAATATTTTATAGCAATTTCTGATACTTTCAAAGAAATGCTGGTAGAAAGAGGCTTTAATAGTGATAGCATATTTGTAGCATATAATGGAATTGATTTTGATAGTGATTTAGATTATGCGTCAAAGAATAGTTTTTTATCTAGATATAATATAGAAGCAGCGGATAAAAAAATAGTTGGAATCATGGCAAGACTTGACTTAGTTAAAGACCATGAAACATTTATAAAAGCTGCAGATAAAATACTAAAGGATAGAAAAGATATAAAATTTCTAATTGCAGGCGAAGGAAATTTAGACAGTAGGTTAAAGGATATGGTTTCTGAACTTGGAATAGAAGATAATGTGCATTTTTTAGGTTTTGTTAAGGATATGAATTCATTTTTCAATGCCATTGATATAAATGTATTGTGCTCTGTAAGTGAAAGCTTCCCTTATGTAATCTTAGAAGGCGCTAGAATGTCTAAGCCTATAATCTCAACTAATGTAGGCGGCATAGCAAATTTGGTAAGAGATGGATACAATGGATATCTATTTGATGTAGGGGAATATGATGCTTTGGCAAAGAGAATCATAACTTTAGTAGATAATAAAGAGCTGTTGGAGAAAATGGGCAAGGAACTTTACAACAATGCAAAGGAAAACTTCTCCTACGATTCAATGGCAAAAACACATTTGGAGATATATAAAAAGATAGTTAAGAGTGAAGAACTAAGAACTAAGAGTTAAGATGACCTGCGGTCATGTGTCATTCCGAACGTAGTGAAGAATATCAGGTTTAGACCCTAGATCCTTCATAGGAAATGCTTATGCTGCTATCTCAGGATGACATAAGCGTTATTCGGGGCAAGTCGAGGAATCTAAGCCATCTGACATCCTAAGCGAGTCAAGGATTTTAATCATCCTGTCATCCTGAGCGCAGCGAAGGATCTCGGGTTTTAGACCCAAAAGAATGACCATAATAATTCTGAATTGTGAATTGGAATTTGTGAACTGTGAATTGAAATTGTAAATTTTAAAGAAGGAGTAATATTATGGGACATGTTAAATCAATACTTATGTCTGGATATTATGGCTTTGATAATAGTGGAGATGATGCTATTTTAAAAGCCATTGTAAAGGATCTTAAAGAACTAGATAAGAATTTGAATATAACTGTGCTATCCAATAATCCTGCTAAAACTGAAAGCATGTATCCTGTAAAAGCTGTAAATAGATTTAAGTCAAAAGAGGTTTTAAGTGCAGTTAAAGAAGCTTCATTACTTATAAGTGGAGGCGGAAGTTTACTACAGGATATAACCAGTACAAGGTCATTATTGTACTATTTAGCCGTCATGACCTTAGCAAAAATATTCAAGAAGCCTGTTATGGTCTATGCCAATGGTATAGGACCTATAAATAAGAAATACAATAGAATTCTTACAAGACTAATCTTAAACAAAGTAGATTTAATAACACTAAGAGATGAGAATTCCAAAGAATTCTTAGAAGATATGAGGGTAAATAATAAAAATATATCCGTTACAGCAGACCCTGTATTTACTTTGGAACCAGCTCCTAAGGAAATTGTAGATCAGATATTTATCAAAGAGGGAATCCCAAGGAATAAACACCTAATCGGTATTTCTGTAAGGGAATGGAAAAGAGCGGATGATTTGGATAAGATTATTGCATGTACAATTGAAGATATAAGAAATAAATACAATGCTAATGTCGTATTGATACCTATGCATTATCCCGAAGATTTAGCCATAAGTAAGAGAATATCAAGGCTTGTAAAGGAAGAAAATTGTTTTGTTCTTGAAAATAAATATTCTGTAGAGGAGATTATGGGAATTATTAAGGAATTAGATATAATAGTTGCTATGAGGCTCCATGCTTTAATATACGCTGCAACCCAATCGATACCAATGGTGGGGTTGGTATATGACCCAAAGGTAGAAGGAATATTAGAAAGTATAGGCATGAAATATATGAACAATGTTGAATCATTGAAGTCTGAAGAATTAATATTCAATATTGATAAGGTTTGGGAAAATAAAGAACAAATAAAAAAGGACTTAGAAAGCCAAACCATCAAGTTAAAAAATAAGGCATTAGAAAACATAAGGCTGGCCTATGAAAAAATAAGGTAGGTGAAAAGATGGAAATAGTAAAGATATTTGGGGTAAATATACATAATATAAGTTTTGAGGAAACTATTGAACTGATAAAGGAATATTTAGAGGGTAATACACTAAAAACAATATATACTCCAAATACTGAAATAGTAATGACTGCTAAAGAGGATAATGATTTAAAAGACTTGCTAAACGATGGGGATTTAATAATTCCTGATGGAATTGGTCTTATTTATGGTTCTAAAATCAGACATAAACCCTTAAAGGAAAGGGTAACTGGATATGACATTTCAATAAAAATGTTAGAAATCGCAAATGAGAATAACTATAGTATATATCTCTTGGGGGGCAAAGATGGAGTTGCAGAAGATGCTGTCCGCAGAATACAAAGTGATTATCCAAATGTACGAATAGCAGGCTTTCACCATGGTTATTTTAAGGGCAGTCACTTAGGTCTATCTAATGAGCCTGATGAGGAAAAGATAATAGAATGTATAAACAAATCTGCTCCCGATATTATCTTTGTAGGATTAGGTTTTCCAAAACAAGAACTTTGGATAGATGCAAATAAAAACAAACTAAAAGGAAAAGTTATTATAGGTAATGGCGGAGTGATGGATATTCTGGCAGGCAATTCAAAAAGGGCACCAGAAATATTTATTAAATTGGGATTGGAGTGGTTTTATAGACTAATAAAAGACCCTTCCAGAATAAAAAGGCAAATGGCATTGCCTAAATTTATGATTCAAGTTATATTAAATAAGAATGCTATATGTTAGTTAAAGTTTTGAGGAGGTAATTTTTATGAATATTGATCAGTTAACAATTGACACCATAAGAGTATTGAGTGCTGAGGCAGTAGAAAGGGCAAAATCAGGACACCCGGGACTACCTTTAGGCGCAGCACCAATGGCATATACACTTTGGTCAAAGATAATGAAACATAATCCCAAAGATCCAGAATGGATAAATAGGGACAGATTTATATTGTCTGCAGGCCATGGTTCTGCCTTATTATATTCTTTATTACATTTATTTGAATATGGTCTCACTATTGAAGATTTAAAGAATTTTAGACAATTAAACAGCAAGACCCCGGGGCATCCAGAATATGGGCATACCACAGGAGTAGAGGCTACAACAGGACCATTGGGTCAAGGAATATCAACAGCTGTCGGAATGGCAATGGCAGAAGCTCATCTTGCAGCAAAGTTTAATAAGGATGATTTCAACATTATAGATCATTATACCTATGTATTGTCCGGTGATGGTTGCTTAATGGAGGGCATCAGCAATGAGGCTGCTTCACTTGCAGGTACATTAAAGCTTGGGAAATTAATAGTATTATATGACTCTAATTCAATATCAATAGAAGGTTCAACTGACTTAGCCTTTACCGAAAATGTTAGAAAGAGATTTGAAGCATTAGGTTGGGAAACATTGTATGTAGAAGATGGAAATGATATAGAAAAGATTGAAGAAGCAATAAAATTAGCGAAGGAAAACAAAGCTCAGCCTTCATTAATAGAAATAAGAACTGAAATAGGATATGGTACAGCTAAACAAGGAAAGGCATCTGCTCACGGAGAACCATTAGGCGCCGACAATATTGTCGCTATGAAAAAGTTGTTAAAATGGGCTGGAGAAGATGAATTTTATGTACCTGAGGAAGTAAGAGAAAATATGAATTCTATTGTTAAATCAGGTGTGGCAGAGGAAAAATCATGGGAAGAAAACTTCAATGCATATAAAGAGAAATACCCTAAGCTAGCTAAGGAATTAGAAAGCTGGCTAAAACTTGAGCTACCTATGGATTATCTTGATTCAGACGAATTTTGGTCATTTGAAAAACCAATGTCTACAAGAGAAGCATCAGGTGTATTAATAAACAGAATTGCAGATAAGGTTCCGAATTTTATTGGAGGTTCTGCCGACTTGGCTCCATCCAATAAAACCAATATGAAGAATAGAGAAACATTCTCACCTGAAAATTATGCTGGCTCAAATATACACTTTGGTGTTAGAGAGCATGGTATGGCTGCTGCACTTAACGGTATGGCATTGCATGGAGGTTTGAGACCATATGGTGGTACCTTCTTCATATTTTCTGACTATATGAAGCCATCTATGAGATTAGCATCATTGATGAATCTACCTGTAACCTATGTATTAACACATGATAGTATAGGTGTTGGAGAAGACGGACCTACTCATCAGCCAATAGAACAGCTTGCAGTATTTAGAGCACAACCTAATTTTATTACCTATAGACCAGCAGATAATATAGAGACAGCGGCTGGCTGGTATTTAGCTTTAAATAGAAAGGATACGCCTGTAGGCTTAATTTTATCAAGACAGGGATTACCTAATATAGAAGGTACAAGTAAAGATGCCCTAAAAGGTGGATATATAGTTAAGAATGAAAAAGATAAATTAGATTTAATACTAATAGGAACTGGTTCTGAATTACAATTAGCATATGAAGCAGCCCAAATACTTGAAGAAAAGGATATTGGAGTTAGAGTTGTAAGTATGCCTTCAATGGAATTATTTGAAGAGCAGAGTGAAGAATATAAAAACAGCATATTGCCTAAGAACATAACAAAGAGAGTAGCTGTAGAAGCTGCAATCTCCTTTGGATGGCATAAATATGTAGGTTTAGAAGGTAAGGTAATTTCAATTGATTCCTTTGGAGCAAGTGCACCGGCAAAACAATTATTTGAAAAATTTAATATAACAGTAGATAATGTAGTAAATACTGCATTAGAATTATTTTAGAGAGACTTAAAAGTACAACATAAGCCATTTCTACTGGAGCTTGGAATAACAAAAAACAGCTTAGCATATATTCCTTTGGACATGAATAAAATTAAACAAAGCATGATAGGGGGGATATATGTGAAGAAATATTTGATATTTGGGGCTGCACTTATAATTATACTAGGGGC
>ENA-UOOR01002567-UOOR01002567.1-fermentation-metagenome-genome-assembly--contig:-NODE-2567-length-18070-cov-5.275104_pt1 | contig 18070 bp, 13 predicted proteins | sample MGYA00245780_ERZ724029 | MGnify/ENA primary metagenome ERZ724029 (study PRJEB28704, sample SAMN03018315) | fermentation metagenome | biome: anthropogenic terrestrial biome; feature: soil; material... | reverse complement strand
GATATTTTTAAAAATTCATCCTAAAGATTTATGGTGTTAACTTCTAAAGACGGGATTCATATTATTTACATCCTTATGTTTTATTTACCCATCTGTAAGTGATGGATATATAAACTTTAACAGAATATATTATAAATTGCAAGACGAAAATTTTAAAATGTTTTATCTTTACAAATCAGATTTTATCGTTTATAATAGATAAGTATTCGGGATGTAGCGCAGTTTGGTAGCGCACTAGCATGGGGTGTTAGGGGCCGCAAGTTCGAATCTTGTCATCCCGATTAACTGAATTTCAAAAATAGCTTTCCAGGTGGAGGGCTTATTTTTATTCAGCTAAAACAACATCTCCTCTATCTACATAATTTGCCTATTTCTCCACACACCTTTTTATGTTTTCGGCAAATTCTTTTGCTTTATCTTGTATATTCTCCACTTTCTCTATTTCGCCGTAATCATTGGCTGTTTCCATCAATGCAAATTTTGGGGGAAGCATAAATGTCTTGTTTATGTTAAGTGAGCTTATGAGCTGCTGCGCAATTATGTCGCTTCCGCTGAATCCGGAAACGATTATAGCATAGAAGTACTTGTCGTAAAATTTAGTTTTCCTGAAAAGTGCAGTCAGGCGGTTTATGACTGCCGACAAATTTGCGCTTATGGAATCATTGTAATTGGGACAAAGCATTATCATAATATCGCAGTTAATAATGGCTGGATATACTTCTTCAACCATAATTCCCCCATAAAAACAGTTGGTGCTTTGGGAATAGTGCTTGCACGCCTTGTAAGAACATCCCTTGCAGTCTCTTACAGAGCCGTTTTCAATGTGTATTTCATTAATGTCATAGTCAGAAAGATTGTCTTTTACCATTTTCCAAAGTGAAAGAGTATTGGATGTCTCGTAATTGCTTGAATGAAGTACTAATATTTTGGGATTGAAAAGCTTCTTTATCTTAAAATTCATCAGTCTTTCAACAGCATTCTTGCTGTCTTCGAGGCATATCTCTTCAAGACTTAAATGAGGAACTATCTTTTTCTGGGTATTAAAGTTTCTCAGTGAACCTGTTGCCTCCGAAAGTGGTCTTCCTGGAAACATACATCCGGCAAGGTTGGCATACATAATGATTTTTCGCGCAATGTCCCTGGAAAACAATTCGCTTGTTGTATTAATTAATATACTTCCATAAGAATTCTCCATGAAACTATTGCCTGAGAGCCTTATTTTTTTAAGCATTTTAAAAAGTTCAATATTAATTCCCATATCACTTAGCTCTACAGCAAATAATATTTTTCTGTTTTTTAAACACATAATTTCATCAGATGTCCTGATTATGCTTGCATTGTACCCTTTTGTTGAATATTCCAGCATTTTTTTGAGTCTGTCTGATATTTCTCCCGGCATCAAAACAGTTAGTTCCTTCAAAACTTCATCCCCTTCAATTATGAACATTCTTTCAACTTATCGTAAGTTGCCTGCAACCTCATGAACAGTTCGGCAGGTATATCAATTTTTTCTATTTCCAGACCTGAGGTAAGATTTCTGTTTTTTGCTCCCATAAATACTCCCCCGAGGTAGTTAGAGCTGTAGTGCCACTTTCCTTCCAATGTACAGATTATTGCAATTGCTCCTGATGACAGGGCAGGTGCTATGTATGGTTTGAATCCGGTTTCCCTTACTTTCAGGTTTGCTTCAACAGTCAGCCTTGTCAACTCCTTAGATATACTGTCACTGTAATTTGTTATGCTGTTAGCGATTATTAGATCGTTGCCATGAGGACCAAAGGCTCTACCTTCTGTTAGGTAGGATGCGTATTTACTGTATTTTTTAGAATAATATGCAGCTCTGGCATTCATCACACCCAAACCGTAGCCTTTTATCTGCTCGGGAACAAGAACTCCTTTGCTCTCTTTAAGTACAACATTACAAAGTAAATCCACCGGATCTGATACCACAGCAAATATACCCTTAAAACCTTTTTCTCCGGCCATTGAGGCATACTCTTTAATCAGCTTTGCATTTTCCTCAAACTGAACCATTCGTACATCCACTTGTTTAGATTGTTCGGATTGTTCAAAGCCAACGGGAGGAACCCCTTTTGAAGCACAAAATACAAATATATCGCAATCAAAGAGCTGGTCTTTATCAATACCTTTAACTTCCGGTAAAGCATTGAAGTCAGAGGGATATGATACCTGGTTCATTTCATATTCCCATCTTTGCACCTTTTCAGGACTTCTGTCATATATCCCTATTCTGCTGACTGCATTGCCCCCAAGTAGCTTAAGTCCTGTTAAAAGCGTACTCCCTACATCTCCGAGAGCCAGTATATTGACTGTACTTTTTCGCAAATCCTGCATATGAAAACATTCTTCATAGTCCTCGTAGTCAGTGTTGACAGCTTTAACTTTTCTCTTTTCAATTAATTCTGCAATATTTTCCGGAATTTCATGATATGACTCCTTTAATTTCAGCATATCCAGATTTTCCTCTTTTATAAAAATGTCCGAAGCATGTGAAACTGCATAAGTTTTTTTTGATTTATTTCTGTCTGATTTGTATAAAAAATACAGCTCCCTTAAATTATCCGGAATATTGTCTAACCTTTCATAACCATAATCATCTGTTAGCGAAAACAGAAATTTATCTTCATACTTATAATAAAACATTATTTCAAAATTATCCTTTCAAGTTTTGTCAGCATCTCAATGGTTGCATCCATGTAGCCTGAAGCTTCCTTGTTTAAATCATAGTATATGTTTTCTCCAAGGTATGGCAGCCTCGGAGAAATGAGCACTTCTCCCAGCCTTTTCACCGTAAGATTTTTCTCATATAATTCCTGATATTCAGTTTCCAGTGCCTGAAGTACTGATTTGGAATTCTCGAGACTTACCATTGACAAATTATATATTGCTTCATTAGTAGCTCCTTTAATAAACATGGGAGAATAATAAGGGAGTATTAAATTTATTGATGGTATCAGGTTAAGCATGTTTTCGTTGTTAAGCCACATTCCATCTCCTCCTAAAAATGGATACATGAGGTTTTCATTGAACCATAATCTCAGGTTTGGTATAAAATATGCACAGTCGTAATCCCTTCCCTGTATTTCCATTAGCTCCTTGCCTCTGCCGGACATAATTCCAACTATTATTTTTTTAACCTCAATATTGTATCTTTTCATAATCGGGTCTATTTCTTTAACTCTGTATCCCTTGTGCATGAGGTCATCCACAAGAATAACAGGTTTTTCAAAGGATTTTATTGTCTTTACCTGAATTTCTATAGGAGAATAAAATGGGTATTCAGTTATTTTAAATGCTTTTGCATCAGGGGAATAAACTTTCTCAGTATGCAGAGATTTAGTAACCGTATTAGGAACCACCATTCCCTTTAAAATATTTCCGAAAGGAACACACATATTTTCTCCTAATAACCTTGGAAGCTGAACTTCATTACTTACATTATTGATGCAGCAAATTTTGTTTATAAGGGTCTGATTTATCATATCGTTGTCTATTGATAAAACCAGTGAACCGGGATATAGCTCTGTCATTGCCTTTTGAAGCCTCTTCCTTGCACCGACGACGGCTTCATGAACTTTTGCATTTGCATTAAGGGGATCCTTTATGAAGCTTTCCATGTTTAATGTCAGGCATATGGGAAATTTCATATCAACAGCATGCACAGATTTATTTGTGTACTCATCATCAATTTTTATAAATCCTTGCAGTTCCAATGTCTCAAGTACTGCTTCGTTATCTGTATTAGACACTATATTATAATAAAGAGCATAGGTAAAATCATTTTTCAGACAATATGCCAAAGTTTCAGTCAATATTATCTGCTCCAGATTATCATATATTTTACTCGAATTTATAAAAATACCATCAATTATTATTATCATGCCTGATGTTCTTTCTCTTAGATAATTAGCAATGTACTGGCTTTGAAATTCTCCATAAATTTCTGAAGAACTTATTTTGTGAAATGCTGAAAATCCCAAAAGCTTATTTGAATTCTTGCTGTCTCTTATAATTAAAAATTTTATTTTTTTAGAAATAAGCTTCTCTCCTATGTTTTCATACAAGTTTGTATGCATGAAGATATAGTGCCCTATTTCATCAACAATCTTCTGACTTAAATCATCTATGATTTCAATTGTAAATGGTTTGGATTTTAATATACTCTTATCCAGCGGTTCTCTTGTATACAAATTTCTATCGTAAATAAAGCTTTGCGCCAGAGAATCAATTAAATTTGATATGTCCCTGTTATTGTCAATATTATCTCTTATTTGAGTTGAACTTATATCTTCCAGGTATACCGGAAGCTTAAGCTCAACTACTGCACCCTTAATTCTGTTTTTAGCTTCTTCTGTTTTTTTCAGAGAAGAACCGGATATATCGTCCTGTGTTCGTTTAAACACTATGTGGTTGAAGCTGTGAATTGAATTCTTTGTAGGTCTGGATTTATAGGCGGTTGCATTTTGCAGAACATCGCTGCCAACAACTATATAAATATCCTTACCATGGAACAAAGTCTTTAGCAATTTAAGATCGTTTGTACTTGACAGATTAACAGGCACATCATCGGGAAATAAAAACACTCCCATCTCATCTGCTATGGACATGTTTATTATTTGCCTTCTTATCATTCTCGGCTGCACTTTTTTGGACCAGGAAAATTCATCCACAGATAAATATACCTCGTATCCCAAGTTTCTGATTGCGGTAACAATACCCTTGTGACTCGACGAAAATGGATCAAATGTACCCGGAAAGAACGCTATTTTATTATTTATCTTAAACTCAAAATCCTTATAATAAAATTCATAATCACTTATAAACCTGTATATGTGATTAAATGAGGATGAATTGTTAAAGAAAAATAAATCGCCCAACTCTTTTTCATTTATTAATGTTAGAAGCTTTTTGCAAATCAACAGAAAGATTTTATGCTTTTCTTTTAAATCTAATATTTTCGAACCAAAAATGTATTGACCTATAACCATAAAGGTTTCCTGCTTAACCTGTGCATTGTAATTTGCAAGACCGCTTAGTATTATTCCAAGTATATTTTTAAGTCTGTTGATGTAAACATCCTCATCTTCACTGAATCTTGAACGATATTCAGGATAATACTGAACCACAACACCAAGTGTATCAATAACAAGTACACTTACCCTAAAATTTGTGCCCTTATATGTAATGTTCAATTCCTGTATTAATTCATCCAGCTCCTTTGGGGGTAAAAGCATAATAAATCTGCCCAGATATTCAGGTATGTACCTGGCATATTGAAGCTCATCAATTTCAAGCCCCCTGAAAAGTTCCACCGCAATTTCATTCCTCTGATCTATCGAAAGCAGCGGACCAATGTCCACAAGTGAATTTCCCGCTTTATTTCTTACAGACTCCTTTGCACTGACTTTTACCAGGTTAGCCAGATGCGTTGCTGTCTGAAGCAATGACGCTTCATTTTTATTCTTCACATTTTCCATGATGAAATCAATACTTATAGTTTTGGCATTCCATGGGGTTGCAGTCTTCAGGTTGTTCAGGAATATATCCGAAGTCTTATACCTGCTGCTTTCCATAAGTTCATTGTAGGCGCTTATTATTTTAGAGGACAAATTTAGTTCTTTTGCAATCTTTCCTTTAAGATAATTTATGCACAATCCGTCTGATTCATAAAAAGTTGAAACGTAATAATGTATTTTATCTAATGGTACATTGACAATATTTTTATTCTTTACTAACAACCAGAAGAATTGTACTGCCATCAATCTTATATCCTGGGCATCGTCATTAGTTGAACTCAAAGCATATTCAATCAGAAAGTTCAATTGTTCAGGTTCATATAACTCTATGGATATGCTCAGCAATGAATTCAATGTACTTAATCTTGCAGCACTTTCTATATCAGCAGTTTTCAAACTATTTAAAAATACATTCAAGTATTCTTTCTTTCTTTTGTTTTTGTCAGAATTTATAACCGAGTTAACAAATATTCTCAGCGAATAGCCAATCCATTCCTTGTGATTTTCAGTAACCTTGTATCCCGGATTGAGATATAAACCAAGGTGCTTTTCCCATAGAGACAATCCTGTAACTTCGTCATTCAATTCTATTTTAACATCACCGGGCAGTTCTTTAGAATATTCAAGGTCGTAGGTCACTATAATACTCCCCATAAGGTTTGCCGCCATACGCCTTATATCCCCTTCTCTGTATACAAGCAACTCGTAAAGAAAATTAAGCGTAAATATTTTTTCCTTTTGGGAAAGGTAAATAGAATATTCGCTCAGTATATTCAGGTATGATCTTAAGTTTTGCCAGTTTTGCTCACTTCTTGCTGATTCAATCATGTTTGAAAAAACTACCTCATTATTCAGCTTGCTCATCAGCGAGGTGTTATGTTCAATAGCCATGTATTTGAAATTCTCCACCACGTCACAGCCATCTAAAAGTGCATAGTCAATGAATTTTGTAGGAATAGGCTCCTCGCTTTTAAGGTCTGTATTGATGCCCTCATGTATTATGTAGTTTTCAAAGTCTTTCAGCTTCGAATACACTCTTTTGTATCTTTTTTCTTTAGCTTCATCAACATTATCAAGTTTATCCAGTATAATCTTGAAGGATTCACTTAAATCGTATATATGCATCTCATATCCATTTTTTGTTTCTTTATTTTTAACTCTGAAATCAGCATATATCAAAATCAAAGATTCCAACGGAAGATTTTCCAACTCCAAATCCCATGTGGAATGATTCGCGGCAATTAGTCCTATACCGGGCATGTTATATTTTGTAAACCACTGGTCTGTGTAATAGTAATGGAGATACGGAACTCTATTTTTTTCCGAGCCTTTGCATCCATACTTGCCTATGTCATGACCTGCGGCAGCACCGGATACAATGCCAAGATTAACATGAGAGCCCACATTTTTCAACTGCCTTGCCACATGCATGGCTACATAATGCACACCTGCAACATGGTTTAATGAATTATATCCGTTAACCTCATAGTCCAACATCATCAGTTCATATATATAATTTTTTTCGAATTTGTCAAGAAAGGTTATATATTCATCAGGATTTGGCAAATCCAATATTTCATCCCCGGTTAAAAAGTCAAAGTCATTAAATTTATCAAATGCTTCGCTTTTTTTCCCGTGACGAAGTATAGTTTTTAATATTTCCAAATATATGAGCACACTGCTTTCATATTTTGGATAAAGTTTAATCGTAATTGCTTCCGGAAATGACTTATGCAAAACATATTGAAATATGTATGAGAGCCAATCCGCAGGAGGTTCAGTACACATATCATTCATTATATCGGATGACAAATCTAACACATCCCTGCATAGCAAATGCTTTTTATTAATAAGTATAAGAAGATTATTAACAAATTTTTTATTAATAATATATGACTGTATCTTTTCTTCCGTAATATTTATTTCCATTAGAAATTCTTTTTTTGTCAGGCTTTGTAATATTTCTTTATGAAGTTCATTCAACATAAATCTGCTCATACTATACCTCATATCAATTTTATATAGTACTTATTATACCATATGAGGATTTATACTGCAATAAATTCATTAGAAGCGTTAGAAGCGGGAAGTTCAACAGCTTTACTTAAAAATTATGCGGTATTTTGATTGAAAACATCGATACGATATTGAATATAATCAGGCTACTACATTATATTTTCCAAAGATAAGCATTCATTTTCCTTAATTACATTAAACAGTACCCTTAAGTGCTCAATTTCGGCTTGAGCCATTGTTTTATCCTGATTTTTTATAAAGGAAACTAATTTTTTAATTGATGAATCAATACTGTCTACATCATTTTGATTTATGAAATAAACCCACAGGTTTCTGGTATCATCCCATTTGTCGTGATAAATTTGCATATCCGCACCTGCTCTTCGCCATTGGTCATCGTCGATTAAATCCGACAGTTCCGCTAATTTTTCATAATAGAATGATGTTACAGGTTCTATGGAAGTAAAGTGGAACCAAATCCATACTCCTATCAGTATGAGAAGTACTATTAAAGATGTTGCTACCATTTTCATATGCTACCTCTTATAAAAAACAAATTTTTCATTTTCATCAACAAATCCATATAAAACCTGTTTTGTTTTTAACTTTTTCTTTTTAAGTTCTTTTTCAAAATCTTCATAAGAAAGCTTATATTTCTTGAAATTACCATGCAATATCTTACCATCAACTATGGTTGTAACAGGAATTCTCTTGCATTTTGTTCCGGGTGGATCATCAGGAGCAATAATACTCATTTCTCCGTTTGTTTCCATAATAATATAGTCTATGTTTTCAATGCTGCAGTACCCCTTTAAACGCATCTGACCAAGTACATCATTCATGTTAATTCTCAGTTTATTCATTTCCTTAGCATTAAACTTTCCGTGGTCAATTATAATAGTGGGAGCTCCGCATATGAATTTTCTGGCATAATTGCTCTTTAGAGTTATATATGATATAAAACACTGCAAAAACATAATTGTGGCTATTGCAATAAAGCCATGCATCAGGGGTGCTCCCAGATCTTCCATGGGCATTACAGCCAGCTCTGCAAGCATAAGAGAAACAACCAGATCATGAGGCTGAAGCTCTCCAAGTTCTCCTTTTCCCATTATTCTCATAGAAACCATCAATGCAGCATATAAAACTATCGCTCTAATCACAACAATAATCATAATCCCCATCCTAAAATCATAATATAATTAGTTTAACCTCCATAACTTCAAATATTCATTAATTTGTTGAAATAGGAATTTTAAAACTTCGACAACAAAAAAGGATGCTCTAAGCACCCTTTAATAATAATTATTATTTCTTTTTTCATACTGCCTTATTAATAACATTTTTAAGTTTGGCAAAAATCATTCTGCCTGCCGCTGTCTGAAGCACACTTGTTACTGTTACCACGACCGAGTCGCCGATACATTTTTTACCGCCTTCTACCACAATCATTGTACCATCATCCAGATATGCCAAACCCTGCCCTGATTCCTTACCATCCTTAACCACCATTACAGTCATCTCTTCTCCCGGAAGGACAACAGGTTTGACGGCATTTGCCAGCTCATTAATATTTAATACCTCAACTCCCTGAAACTCTGCAACCTTGTTCAAGTTAAAATCATTTGTCAAAACCTTGCCTCCCAGTTCTTTTGCAAGCTTTAAAAGTTTTACATCTACTTCGATGTTGTCGCCGTAATCCTTTGATTCAATTACAACATGAACCGTATCATCTTTTTGGAGTATATTTAATATATCCAGACCTCTTCTGCCCCTGTTTCTTTTAAGGCTATCTGATGAATCAGCTATATGCCTTAACTCCTTCAGTACAAACTCAGGTATAATTAATGTTCCTTCAACAAATCCTGTCTTACATATGTCAGAAATTCTTCCGTCGATTATAACGCTGGTATCAAGTATTTTGGGTGAAGTTATTTCTTTCTTTGTTTTATCCTGTTTCTTATTTGTTGATTGTTTCTTCAAATTTATTTGGGGCCATACAAAATCATCCTTTTTCCTTGTGGAAATTTTTATTCCTAAGTAACCAAATGTAAAATATGACAATATTGCAACAATTGTGCCTACATATTTAATGTCTGAAAATGGCTGGCTTATTAAGAACGCAATAACAAATCCAACTATTAATCCCACAGCACCCCAAATAATATCCGTTGTTGAAAATTTCAGCAGCTCCCTTTCAAATGAACCTACTATTCCAAGACTGATATTTTTGATTTTTGTTGATAAAAGTAAAAATATAATTCCAAATACTAAGCTGATACCAATTATTACTAAAACGTTTTGATAATTAGGCAATTTAAGAAAATCATTCTGGTTTAGCAGTACTCCGACAAAAGCACCAAGTGATGCTCCGATTACAGAAATAACAGCTTTTATAAATTTATCTAACATCTTCTCACCTCCCTTTAAGTATACCCATATATTTCTATATTATTTAATGTAACATATTTTTTATTATTTGACTATACTATTTTCTTGAAATTATATTTAATTATTATTAATTTTACCTTAAATTATGGGTAAATAAAGAAATATGCACTAAAGCACATTATTGTTACTGCTCCAGCGCATCTTCATTAATTATATTGTCCAAATAATCCTGAACTTTATTACCGTCATTGTTTGTAGATAGTGCAATTTCACTTACAATCATTTGTTTTGCACTGACAAGCATCTTTTTCTCACCTGTCGAAAGACCTTTTTCTCTGTCCCGGTATGTTAAGTCCCTAACAACCTGAGCAACCTCAAATATATCCCCTGTTTTCATTTTTAACATATTATCCCGGTATCTTTTGTTCCAGTTTGAATCATTTAATACCGCACCCTGCTTCAATATTTCATATACCTTGCCTACCAAACCATTGTCAATAATTCTTCTTAAGCCTATGTTATTAACATTATCAACGGGTATCATAAGCTTCATTTCACCAATCGGCATCTTGAGTACATAGTAATTTTTTACTTCACCAAGTATTTCTTTTTTCTCAACTGTTTCAATAACACCGGCTCCATGCATTGGATATACTACCTTATCACCTAAACTAAACATCAGAATTACCTCCTATATATTTAGTATACACCATAGAACAACAAATGTCAAATTGGTTATTATACCTTGATAGTATACCAATGTCAATATAAAATTAATAAAAATTTTTAACAATTTCAACCTAATTTTGTCATCATTTCACAATGTAAACTAATTCACATTTTTGATAAAGAAAACAATTTCATTCGATAATTTCACCTAAAAAGCACTGTAGAACTACAGCGCTTTTAATTTTTTAAATTCTTTCTTTTAACTTAATTGCCTCCCTGCAGGCCCCTTGAATATCTTCTTCGGTGAGATGATATTTTTTCAAAAGGTCAGAGGGCTTTCCTGATTCACCAAATGTATCCAACACACCAATTCTTTTAACGGGAACCGGATATACATCAGACAAAACTTCCAGCACCGCACTTCCAAGGCCTCCTATTATGCTGTGTTCCTCAGCAGTAACAATAGCTCCTGTCTCTTTTGCGGCTGTTATGATTATCTCCTTATCAATTGGCTTAATCGTGTGTATATTTATAACTCTTGCATCTATTCCTTCTTCAGAAAGCTTCTTTGCAGCCTTTAATGCTTCCTGAACCATAATGCCTGTTGCTATAATTGTAAGGTCATTGCCTTTTTTAAGTTCAACACCTTTTCCTAACTGGAATTTGTAATCTGTGTCATATACATCCTCAACAGCCATTCTTCCAAGCCTTATATACACCGGACCCTTAATTTCAGCAGCCTTAAGTACTGCCTGTTCTGCTTCTATACTGTCAGCAGGATTAATTACTGTCATGTTTGGGATACCTCTCATCAAGCTGATGTCTTCAATTGCCTGATGGGAAGCTCCATCTTCACCTACTGTGAGTCCGGCATGGGTTGCAGCAATTTTAACATTCAGTTTAGGATATGCCACGGTGTTCCGTATTATTTCGTATGCTCTTCCCACAGCAAACATTGCAAATGAGCTTGCGAAAGGAATCTTTCCGGCTATTGCCATTCCTGCCGCTGTTCCAATTAAATCCTGCTCTGCAATTCCCACATTAAAAAACCTTTCAGGGCTTATTTTTTTAAATTCGGATGTCTTTGTTGAGCCTGACAGGTCTGCATCAAGTACAACTACATCCGGATTATTTGCAGCAAGTTTTTTCAGTGCTTCTCCATAAGCTTCTCTGGTAGCCTTCGCCATTATTCGCACCTCCCTAATTCGTCCATTGCTTTTAGATATTCCTCGTCATTTGGAGCTTTTCCGTGCCAGGATGCCTGATCTTCCATAAACGAACAACCCTTTCCCTTTGTTGTCTTTGCTATTATAACCACTGGTTTGTCTTTCACGGTTCTTCTTTCCTCAAAAGCTTTTTCAAGAGATTCAAAATCATTGCCGTCTGCTTTAATTGTATACCATCCAAAAGCTTCAAATTTCTTGTCAATTGGTTCAACAGTCATAACATCACTGTTTCTTCCGTCTATCTGAAGTCCGTTGTGGTCAACTATTGCCGTCATATTATCCAGATGATAGTGACCTGCAAGCATAGCAGCTTCCCAAATCATGCCCTCCTGTATCTCCCCATCTCCCAATAGTGCAAATACCCGGTTTTTCTTATTATCAAGCTTAAACGCCAGAGCCATTCCGTTTGCTATTGCCAATCCCTGCCCAAGTGAGCCTGTGGATGCTTCAATCCCCGGAATCTTATTCATGTCAGGATGTCCCTGAAGCTTTGAATCTATTTTTCTAAGGGTTCCGATTAAATCCTTGCTTATAAATCCTTTTTCCATGAGAGCAGAATATAAAACAGGTGCTCCGTGACCTTTTGAAAGTATAAAGCGATCCCGGTTTTCATCCTTCGGATCTTCTATGTTCATTTCTTTAAAATACAGGTATGTTATTATTTCCACTGCAGACAGTGAACCGCCGGGATGCCCTGACTTTGCCCCATGAACCATAGTCAGTATATTTCTTCGCATATTCGTTGCTATGACACATAAATTTTCGTTATTCATATAAACCTCCTTATGTCTTTATCTCTTTGGTACTGTTTCCCAATCCTTCAGGAACTGGTCTATTCCTTTGTCTGTTAAAGGGTGTTTTGTCATTTGAACCAGCACCTTGTAGGGTACCGTAGCAATATGGCATCCAAGCCTGGCAGCCTGTGTTACGTGCATAGGGTGTCTTATGCTTGCCGCAATTATTTCCGTGGTTATTTCGTAATTGTTAAAAATGTTCACAATTTCCTCTATAAGCTCCATTCCGCTGTTGCTCACATCATCCAGCCTGCCGACAAAGGGGCTCACATAGGCTGCTCCTGCCCTTGCGGCCATCAATGCCTGTGCGGAGGAAAAAACGAGCGTAACATTTGTTTTTATATATTCCCTTGAAAGCACCTTTACGGCCTTTAACCCCTCAATGGTCATAGGAATCTTAATAACTATATTTTTATGTATTTTTGCAAGCTCCACAGCCTCTCTTATCATTCCCTCCGCATCAGGACTTATAACTTCCGCACTTATGGGACCATCAACTATCTGTGTAATTTCCTTCACAACTTCCTCAAATACTCTTCCTTCCTTGGCAATTAAAGACGGATTTGTGGTTACTCCGCATATAACGCCCATATCATTTGCCTTTTTTATCTCTTCCACATTGGCTGTATCAATAAATAACTTCAAGCTTCTTTCCTCCTACTCAATTTCTTTAACAATATTTTTATTTCCAAACAAAACCCTAAACATGAAAACAGGCAACAGAATTTGCCTTTTAATCCTTTTAGGCTCCTTTACAAGCCTGTAGAACCACTCAAGCCCCAACTTTATAAATATTTCCGGAGCTCTCTTTACGTTACCTGCAAGTCCGTCCAAGGTTCCGCCATTTCCGATGATGATTTTGGCATTAATTTTATCCTTGTTGTATTCTATCCACTGCTCCTGCTTTTTAGCACCAAAGCCCACAAACAGAATATCAGGCTCTTTTTTGTTAATTGCTTCAATAACCTTCAATTCTTCTTCATGACCTTTTTGACCCAAATGTGTTCCCTTGAAATATCCATGTTGTGCGCCCACAATTTTAATGTTCGGATATTCTTCATGAACATTTTTCATAGCTGTTTCCGCCACTCCGGGCTTTCCGCCAATCACAAAAAGTTTTAATCCCTGTTCATCTGCAAGCTTCAATAAATTTACAGATAAATCATAGCCTGCAACTTTCTCCTTCAAGGGATGCTTTTTTATTTTCGAAGCATATATTAGCCCCACTCCATCAGGTATATTTATATCCGACCTGTTAAGAAGTCCTATGAATTCCTCATCCTTTTGGCACATCATAATAATTTCGGTGTTTGGAGTGTATATAATATACTGCTTTTTCTCAGCAAGTTTCATTTTTACAGTGTCAATTACTTCGTTCATATTTTTATTGTCAATTCTGACACCCATTATACTTAATTTATTCATACTATATTTCCTTCAGAATTTTATAATTAATCTTAGTCAGTTCTCTTAATTCATCTACTCCCTCAGACAGCTTCATTTTTTCCACACCCTCATTGCTGATTTTATCCATAATTTCATCATAAAGAGCATCTGTATCTATATTGTCAATGCTGCAGACAACCTTCATGTTCAGACTGTTTACAAAATGGTCAACCTTGTGATCGTAGGATACTGCTGCAAAAGGAACATTTGCCGCTGCTGCAAATATGAGGGAATGGAGCCTTACCCCCACCATTACATCCATGTCTCTTATAATGTCAAAGGCATCATTAGTTGTAAGCCTTTCTTTATAATATACTGCCTTGTCACCTATATTTTTTTCAACCTCATTAATAAGCTCCAGGTCTTCATTATAATAAAAGGGAATAAAACAACACTCAATATCATTTTTTATGAGTCTTTCTGTCAAAGTGCTGATTTTTTGGCTTACGTTGGCATCTTTCCAGTTTCTAAGTGAAAAACAGACTTTCTTCTTCCCATTATGCACAGTCAAGTGATTTTCTCCTGCCCTCAGATTTATAACCGGATCCGTGGATAAAAATATTTTATTCTTATCCATTCCGAGGTTTTCAAGAAACTCCTTGGAATATTTATCTCTGACTGTCATGTAATCAATATGTTTTAGTGTGTTTTTCACTGCATTTTTACTGTTTTCACTTACTATGGGACCTATGCCCTGGCTGAGCATTATTACTTTGTTGTTCATTATCTTGGCAAGTCTTATAAGAAACAAATAGTAATGTATACTTCTCTTGCTTGTAATATCCTGAAGAAGGCTTCCTCCGCCAAAAACCAGGGCATCGGATTTCATAAGCCCGGCAATAATGGAAAATACATTGTATCTGTCAATTGTGTTTATATTGTATTTTTTCCTTGTAACTTCCTTGCTTCCTGATAAAACAGTGATGTTTTCTCTATCCGTGATCTCCAGGATTTGTTTGATTGCCATTTCCAATATTGCTTCGTCGCCTAAATTTCCAAATCCGTAATAACCAGCCAACAATATTTTTTTCACTTCAGCTTCTCCTGCAACCTCATGTGTATTTTATAAAACAAATCAGCTATAATTACTGCCATACAGCCTATGACAATTCCGAATCCCAGTGCAATCAATGTCCTTGCAAATGAAAGGTATATTGGCGTTCTTATGTGTGAGAATGTATTGATTACAGAGGAAGTTCCTATGGCTGCAGCAAGCATAAACAAGCCTGTAAAAAATTCAGATTTCTTTCCTGCCGCATATACTGCCACAAAAATTGCAGGAAATGCAATTAAAAATTCCTTTGTTCTCGGTCTTGCAAGCAATATATATTCCATGAAATTTCTTGTAATCATTTCTATATTGGAAGGTTGAATATTTGTTTCATGACCTGTTCTTGAAATATAGACATATCCTACAACACCTATTACCGCAGCAACAATAGCATAATAAACTTTAATATCTTTATTTAATACCCCCACAGTTGTATTAACAACGCTCTTAAATGAACTCTCGTCATTCTTGTTTAAGAAATAAATTAAATATATTAGAACAAAAATTCCAAAGGGTAGAATCTGGGCAAATTTGACTCCTCTGAAAATATCCATTTCAAGGAAATACTTCACATCTGCCAGCACTGCATCCAAAAATACTGCACCCGCCAAAGCTATGGCAATCGAACACAACAAAATCCTGGTTGAATTAGTCATAACCTTAAGCTTAGAATATTTTTCGGGAGAGCCATATATTTTTTTGACCTCCATCATAAAATAATATATTCCAAGTCCCGAGAAAACAACCGCAGCTGCAAAAGCAAATCCCTTTTCAGCCAAATTTCTCATTATCAGAGGAATTATAGCTGCCGGAATACTAAATAAATACAGCAGATTTACTTTTTTACCATGTATGTTAAACATTTTAATAAATAATAAAACTGCGGCAAGAGTAATTCCAAATGACAGGATTGCCATTCTCTTCGAACCTATGTGAAACTCCTTTATTGCCTCTGCCCTTCCAAGGGTTATGCCATGGTCATTAAGCCTGTTTTCCAGGCTCACGAAGGTTCTTTCATATTCGTCAGCATCGGTTAAATACTTTTTGCTATCCTCTTCCTGAAAAAACGGCTTGAAATATATTGCCCTGATATTACGCTCAGTTATTGCTCTGAACATTGTATTCTCAATTTCCTCAGCACCCTCATAGTTATAATATTTGTTTCTCTGCCTTATATAGTCCCACATTGTGAAGGCTCTCATTCCTTTATAGCCCGAATCCTCCACCAGCTTGTTCAGGCCTTCTCCGTCCAGATGCTCTCTTTGGGTGGAACTCTCTATTAACCCAATGGCAATATTCTTTTCATTTACATAATCTAACAGTTTATCTTCATTTCCGGGATATCCAAGCACTTCTTTTCCGTGAAGAAGATATATCCTTGGCTTTAGGTCATATTTTTCATTAGCGGCTCTGTAAACACCCGCCAGCTTTTCATTATATTCGGGGAAATTGATAGGCCTTAAAATAACATCCAGTCCTGACTTTTTTACCTGATCAATTTTTTCATCATCATAGCCAATGCCGATATTTAACAGCCTTGAATCCACAACCCTGTTTACTTCGTATACTCCCTTACCAGCCAAATTAAGCACTTTTTCTGTTGACCCGTAATATACATCATCATTTGTTCCCCTTAAAATTATGTAATAAACACCATTAATAATATGTGTATCAAAAAGTTCATGGCTGTATCTTTCTGTTAAACCGGATACCAGGTAATTGTATAATGCCTCATCTTTTGTCGTAACAATTACATCAGTCGGTCTTATATCATTTCCTTCAACCATAGTCACAATATCAGAATCAAAGTCATTCTGCCAATTGTAATTTTTAATAAGCTCTGACACAATATCAGCTCTGAGCGGTTTTCCGCTTTCTATTAACAGCTTTATTGTTTCTTCCTGTATTGCCACCGATTGTGCTCCATATTCCCTGAATTCCTTAAGCCAGTAGTCCAGACTTTCTTCCGAGCTGTCAGCCATTTTTTTCATTTCGCTATAATCAAGAATTATTTCTGCTGTCTTGTATTGCTTTTCAATTTCAACTCTCTGATAGACGGTATAAATTCCTACCACCAGAGATAAACAAATCAATAAAATTACTAATTTATCAACCTTATTTAAATTCATTTTATCTCCCTTTCCGTATAATATAATTCCACATTTATTATTGTTCACAGTCAAAAATTTAATTATTAAAATATAATGGCATCAGCCCGTGGTAATTCTGAATGCACAGCATGAAGAATCTCCGAGATTTTCTGAAATAGTGTAACGCTAATTATTTTCTTAAGACGCAAACCACCATCTTTACCAAGTATTCTTTTACTCCTGGGATTCTGGCAGGATACTTTAAAAAACCTCTCAGGGGCTCTTCTGAATAATAATCAATGTTGAATTTACTGTTCTTCAATATTTTGTCTGCTCTTTTTATTGTCATTTTATTTATATAAGAAAAATACTCTGTTCCGTCAGGTTTTCTGCTGATTCTGAATTCGATTCTGTCCTTGCCGTCAGGAAGATCCTTTACCAGTTCCTTGTATGTTTTTATCAATGTGCTTTCGCTGAAAAAAACATGAACCCAGGGCATACCCATTGCATCGCTTAAATGAGCACCGTATGGATGATTATAGGGAGGAAAGTTCAGGTACAGCTTTCCATTTTTCTTCAATATCCTGTGGCATTCCTCAAGCACCTTTTCAGGTTCGTCCACGTGCTCCATGGCATCGTTCATTATTATGGTATCAAAGGTTTCATCTTCAAAGGGAGTTTTAGATGCATCTGCGCAAACAAATTCAAATTTATCTTTCATGCTATATTCTTCGGCAAGTCTTTCTGCTTCTTCCCTGTACTTTTCCAGTATTTCAACCCCTACTATTCTTTTTACACCCTTGGAAGCATAGAAAACAGTCTTACCTGCCGCACCGCATCCAATGTCCAA